>Ga0233450_10005686_pt1 | contig 10765 bp, 10 predicted proteins | sample 011ome_30_FD_189956 | JGI IMG/M metagenome (GOLD analysis project Ga0233450, IMG submission 189956) | Coastal salt marsh microbial communities from the Groves Creek Marsh, Skidaway Island, Georgia - 011501CT (spades assembly) | ecosystem: Environmental > Aquatic > Marine > Intertidal zone >... | reverse complement strand
AGAATAGGATTTAAAGCTTGACATTTCCTCGATGATAGCTTTTCATAGACCTAGGTACATTAATTAACCAGAGGAGAATTCAATGAATAAATCAGACTTAGTAGATGCAGTTGCTTCATCAGCAGACCTTACCAAAGCTTCAGCTGGAAGAGCTGTTGATGCGGTTTTAGATTCAGTCGGTGATGCATTAGGCAAAGGGGACACAGTTTCACTTGTTGGTTTTGGAACTTTTTCAGTAAGACATAGAGCTGCTAGAGAAGGAAGAAATCCACAAACAGGTGCGTCAATGCACATTGCTGCATCTAAAGTTCCAGGCTTCAAAGCTGGTAAAGGATTAAAAGATAAAGTTAAAAACTCTTAACTAATTTTAGATATTAAGGTCTTTAGAAAAAAGGGTGCATAAGCGCCCTTTTTTTATGTATGATTGTTAGCTTTTAAAGAGGATGAAGCTCAAATGTTAGAGTCACTAAGAAATTTTTTGTCTGGTAAACGAGTTATAGTTATCACAGCCATACTTGCTATACCATTTGTATTTCTGGGTTCACAGTCTTTTGGCACAACTTTTGCAAGTTTTGGAACGGTAAATGGTGAGCCTGTATCTCAGATGGATGTTAATTTAGCAACCAGTCAAGTCAGTCAAAGACTGCAATCCATGTACGGTGAAGATTTTTCTTTGGATGATCTAGACGAAGAAGTTTCCCTGGAATTAATTAAGAATCAAATTATTAACGATAAAACCCTACTTTCACAAGCAAGAGCCCTAGGTTTGATCGTGTCTGAAAAAGCCGCCAAACAAGAAATTATTAACATTGAGAGCTTTCAAGGTGAAAACGGCTTTGATCAAACCCTTTTTGAATCCACAATTAGAGCAAACGGTTGGACTCCAGAAGAATACATTGAGCTTGTAAGAGAGACCATGTCATTAGATACACTTATTTCAGCCATGGGGATTAATGCTTTCCCCATTGAAAGTGATATTGAGTCTTTGGCCTCAATGCTCGAAACCTCAAGAGACATAGATTTTATAAAAATTGATAAAAATATATTGGTTGGCCAGCAGGATGCTAGCCTTGAAGAAGGCCAGGCTTTCTATGAAAATAATCCATTTTTATTTCTTTCAAAAGAGCAACGAGACTTCTCTTACATCGTTCTAACTGAGGATGCATACAAAGAACAAGTCCAAGTTCCAGAAAATTATATTGATGAAGCATACACAGATTATATGAATGATGTTGAGGGGCAGGTTCAAAATCGAATTTCACATCTGATGATTGAAAAATCCAATTACGAAAGTCCTGCTAAAGCTTTCGAAACAATTAATAACATATACAAAAGTCTAGAATCTAAAGAAATATTATTTGAAGATGCTGTTTCTCAATCCAGTGAAGATCTTGCATCAAAAGATATAGGCGGTGATTTAGGCTTATCATCAGGAGATGCATTTCCTCAAGAATTTGAAAATGCAATCTTGTCAATGAAGCTGGATTCAATTAGCCCAATTATTGAGCTCGAAGACTCACTGCATATTCTTAAACTAACTGAGGTGATTAAACCTCAAATTAAAACAAAAACAGAAATGTCTGAAAAATTATTAAGCGAGCTTATCGATGCCGAAGCTTTGGCTTTGATGCAAGATGATTTTTTAGAATTAGAATCATTGGTGCTTGAAGGAGCGTCTTTCAATGCTTTAGCAAAAACTATTGATGCTCCAGTTCAAGTTACGGGCTTACAGAATATCGAATCTGTTGAACTAGATGGCTTCGTTGGAATCTCATCATCTGAATTATTTGATGCATCGGTATTACCTAACAAAATAGAAATTTTTGAAGGTGATGAAAGTTATGCTTTTGTGATGTTGACTCAGGCTATTCAACCAAGTGTTCGACCTTTTGTTGATGTTGCGGATTTGGCCATTCAAGAAGTACGCAATGAAAAAGCAAACTTAATTATAAATGATTTTGCTAATGATGCTGAGAGCATTATCAATGGTGAGAAAGTGTTGCCAAGTCAAAATGGGTTTACCTTAGAAAGTTTTAAAGGTGTTAAAAGATTTTCTTCGTTATTGCCACCAGAAATTATTAACTCAACATTTGAATCATCTCTAGGCACTTTGGTTTCAAGTGAAGCATTTAATGGAGATCGTTATTGGGCTAAGTCTTCCAATGAATCGATACCGACAATAGACGAGCTAGGAGAATCAATCGAGCAATTCCAAGATTTTTATAATGAGAGTCTAAGTCAGCAATTTTCTGGATTTATTGATCGAGCATTCAAAAAAGGTCAAAAAGTTCGCTTGAAAAATTTGACTTCAAATTAATCAGCGTACTCTTCTATGGACATGGCGGCTGTATTAAAACCACCATCGACATAGGTAATCTCACCTGTTACACCGCTAGCTAAATCAGAGCATAGAAAAGCCGCAACATTGCCCACTTCCCGAGTTGTTACAACCCTGCGAAGCGGAGCTCTGTTGGCATAGTTTACTAACATTTTTCTAAAGTTTTTAACCCCAGAAGCAGCAAGAGTTTTAATCGGTCCAGCTGAGATAGCATTAACTCTTATGCCATCCGGCCCTAGAGCAGCAGCAAGAAATCGAGTATTTGCCTCTAAACTTGCCTTAGCAAGGCCCATGACATTGTAATTTGGAAGAGATTGCATGGATCCTAAGTAGGTTAAAGTTAAAAGAGCAGCATTTTCATTGAGCATTGGCTTAGCGCCTTTGGCCATAGCCGTAAAGCTATAGGAGCTTATATCATGAGCTATTTGAAAACCCTCTCTGGTAGCAGCATCAATAAAATTACCCTCTAATTCATGTGCTGGAGCAAACCCAATAGAGTGAACAAATCCATCAAATGACCCCCATTTTTTTGATAAGTCTTGATACATTCTTGTAATGCTATCGTCTGATGCAACATCACACTCAAATAGCAAATCAGTGCCAAGTTCAGTTGAAATTTTTTCTACGTTACCCTTTAACCTTTCGTTTTGGTATGTAAAAGCAAGTTCTGCTCCTTGTTCATGCATTGCGTATGCAATACCTGCCGCAATAGAATGTTTGTTGGCAAGACCTGCTATCAAGATTTTTTTATTTTTTAACATATTAAAATAACTTAATTCAAGTAAGTATATTACAAGAATTAAATTAATTATTTGTAATTAATTAAGTAAGTTAAATTAAAGGTTTGAAATATGTTCTAAGCAAAAATCTGTAACATCGTGATTTAATCCTGTTGCAAGGATGCTAAAATACCATCATGAAAAATAAATCTATCTCATTCTTATTTCTAATTATCTTAGCAAGTTGCGGAGAGTCTATTTCACCTGTTGATTCTGGGCTTGACGCTCAAATTCTTCATTTTGGTAATGGCAGTGAACCTCAAGGCCTAGATCCTCATATTGTTACAGGTGTACCAGAACATCATTTATTAATATCTATGTGCGAAGGTTTAACTATAGCGAACCCGAAAGGTGGAGAAAACTTACCTGGAATTGCTGAAACCTGGAATATTAGCCCGGATGGAAAAACCTATACATTCTATTTAAATAAAAATGCTAAGTGGTCTAATGGCGATTCTTTAACTGCAGATGATTTTGTTTGGTCATGGATGAGGATATTAACACCATCGCTGGGCTCTCAATACCCTGACATGCTTTATTACCTAAAAGGCGCAGCAGAATTTCATCAGGGTAAAACTGATGACTTTTCAACAGTAGGAGTAAAAGCTATAAATGATCATGAGTTAAGAGTAGAGTTAAAAAACCCAACTCCATTTTTTATTAGACTTTTAAGTCACTACAGTACATATCCTGTTCACAAAGAAACTGTATTAGCGCATGGATCAATTGATGATAGGAATGGTTTGTGGACACGTCCTGGAAACTTTGTTTGTAACGGACCAATGAATTTAAAATCTTGGGAGCTTAATAAGCAAATTACGGTAGAAAAAAATCCATTGTATTGGGACGCTGATAAAGTCCAGCTTAAGGAGATTAGATACTACCCTGTTTCAAATGAGTCTACCGAGGATAGAATGTTTAGAGCAGGCCAACTTCATGTGACTAACGTTGTTCCTTTGGAAAAATGTCCAGTTTATATTGAAAATAATAATCCTAATTTAAGAATAGAACCTTATATGGGTACATATTTTTATAGAGTTAATACTTTACATCCAGTCCTCAAAGATAAAAAGGTTAGATTGGCTTTAGCCTATGCTATAAACAGGAATCAAATTGTCAATAAGGTTTCTAAATGCGGTCAAAAAGCTGCTTATTCATTTACCCCACCAGGTTCTGCAGGATATGAACCTGATACTGAAATACCATTTGATCCAACTTTAGCAAGGTCTTTGCTAGCTGAGGCTGGCTACAAAGATGGCATTGATTTTCCTGTTCTTGAAATACTTTTTAATACTCAAGAAGGTCACAGAAAGATAGCCTTAGCGGTGCAACAAATGTGGCAAGAAAATTTAGGCATCTCAGTGCAGTTGGTGAACCAGGATTGGAAGGTTTATTTGGCCAGAGAGATGACTGGTGATTTTCAGATATCTAGAGCTGGATGGATTGGTGATTATGAGGATCCAAATACATTTCTAGATACATTGCGACCAAATAGAGGTAATAACAAGACAGGCTGGGAAAATGATAGATATGATGAATTGCTAGAGCTTGCAAATTCAACAAATGAGCGATCTGCAAGATATGAGTATTTAATGCAAGCAGAAAGATTGTTGATAAGTGAGATGCCCATTATTCCAATCTATACCTATGTAAGACAATATCAATTATCAAGTGATGTTAAGGGTTGGTATCCAAATCTCCTAGATACCCATCACCCTAAATTTATTTATCTAGAAAGATAGCTTAGCAAGTGCTTCAAGTTATTTTAAAAAGAATTGCAATCGCAATCCCGGTCATTTTGATTGTTGCCTCTCTCACATTCTTTTTAGTTCGAATGGCTCCTGGTGGTCCTTTTGATGCAGAAAAGGTTGTTCCACCGCAAGTAATGAAAAATCTAAATGCAGTCTATAACTTAGATGCTCCATTACTAATTCAATACAAGGATTATATGTTTAATCTTGTTCAGGGAGATTTTGGGCCATCATTTAGATACCCCGGTAGATCTGTAACAGAGATGATCTTCACAGGCTTACCAGTTACTTTTGAATTAGCTTTTTACGCAATAATTGTTGCCATGATCATCGGCAGTCTTGCGGGCATCATTGCAGCAGTGAAGAGAAATACATTATTGGATTACATTCCTATGACTATTGCGATGATTGGAATCTGTATGCCGACATTCCTGCTGGGCCCATTATTAGTTTTATACTTCGGTATTCATCTTGAAGTTTTGCCTGTTTCTGGTTGGGGCTCTCTCGCTGGAGATAAGATTTTGCCTTCTATAACTCTTGGGGCTGCTTACGCTGCCTATATCGCTAGGCTGAGTAGAGGAGGCATGCTAGAGACACTTAGCCAGGATTACATACGAACAGCCAGAGCAAAGGGGTTGCCGGAATATAAAGTTATTATCAATCATGCTCTGCAAGGTGGCCTTGTTCCAGTGGTTTCATTTTTAGGTCCTGCAGTTGCTGGGCTTATTGGTGGCTCATTTGTTGTTGAGACAATCTTTCAAATCCCAGGTCTTGGAAGGTTTTATGTTGAAGCAGCATTCAACCGAGATTACACCATGATCCTGGGCACCACGATTTTCTTTTCAACCCTTATTATATTTTTCAATCTTTTATCTGATATCGCTGTTCTGCTCATGAATCCACGTGCGAGGAGTGAGGCGTGAGCCAGGGAAGTTCACTCTGGTCAGATGCCTGGAGAAGACTGCTTGCTAATAAAGCGGCTGTAGCTGGAGGAATCATTCTTTTAATATTAATCTTTCTTGCTATTTTTGCTCCATGGATAGCCCCTCATTCCTATTCTTATCAAAATCTCGAGTTAGGAGCCCAACCGCCGTCTGGAAATTTTTTATTGGGAACCGATACGCTAGGCAGAGATCTGTTTAGCAGAATCTTGTATGGTGCCAGAGTCTCATTAATGGTGGGTTTTGTCGCAACTGGTGTCGCTTTAGTTATTGGGGTTAGCTGGGGTATCATTGCCGGCTATTTTGGTGGAAGAATTGACTCTGTCATGATGAGGATAGTTGATGTTCTTTACGGACTCCCATTTATTATTTTTATTATTTTACTGATGGTAATTTTTGGCAGAAACATTTGGCTTTTATTTGGTGCCATTGGAGCTGTTGAGTGGCTCACTATGGCAAGGATTGTAAGAGGACAAGTTTTAACAATAAAAAATCAAGAGTATGTTTTGGCTGCTCAAGCCATGGGAGTCACAAACATACAGATGTTTAGAAAACATATTTTTCCAAATATTCTCGGCCCAATTGCAGTCTATGCAACCTTAACCATTCCGCAAGTCATGTTGCTAGAAGCTTTTTTAAGCTTTTTAGGTCTAGGCATTCAGCCACCAATGAGCAGCTGGGGCACTTTAATAAGATATGGTGTTGAATCGATGGAAGAGTACTCTTGGCTTCTTATATACCCTGGATTAACCTTTACCATAACTTTATTTGCATTAAATTTTTTTGGTGATGGTCTAAGAGATGCACTAGATCCAAAAATTTCTTCAGATTAAAACGCTTTGATAATAATTTTTAATACTTGGCCGGGCTTGATTTCATTATTTGTCAATGCATTAATTTTTTTAATGTCAGATATTTCAATATTAAAAATATCTGCTATTCGATAAAGGCTATCCCCTTGTTTTACGCTATATAAAATCGTTCTCTTTTTTGAATTAATTGTGCGATAAATATTTTTATTGCCTATGTTTAACTCTTTTCCAATCCGTAATGGAGAATCCATTCTCAGCCCATTATTTTTTGCTATTTCTGCAGGCGAAATTTTGTACTGAATACCAAGGTTCCATAATGTATCTCCTTCGCTAATGATATGAGCTTGATAGGGTATAAAAGTTTGATTTTGATCGTTGCTCAGCGGAATCAACAACTCTTGATTTAACCTTAGAACATTGGACGAAAGATAATTTACTTTCTTTAACACATTTACCTCAATATCAAACTCATCAGCTATTTTCCAAAGACTGTCTCCTTTTGTAACTTTATGGGTTACCCAGTTAATTTGATTTGTCTGAATAAACATATCTTTTTGAAGGTTTAGCTTTGCCTCTAATTCAATCGGAATATTAAAAGTAGTTTTATCTCCAGGAGGCGATGCCCATTTTGTATACCCAGCATTTAATTTATATACAAATTCAGGCTTCAATCCTGCAAACTCACTAAAAGCTAGGATTTCAACCTGACCATCAAGCTCTATATTTCCTAAAACTTGTTTGTTAGGAAAATCTGGTAAATTAATTCCATATTTTTCAGCATTAAGGACTATTGCAAGAATTGCTTTAAATTTAGGAACATATTCCTGAGTTTGTTTTGGCAATTTAAGATTTTTATAATCAGTTGGTTTGCCTGCCTTTTTATTAAGTTTTATTCTTTTTTCAAGAAGGGTTGGACCACCATTGTATGCAGCTAAGGTATATGTAATTTCTTTATTGAATCTGTTATGTAGATAGGCTAAATATCTGACAGCAGCTTTTGATGATGCCAGCGGGTCATGTCTTTGTTCATACCACCACGTATCTCTGAGGCCATATATTCTTGCTGTAGCTGGCATAAACTGCCAGATCCCCATTGCTCCAGAAGCTGAGATTGAAAATGGATCATAGTTACTCTCAATGTATGGAAGAAGCGCCAATTCCGGCGGCAGTCTATATCTTTCTAATTCTTCAAGAACAAAATAAATAAAGTACCTTCCTTTTTCAAGGAGCTTATCAAGTTGAACAGGGTTAGAAAGATATGCATTAACATATTGAAGAGTTTTATCATCAAGATTCTCTTCCTTTATTGAATTAGTATCTTTTATTCGATCCCAGACATTTTCGTAATCAGAAATATTGCTTGATATTTCAATGGGCGCAGGCTCAATATAATGGTCAGCCTGAATAATTGATGGTAATTCACAGCTTGAAGATACAAGTAATACAAAAAATAATGCAAATCTATTCATGGCTTTAAATTTTATAATTTTTGGATTGGGTATGACTCTTTGTATTCGGGCAAAAGATTGTCTTCATTAGTTACAATTAACCAAATATAATTATTATTATAAGCTTTTATAGACTGAATAGTCATAAGTATCAATGTCATATTTTAATTCATGAAACAGGTAATTATTTATACAGATGGTGCCTGCAGAGGTAATCCAGGTCCAGGAGGTTGGGGGGCGCTTGTTAGGTTCGATAGCGTGGAAAAAGAAATTTTTGGCGGTCAAGCCAATACTACAAATAATCAAATGGAGCTTTCAGCAGCAATCGAGGGCTTATCTATTTTAACAGAACCCTGCAATGTGGAACTTTTTACAGATTCAAAGTATGTCATGGATGGAATCACACAATGGATCCAAAAATGGAAAAAAAATAATTGGAGAACTGCAGCAAAAAAAGACGTTAAGAATAAAGAATTGTGGCAAAAATTAGATCAATTAATTACCCAGCATCAAGTACAATGGCACTGGGTTAAGGGTCACTCTGGTGATGCTGGCAATGAAGCAGCAGATTTATTGGCCAATAAAGGAATAGACTCTATCATATGACAAAAAAACTAATTGTTCTTGATACTGAAACAACCGGGCTGGAGGTTGACCAAGGCCATCGGATTGTCGAAGTAGGCGCTGTAGCACTTGCAGATAGAAAAAGAACAGATCTGCATTTTCATTCATATCTAAACCCTCAAAGATCGATTGATGAGGAGGCTGAGAAGGTGCATGGTTTATCGATGGAGCGACTTTCAACCGAGCCTGAGTTCTCAGAGATTGCTGAGAGTTTTTTAGAGTTTGTAGAAGGAAGTATTTTAGTGATTCATAACGCTGCCTTTGATTTAGGTTTCCTCAATGCTGAATTAAAAAGAGCTTCTTCGCAGTATCCAGCTCTTGAAGAAATATGTGATGTTGAAGACACTTTGTTATTGGCAAGAAATAAATTTCCAGGCCAACGTAACTCATTAGACGCACTCGCAAATAGATTTGAGGTTACAGGCTACGATAGAAGTTTTCATGGTGCTTTGTTAGATGCTAATATTCTTGCCGATGTTTATATTCATTTAACTGGGGGTCAAAGTAAATTTGAATTTATGACATCAAATGCAAATTTAAATTCTGAAAGTCAGTCAAGTGATTTAAAAATCGATTTCAAGAAATTTCCTATTCCAAAAATTACAGTTTCTCAGGAGGATATCTTGACCCATGAACAAAGAATTACAGCAATTAACTCAAACAGAGAACCATCATGACGAAAGTTACAAGATTTGCACCAAGTCCAACTGGAGCATTGCATATAGGTGGCGTGAGAACTGCTTTATTTAATTATGTGTATGCAAAACAAAACAATGGAAAGTTCCTTATCAGAGTAGAAGACACAGACCTAGAAAGATCAAGCAGAGAATTTGAAACAAATATACTGCAAGGCTTATCTGATCTAGGTATCAATCCTGATGAGCCCCCTGTAAGACAGTCTGAAAGGTCAGACTTATATCAAAAAGCTGTCAATCAAATTATAGAATCTGGTAAAGCCTATTACTGTAATTGCAGCAAAGAAAGGCTAGATGAAATAAGAGCTGCCCAGCAATCCAAAGGTCTCAAGCCACAGTATGATAGTAAATGTCGAAATTTAAATCTTGAGGCAGATGCTTCAACGGTTTTGAGATTAAAAACGCCTCAAGATGGAGAGTTAATTTTCCATGATTTAGTCAGGGGCGAGGTCATCTTTCAGAATTCTGAGCTGGATGATTTGATTCTTCTTAGAAGTGACGGATCACCAACTTATCACTTTTGTAATGTAATTGATGACTATGAGCAAAAAGTTACAACAGTAGTAAGGGGTGAGGATCATTTAAGTAATACCCCTCGTCAAATACACATTCAACATGCATTAGGTTATCCCTCTCTTGAATATGCTCATCTACCAATGGTTTTAGGTCCAGACAAAAAAAGATTATCCAAGAGGAATGCTGTTACAAGTCTGCAAGATTATTTTGACCAAGGGTATCTTGAATCATCCATGATTAACATGCTTGCTCGTTTAGGCTGGTCTAAGGGCGATAAAGAAATTTTTTATATCGAGGATTTGATTTCAGATTTTAGAATTCAAGAGGTTCAAAAGGCAGGAGCTATCTTTGACTCGGCCAAACTTGATTGGATTAACAATCATCATTTAGCAGCACTGTCTTTTGATGATTTCATGCAGAGATTGATTCCATTTCTTGAAATTGTTGAAATTGATTACACACAAAAAAGCAACAGCAAAGATATCATCGCAGCTATGAGAAGTTCTAAGCCAACGCTCCTCGGCGTGGCTAAAGACCTTGTGCCTTATTTTTCTCCCGTGGAATCTTACGATGAAAAAGCTGCAGATAAATTTTTAAGAGGAGCCGAATCAGTTTTAGAATTTGTTCAAAGAAAACTGAATAGCCTTGAAGTTTGGAATGAAAAGTCCATAGATCATGCATTACAGGAGGCTCAAACTTCATTAAGTCTCCCCACTCCTAAACTCAATCAGCCAATAAGAATAGCAATGACAGGCTCCACTCAGTCACCATCATTAGGTCTCACTCTATCTTTATTTGATGTGGCTGAAGTGAATCACAGGATAAATGCAGCTTTAGAATACTTAGCCAATAACGCTAGCT
>Ga0233450_10005662_pt1 | contig 10792 bp, 9 predicted proteins | sample 011ome_30_FD_189956 | JGI IMG/M metagenome (GOLD analysis project Ga0233450, IMG submission 189956) | Coastal salt marsh microbial communities from the Groves Creek Marsh, Skidaway Island, Georgia - 011501CT (spades assembly) | ecosystem: Environmental > Aquatic > Marine > Intertidal zone > Salt... | reverse complement strand
TCAAAACGTACACACACTGTGACATATAAGTACTCTCTCTCACACATATATGCGCACGCTAAAAAGACTGCTTCTCTCTCGATCATCATCAGCGCTGCCAAAGAACAACAACAACAACAACAACAAAACTTCCCGCTTTTACTACCACTGCGACCATCGAAAAGCGATGATTACGACGAGGATGATGTCATCTCTCACGTTTGCGCCTACAACTCCAGCAGCGATTGTGTTTACTAAGAACAGTAACAACAAACACGCGACGACGAGAAGAGGAACGACGATGAGAACCTTCGCGTCGTACGCGCAACCAAACATGTCGTCGGATGTGCAACAACAACAAAGAACGGCACCGCCGGCGACCGTGGAATGGGACTCGACGTTGGCAAATTCCGTCACTTTGATTGGGAACTGTGGAGGCGATCCAGAGCTGAGAGTTTTGCCGAGCGGGAAGATGGTGTGCGAGGTGTCCATCGCGGTGAGTCAAGGAAGGAAAGCGCAACAACAACAACAGCAAAATGATGAAGAAAATGACGGCAAGACGGCGTGGTATACCGTCGTCGCTTGGGACGAGGAAGCGGTGCGCTTGAACGAACACGTGCGTAAAGGGAATTCGGTGTGCGTGCAGGGAAGGTTGACCACGGACACGTGGGTGTGCAAGCAAACCGGGCAGAATAGGAGTAAAGCGAAGGTAGTGTTGAATCAGTTTTCGTTCGTGGCGAGAGGCGAGAGCATGGTGAGTAACAATACCAACGGCGTCGGATACGAGCCGATGAGACAACAACAACAACAACAACAATTTTCGCAAGGAGGATACGAACCGATGCAACAACAACAGCAACAACAACAACAACAACAGCAACAAAGATCGCCACCACCGCCACCGAGCGGAGATGGTTTCCAATCGCCAAAAGACGCGTTGTGGCGTTCAGTTTTTGATGCTCCGGACAGATGGTGGGATAACCGCGAAAACAAAAGAAACCCGCGCGCGCCGGATTTCAAGCACAAAGATACCGGCGAAGGCTTGTGGCTCACCGGGAGAGATACGCCGCCGTGGGTCATGGAACGCATGATGGGCGGTGCGGCTGGCGCAGCTGCTGGTGCAATGGCGACGGGTCAAGACGATTCTGATGGCTATTACGGCGCGAGCAAAGGCACCGCGTACAACAATCCGTACGGAAACCAAGAGCCTGCGGTGAACGCGAACGATTACTCTCAGGCGTACGATCCGAACAACGGCGGGTACGAACCCGCGCAAGAGTGGCCAGACGACGAGGTGCCGTTTTAAACAACAAACAACACCATAAAGTTGTTCTCACTTCTGTAATTTTAATAACACAACACACATATATATTCAAATCTGATGATCTTTATTCTCGTAGTTGTTGTTATATTTTCTTAAAACGCTAACGCTACTACAAGTTTTTGTTGTTCACAGAGAAGAAGAGAGCGCTGTTTGCCGGCAGCACCTCTCTCTCCACCTCTCTCTCTCTCTTTTTCTTTTTACGTAATTATCTTTTTATGATTTTACTTGGCGGCGGCCGCTTCCATTAAATTGCCTTTGTGCACCTTCAACGCCGCGTCTATGTCGGTTTGATTGCATCCTGCGTATTTGAAGTGCCCCACGGCTTCTTCCAAGACCGATTTCCACTCTTTGCCGACTCTCGCTCTCATTTGACTTTGTTCGAACAACGTGTTCCCGAGCATGACTAAAACTTGCGCTCTCATGGTGGGTTCGTCCAAAACCGGAGGGTCTTCGCCCTTTTCTTGCGCTTCTTTTACCGCTTGTTCGTGCGCTTCCAACTCTTCGGCTGTTTTCGGCGTTTTCGGGGGTTCGTCCGGTAACTGCTTCAACGCCGCTCTGTATTCGTCCACGGCTTGCGAAAACTCTTGCTCGGCTTCCGCCGTACGCTTCTTCGCGTCGTGGCCTTTTTCTGGTTTTCTGGTACTATCCGGACCGGATAAGCCAGCCGCAGCGCACAATAATCTCGCGCGTTCGTATCGTCTTTGAGCTAAGGCCGTGGCGGCGTCCACAAAGTCCGGTTTGATTTCCAAAGCCGCTTCAAAGCGCGAAGCGGCAATCGCTAATTCTTTTTCAACCTCGTCAAAGTTGGCGGCGGTGGCGATAGCCGCACCCGGGTTCCCGCCTTCCTCAGCCGGTGGTTCTCTCCCACCGTCCATTTTTTTTCTCGCCGAGCACATGTGCACGTTACCCCAGTTAAAAGTGGCCATAGCCGCGGCTTCTTGGAACTTCTTCGAGGCTTCGGATAAAATCCCATCCGGCCCGTTGCTCTCTTCCAAACTCTTCGTCGGCTCCAACGCCTCGGAACATTTATCCAAACCGTCCGAGTGAAAGTCCAAATGCGCTTCGGCATCGATGCCCAAGTGTTCGCGAAACAACGCGGCAAAGTCCAAAATCCACTCGTCGATTTCGACGACTTCGTTTGGCGGTAACCCGACGGGTTTTCCGTCTTCGCCTAAGATTGCCATATCTTCAATCTTCGCCAACTCGACCAAGGTGAGTTTCACGCACGGCGGCGCCAAAGATGGCGTCTCCGCTTTGCTCAAACGAACAGACGTCCAGTGAATGGCGATTTGGAAATCCTCTCTGGTTTGTAACGGTCTCAAATCACCTTTTTCGTCCGTGTACTTGATCGTAAATTGCCCGGCGTCTGGAAACTTGTTCGTCATCGTCGTCACCAAATCTCTATACGCGATCGCGCTCGATAACACGCACACTCTCGTATCGTCCCCTAATTTTGCCTTCAAGTGAATCATCGGCGCTTGGCTCGGGTTTTGTCTCAAGTGCTCTTGCATCTTTTGCCTTTGCTCCATCTCCAATCGTTGCTTTCTCTGAAGCTCCAACTGCTGCTCCGCCGCGGACATCTTCCCGCCTTTCTTCTTCGAGCTCGGGGCTAAGTTCATCCCCCCTAACCCAGCGGGCGTCTTCCCGTTCCCAACCCCGAGAATGAGATCGTGCATGTGCTTAATGTGCGAATCCTCCGGCAACAACTCGTGCGCTCGCGCGATATCCTTCTTCGCCCTCGTCTCGTTTTCCGTGCTCGCGTACGCCTTCGCTCTCGTCACCAACGCTCGCGCGTTCTCCCCGTTCATCTTCAACGCATCCGACGCCGCGCTCACCGCATCCGCGAGTCTGTCCATCACCAAATAACACTCCGCTCTGCTCGCGTCCAAACCAGACGATAACTCGTGCCCTTTCGGCATCAATTGTTTCGCTTGCTCGTAAAACTGCAACGCGTTCTTAAATTCCTTCTTTTGCATGAATTGGTCGCCCTCTTGTTGAAACTCCAACGAGCGTTCCAGGAAAACTTTTTCATCCTCGTTTTCCTTTTCGTTGTTGTTGTTGTTGTTGTTGTTGTTGTTGCTCCCACCGAACACGGCGGATTTCCTCTTCACCGCGACCGCTGGCATTGTGTTCGTATCTCTCGCGCGTGACGTGTGTGTTTTATATCTAAAACGCCTCCAATTTATCTCACAACGAAGAATGAATGAATTTTGGGTCTCTCTTTTTTTCTCTCTCTTATTACTCCGTAAACAACAAAAAGAACTCGCTCTTTCTCTTCGCAGTATATCTACAGTATATCTCAAAGCGGTGTCTTTCCCTCACGACGTTGGTGACTTTATTGCGATATGCTCTTCTCTCTCTCTGCTTTTATAACACTCTGTTTATGAGGATTCAGAGAGAAACGTGATGCGAGTGAGAGATACTTTTGTGCGGGAAAGACGACGCCGTCGTCACCCAAAAAAACCTAAAAACCTGTTTTTCACGATTGAAACCCTAAAAAATAAGATATTGTTCGTTTTTTTCTTCCGTTCGTTTAGGCACGAAAAAAGGCACTTAAAAGTGCTGATTTTGCCGAGTAAGAGACACACTCAATAATGTTCCGATATATACTACCATCCGTTTCTAACGATCATCAGTTCGAGTAACATTGATGATGTTCTCATCGATCGCGTTTTGATTTTTGCGGAGAGTTTGATTACACGTGGAGAATACTTTAAAAATATGGCACACTACTTCGTTTAAAAGTCTGAGAATAAAAACATTTGTCTTCTAGAGAGAAAAAGTTCTCGATTGAAGAGTGTCGTTGGTACAAAACATCCAAAACGTCTCGGCGTGAAAGAGTGATGCAATACGAATGAAACGAACGGCATCGGTCGGGGCGATCCTGCACGGACACAGACCGGTGAAATTTCGCGACCGGAACGTATTCGCGACGTTACTGTTCGGGATATTTTGCGTCGTCGTGTTTGAGATGATGTTCTTCGTGTTCTTTTCAAGCAGAGAGAGGACGAGCGGGAGCGGAAGAAGTCGACGGGAGTTACCGTTCGAGAGGACGAACAACGAGGTGGTAATGTCATCGTCGTCAAAATCGTGCTTGCCGTCGATCGAACCAAACGCGAAACCGTGCCCGCCGGCGGTTGCGATGATGCGAGAGTTGGACGCGTTGGTCGTCGCGGCGAAACCGACGTGCGCGAATAAGCTCGCGTTGATGAGTTTACGGCAATACGCGAATCCGAGACGGATCATCGTCGTCACGACGGAGAGAAGGTTTTGCGAAAAGTTTAAAACGGCGGCGGATGGGATCGAGTGTTTTCACGAGGACGAATTCGTGGACGGAGTGACGAAAGAGAGAACGGCGGACGCGATTGAAAAGTTTCGTCGTACAAAGACGAAAGAATCGAAGAACGATGATAAAAATTTTATGGGTCGATCTTTGAGCGGGTGGTATTTGCAACAGTTTATCAAATTGAGCGCATATAAGACGAAGAAACTGAACCCGCCGCTCTCGAAACACTATTTAGTGTGGGATTCGGATATGATTCTGCTGAGACCGATGAAACTGTTCGACTCCGCGGGACGCGCGGTGAGAGCGATTGGCGGGAACGTGGTGCCGAGTTACAAGAGAACGTACGAACGGTTGATGTCCGGAAGCACGACTGGGAGGAAGAATGATGATGGAGAAGTAGATAACGCGGTGCATTACGCGGACGATGGGACGAGTTTTGTCGCGCACCAGATGCTCTTCGATGCGGATGTCGCGGAGGAAATGTTGAGCGCGTTCGCGAAGAGTAGTATTAGGAGAAGAAGTAGCGGTAGCAATACTAGTAGTAGTAGTAGCAGCAGCAGCGAAGTTGAAGATGTGCCGGAGGATTTTGAAAGAGAAGATGACCACGCGAGACGACTGCCTCCTTGGGGCGAAGCTATCATCCGCGAGGCGTACAGAGAACCGGAAAACGCGCACATCGGCTTTAGCGAATACGAATCGTACGCTTCGTTCGTATCGGCGCGACATCCAGAGCTCGTGAAATCGTTGACGTTGAAAAATTGGGCCAGGAACCCATTCTTTACTGGTTCCATAGGCGTTGTCGTCACGAAATACGTTCGCGATGACGGTTTGTGTTGCCCAACGAGTAAAGTGCTGACGCCTGCGAGATGGAGAAATTTAGCGTACGTCGGGTTTGAAATTGGCCACGCGGAGGCGACGTGCAACGTGAGATCGCCAAAGTATAAGGACGGGTACGGTTGGTAACAATATATATATATATATAAATGTACGGTACTGTACGCGCTTCAAATTGTCTAGAAGTTGTTATAAAGTTGTACAACGCAGTTACTTTCAATTAAATTTACAGCGTAGTCACGCAATGTTGATTGCGACGCGCTAGGTGCAGCAGAAGAAGATATTCATATAAAAATTTGACGCGAACGCAAGAAGTATCTTACCTGAAATTACGCCCTACGCCATCTTGGGTTCGCGTGCAAATTCCTGTTAACCATTTCCAAATCGAACTCCTCGGCGTCCCAAGGTTCGCCCCCGGTGAACTCTTCCATCCACTCTCTCCTATAGTCTTCGATCGTTCCATCCGCGAGCGCGTCGAGGGTACTTTGATAGCCCCAAATCCCTCCAGAATCTTCCGGCGGGCATTTGCGTTCTCCCGCGATGCATGTAGGGTACGTTACTTTGGGATCATACGGAACTTCTTTCTCGATGTGAACATCGTGTTCCCAACCGTCTCCAAAGTCGTATTCGTACTCAAAACTTGGTGCCACATCTTCCAAAGTAATCTCTCGTTCGTCTTCCGCGTCGCGATAGTCGTCGAGTCTGAAGTCAACGTTGTCTATTTCACGATCTTCAACGTTGAATTTATGGAGGTGCGAATCGTCCCATCCCATCGCAACTTGAATAACGTCGTGAAACTCCGCCAGAGTCGCATCTGATTTGCATAAAACAGTTCTCCATATCGGCGGTTCGATTCCAATGAGAACGATTTTAATTTGATATATAGTCGGCGCTGGCACCGAGGAAACCGTTGCGCTGCTCATCGCGCTCAATACAAGTGTCGCGTGTTGGTACGACAAGCAGTTGTTTTTATATATTCGAGAGTACCGAGAGTACAGAGAGTGCTGTATTTTAGAGGAGTTTTGGGGTGCGAAAACAGTTATTTTTCATCTCTCTACCTCTACAATGGCACGCTACTACTACTACTACTCCTCGTCCATATTATACTTAGGAAGAGTATAAAACTTCAACTTCCCGTCGTTTCCGCCGGTACAAAACGTATCCGGACCGAAAAAGTCCACCGCGAAGCACTTGTCCTCGTGCGCCTTCACCGAGTGCACCGGGACGTTCCCTCTGGTATCCCATAACTTGACTTCGCCGTCGAACGCGCACGAAAGCAAGTGATGCTCGTTCGAAGGACTCCAGGAAAGCGAACTTATGAACATCTGTTGTGTTTGTAGCGGAATTGAGAAATGTACGTGAAGTTAGTTTTGCGTGAGTGCGTTCGGATGTTGATCGATCGACTCTCTTTATTTCTTCTCTCCAATGACACAAAAATCAAATCGCAACGCCTCAGGAAAAAATTAGAGTAGTAATTTTATTCTTCACGAGTTAGCTCAGAGAATGTAGGTAAATCATTTGATCATCACCGGCGCGCGAAAGGTTGTGTCGAAGAAAGAAGAGAGCAAAAGAAAAGAAATCATAAAGCAAATACGAATACGCACCTGGTGTCCTCGCAACAGCGTCGTCCCTTCGCTGGCGTTGCCTTCTCTCGGATCCCAAATTCTGACTATGTTGTCGGTCCCACCGTGCGCGATGACGCACATTGTTTCTGTCCCGGTTATATCTAAATCGTCCGTTCGTTTTCGCACGGCTAAACACGTTCTCGCGCTTACATCCGTACCGACGAACGACTCTCGCATTTCTCCCGTCTCCACGTCCCAATTTCGGATGGATCGATCCCACGAACACGTCCACAACGATCGAGGATTCTCAAACACACATCCCGTCACGCGTTCAGTGTGCCCTTCTAAAGTCAACATCGCGCTTCCGCTTTGCTCGTTTCGTGTTTTGTCCTCGTCTAATTTTCTTTTGTTGTTGTTGTTTCCTTCCACTTCTTCTTTTCCTTCTTCTTCGTCCGCGTAGGAGTCCATCCCGCCGTCTAAATTCCACAATTTCACGGTCGAGTCGTCGCTCCCGGTACAGAACAATCTCACGCTATTCTCATCGTCCAGCCTCGTTGTCGTTGTTGCCACGCAATTCACTTGCATCTCGTGTCCTCGAAATACCTTATGCCTTATCACGCCGCCGCCGCTTTTCGTCTTCTCGTCCTCCTCGTCGCTTTTCCTCCTCCTCCCGTTTTCGTCCAGCCGAAACACTCTCGCGGTACAATCCATCCCCCCTGCTATGACCAAACACCCACTCCCTTCCCTCGGCGGCGCTAAAGTCACGCACGTGACGCTCCCTTCGTGCCCCATCAACCGTTCAATCTCCACCCCTTTGCTGTCGTGCGCGTACACCGCGCCGTCGTAACACCCCGCCACCATCGCTTTACTCCAACTCCCACACACGCTTGAAATCCAATCTCTTTTCGCATCCGCTTTCTGTTCCTCCGGTGGCATTTGCGCCGGGACGTATTCAATCACCAGCGTTTGTTCCGCAGATTTTGATAGTTTTTTCGCCATTTTTGCCAGAGAGGTTCGGAGTAAACAGTTATCGATGTAAAAATCAAACGGGATCGATTTCGTTTCATTCTCCTCTTCCGAAGCCGCCGAAGAAAGCGAGAGCAAATGGTTGACGACTTCGCTCAAGCCGTACCGAGTTAATTTTCCAGGGACGGTAATCGGGGACGGGGAGACTATGAATTTAGGATTCGAGATCGTTTTGGTCACGAAAGTGGCCGTGATTTGGACTTCATTTTCCAGTCGTCCCGATGATGATGATGTCATCATCCTCGCGTGACTTTCTTTCTTTGTGCGTTCGTGCGTTCGTTCTTCTGCGTCGCGCTTTTGTTCTTTTTTCCCAAGAGTTTGCAACACTGAACTATTTAGGGTTTTAGTAGCAAAACCCTAAACTATTGTGTCTGCTTTTCTCGCACCACGCTGACGTAACACCCTACTCTCGTGCTTTACTTTTCTTAGAGTATCTACAATAGATACATTCTGTGACAGACAGTTAATACGAGTTGTTCGTAAACACGCGCGCAGAAGAACACACGCGAGACAGAGAGTGCATTTGTTGTCAGACAGAGAAAACAACGGGAAGAAGACACACATCTTCTGTTATTTATATATAATATATATCACACGCTTTACGTTGAAATTTGGAATTCCAAAAGGAAGATGATGATGACGAAGCAAAAGAAGACGAATTCAAAGTTTACGAAAGCGGCGTCGTTGGCAGCCTCGCTCGCGCTCGTTTTGAATGGTGGCGTGAAATTCGCGTCCGCGAATTACGACGAACAATCGATCGTGTGCGAACACAAAACTGCCTCAATTTCGTGTCCAACCGGGGAGCTCATCAGCGTTGTCGATGGTTGGTACGTCTTTTTGTACATCTGACTCTCTCTCTCTCTCTCTCACTTCGTAAATACTGATCTTATATTTTCATTCGTAGGTATGGTCGCACCGAAGCCGCGCACGTGACTGGGGAACCAGTCGTCTGTCCGCACTCGGCGACGTCGAACAGAAACTGTCCGTTCCATAAAACCGGGCAGTACGACGCGCAAAAAGCGAAAATTGGCGGCGCCTGTGAAGGCAAGAACAGTTGCAGCGTGAAGGCGTCGAACGGGTATTTTGGCGATCCGTGCGGTGGGACTTTCAAGTACTTGAATATCTCGTACAACTGCGTGGATCCGAGCGCCGAGGAAGACGCGAAGGCTGAAGAATCCGCGGCGGACTTACAAGCCGCACTCGCGCAGGCACAAGCCAACGTCGAGACGAATAAAGATGCCACCGTGTGCGAACATAAAACGCTCGATATTGAATGCGGAACTGGTACCGTTGCTAAGATCAACAGCGCGACGTACGGTCGCTTGAAGAACGGGGTCTGCGGCAACGGGTCGAACACGACTTGCGCGGCTCGAGACGGCAAGTACTGCGGGCACGGGAAAAATCAACAGTGCCAAGACTCTTTCAGCGTCGTTGGAGCGCAGTGCGAAGGCCTTCAATCGTGCCAAGTCGGGGCTTCGAATGGTGTTTTTGGCGACCCGTGCTGGGGAACCTTCAAATACTTGACCGTGAACTACGATTGCATCGTACCGAACGAAGAGGAGGCGCAAAAGGAGATCAAAGAACAACTCCTCGATCCGTTCAAAGGCCACATGATTCTCTCCACGGGTTGCTCTCCGCTTTCTAAGTTGACTTTTTCGACTGGAGAGACGTTTTCCGATCGCGTCGGCGCTAAGATCATCACCAAGTCCATGGACCCTGATTTCAAATGGGACAAAGGTATGGAGATGACCGAAGTGTATTGCGGCACCTTCGCCGTTGACTTCACGCCAGCCGATGACGAGGAGTTTGGCTTCTATTTGTACGACAAGTTGGATCCAGAGAACGAGTTATCGGCCGTATCCGACATTGGATGCGAAGGCGACGCCGCGAAGTGTCCGGACGGCGATATCATTTCGGCGATGGATTCTTGCACGCGAGAGTACGAATGGAACGGCGCAAAGTCTCGCAACCGCTTCTACAAGGGCGACGAACTCTACACTTGGGGCTCCTGCGACTCCGTCTGCGCCGTCGAGCCTGCGAACTGCCCTTCTGATTTGGTCAGCGAGACTACGCTCTCGTCTCGTCTCGGTAACAGAGTCCAAATGCTTTCCGGCGAACAACAACAAAAACCTTCGTTTTTGCGCCCAGAATCCTTGAAGTACGGCACCTTGCTCTTCGCCTGCGCCGGCTTCGGCGCGCTCGCCGTTCGCAAGTACCGAGAATCGGCGGCAAACTCTGACTCTCTCTTGACGGAGAAATCCAAATCCTCGACATCCGCGGGGAGAAAGACGACGTACAACTCCATCGACGTCTAAACATTTAAGTTATAATAATTTCGTTTACTAAGAGAAGAGAGAGAGAGAGAGAGAGAGAGTCTTATTCGTAAACGCGTTTGTATATATATGTGATCAGTGTTTTACTATTATGCGTTTTGTTCTCCGGCGTAAAACATAAAACTTTTGCCTTCTAAATGCCCATTTTTCTCCTTTTACTTTTGTGTCTTTTGCGCTCAAAATCGTCAGAAACTCGACCGCAAAACACGAAAGAATTTATCTAAAGAAGAAGAAGACAAAGAAGAAGACGAAGAAGAAAAACCGAAGAGAACGCTTACTTTTCTTGGCGAAATAAAGGGAGAGAGCAGAGTGGTCTAAAGTTCTTCTCGTTCTTCTCGTTCTCGTCGCGCGGAAGACGCGAAACGATGGCGTCTTCATCGAATGTAATTCCGGAGAAGAAAGTTGATTCTTCGGCGCAACATCATCATCATCATCACGCGAACAA
>Ga0233450_10005653_pt1 | contig 10803 bp, 4 predicted proteins | sample 011ome_30_FD_189956 | JGI IMG/M metagenome (GOLD analysis project Ga0233450, IMG submission 189956) | Coastal salt marsh microbial communities from the Groves Creek Marsh, Skidaway Island, Georgia - 011501CT (spades assembly) | ecosystem: Environmental > Aquatic > Marine > Intertidal zone > Salt... | reverse complement strand
TCTATTTTTATCCTGACAACTCATTTGAGTTATCAGGATTTTTTAATTTAACTTTATGGCAGCACTTTCACAGATTCTCGATAAACTAAATTATGTTAGATTGGTGGCTATCTTTAGTCTCGCTCTTTTCGCGGTGAACGGTTTTTTTTCCATTATTTTTTACCTATTGGATGTTGATTTAATGGCGAACACGGAGTTTGATAATTTTTCTACTATCGAGTTATTTTTCTTTGCCGTATTCTTTGCTCCCATTGTTGAGTCACTCATTTATCAATTTGGAATTATCGAAAGTGGATTATGGATAAGAGAAAAACTCAAAGCATCCTCAATTCACTGGTTCATTCCCGGATTGCTATCAGCGATTTTGTTTGGAATTTCTCACACGTACAATTGGAGTTATGTATTTATAACTCTAGCCATCGGAATCCTATTGGCAGCGGTGTATTACTATACAAGAAAAAGATTTGGTTCAACGTTGGCATTAGTTATGTGTATCATTACTCATGGGGTAAATAATATAGGTGCTTTTATAGGACAAATTCTTTCGTAAATTTACGTGAAATATGACTAAAAGAGCTGGGCGTAAAGTAAGCGAAGTAGAAGGTGTGGGAGAAGTTGTCTTTGTAAAAAGTAACCGAGCTAAATACGCTCGTATAACCCTTAAGGCGGATGGAGTCGTTAAGGTGACTGTGCCCACCTTGATGCCTTATTTTCGTGCTCAACAATTTGTAGAGGAAAAAATAGACTGGATTCACTCTCACCGATTGAAACTGAAAGGGAATGAGGGTGTGCAAACAGTATTTGATGAAAAAACGCAATTTTCTACCCAGAGCCATTCCCTTGAAATTTATCGAGTCGATTCTCTAGAACTGAAATCAAAAATTTCATCTCATAGAATTCAAATAATTGTTCCCAAACATTTCGATATTTATAAAAAAGAAATCCAGGAGTTCATTCAGTCAGTCATAATCGAGACTTGGCGAAAGGAAGCTAAACTTATTTTGCCAGTTCGAACTGCTGAGCTTGCCAAACAAGTTGGATTAGAGTTTCAATCCGTTACGATAAGAAATTCCACTTCCAGATGGGGAAGTTGCTCGTTTCACAACAAAATTAACTTGTCTCTTCATTTAATGAAATTGCCTGATGAATTACGAGACTATGTGATATTTCATGAATTGGCTCATACGGTTCACAAGCATCATCAGCCTGCTTTTTGGCAGTTTTTGGATACACTCACCGAAGGAAAGGCCAAGCAATTGGATAAACAGTTAAAAAAGTATAGTACACACTCCTTTTAGTTATCCTCAAATCGATCTAGTACGTCCTCTAATACCAAGTTATAGGATTGAGAAAATACTTCTTGCGCTTGGATGAAATTGTCTTCAGCAATTCCAATTAGGCTATCAGCTAAATACGCAATCTCCTCCGTTTCGTTGTATTGGTCATCGGTTTGTTCTTCGAGCGGAAGCAACAAAAAATTCGCCATCGTAGTATATTCATTTTCTATTCCCGATTTGTACGCATTGAATACCGAGAGTAACTTGTTTTTAAAATCTTCAGACTTACCAAAACCTCCAATTTCTTTTACTTCCAAAATTCCTTTATCAATAGATGTCAAGACCTCCTTTCTTTTGTCATGTACCATATTATAATTTAAGGAATCTACAAGGGTAATTAAGTCAATAAATTCATTGACCTTGTCTGCTACTTTTTCTTGTACATCCACCAGAGAGTTGTTGTAATCAATGGCTTTGTTTTGTTCGATTACCGTGCACGACATCATAAACGACACTGCGATAAAAATAAATAGGTGTTTCATAAGGGCTTATTTGTTTACAATTTCTCCAGAGGTTTCTAAATCCCATGTTCCTTCAGAGATGGATTTTCCATTTTTGAAATAGAAGTTCCCTGCTTTCGTTTTTTTATGAATATAGTCATCACCTTTGTTGCCCACCACAACAACTCTTCTTGTTGTAATCGAGGTAATTTCGCCATATTCATTCTTTTTTTGATATACTTTTTGAGTCACTCCTTGAGGGAAAATTAGAGCTAACTGGTCTTTGTTCGTGGCCGATTTGAGAATTGATTTTTCATCGTTTATTTTTTCAATTTCCTTGCTCGTAGAGATAGATTTTTTTTGATTTAATGCCCCTGCTTCTTTTTCGGCTTGGGCTTTTCTTTCCATAAATTTTTTGAGTTCGGCAGCTTTATCTTCTGCACCGTCATTCAGTTTTTTTGATTCTTTTGCCTGTAAGTCGGTTAATTTTTCAAATTCTTGGCTCGCAGCCAATACTTTTTCTTGATTTTCTTCCTTTTCTTTTTCTTTCACCTCTGCTAGTTCGTCTTTGTAGGCCAGAAATTCAGCTGAATTCTTCTCCACTTTTTCTTGCGATTCTTTTTCAGCCTCTCTTTTTATTTCTTCTACTTTTTCAAAAGAACTTGTTACCGACCTTTGGCTCAGTATCTCTTTTTCTTGAGTTTCTTTCGCTAGTTTCTGTTTTTCTTCTTCGTATTGTTGATAAGCAGCCGTACTCTCCAATACGTCTTGATTTTCGTTGTAGGTGTTTTCAATTCGCTTTTCTTCCAATAAGACCAATTCTTCCATGTTCATTTCTATACGTTCTTCAAATTCACCTTCGGCCTCTTTCTTTTCAATTGTTTTTTTGTCGATATAATCTTCGTATATATGTTGGTTCTCGCGAATATTGCTTTCACCTTTTTCCTGTTTTTGTCTAATTAGTTCATTGGTTTTTTCTAAATAGTCAATTTCTGCTTTTAGGCTCATCTTTTCTTTTTCCGAAAGTTGTTCCCTTCGAGTGAGTATTTGTTCTTTTAGAATAGCGAGAGAGGCTTCTCTTTGACGATATTTTGCGCCATTAAGTTCGTATTCATCCCCAATTTTAGTTTTTAATTCCTCCGTAAGAACATAAGTTTCATAGGTTTCTTGGGTATTTTGAACTCCTTGTATTTTTGCTAATTCAGATTCTGAATCTTGGTATTTGTTATAGTCAGAGATAGTTGTTTCATTTCTTTTTCTGAGTTTGGTCTGCTCTCTGTCAATAGCCTCTTTTAGTTTTTCAAATTCGTTCGATGTATTCAGTATATCTTGTTGGTCGTCAGTAATAGTTTCTTTTTGTTGAGAGGCGTAGGCATCCAAGAAGAGTTTCACCGAGGTTATGTTTCCGTTTCGGGCATAATCATTTACTCCAAGTTCATTGCTTATTTTGTCTTTCAAAGATTCAAATTCACCATACGTCAGTTGAGCCATAGCTTTATCTTTGTTGCCTTGTTTTTTGTATACCACATTCATAGAATCAATATACTCTACTAAGTCCATGTATTCCCTCAGATCTGAATTGTCTTCAATTTTAGTAAGTAAAAAGCTGCCATCTTTGCCAGTCATATCCACCTCGGTTCCGTAGAGTTCAGCATCTATGTTAAAATAATCATCCGTTGAGGTAATGGCATTCCTTTCATCCTCACTCATGTTAGCGAGGATTTCGTTTATCGCCTCAATTCGTCCTTTAGGATAGGTTTCGTTTGGTCGTAAAGACAAGGCAGAATTATACGTGTTCTTTGCTCCTTTGTAATCTTTGTTTTCAAATTGGTCGTCTGCCTTTTTAATAAGGGCATTATATTGTTGCTGTTTTTCAGCTTCTCTTTTTTTCTCTGCTTCTCTTTTTTCTGCCTCTGCAGCTTCCTTTTTTGCCCTTTCAGCGGCAAGTAATTCTTGTTCTTTTACTTGTCTTTCTGCTTCTAGTGCTTTTCTTTTGGCTTCCTCTGCTTTTTGTCTTGCTAATTCCTCTTGTTTTCGCTTTTCTTGCTCAGCAGCAAGTTGAGCTTTTGCCTCTTCTGCTTTTCTTGCCAGTTCTTCCGCTTGTTTGGCTTTTTCGGCCTCTCTCGCAGCTTTTTCTGCTTCTAATCTGGCTTTTTCTGCTGCTTCTTTTTCAGCTTGTTCTTTCGCTAGCCTTGCTTTTTCTTGCTCCTGCTTCGCTTTTTCTTCAGCCAGTCTTTTGCGCTCTTCCTCTTCTTGTTGGGCTTTTTCAGCAGCAGCTTTGGCTGCGGCTTCTGCTTCTCTTGCTTTTCTTTCTTTAGCCTCTCTTTCTGCTCGTTCTTGAGCATCTCTTAGTTTGGCTTGTTTCTCAGCTTCCAAGGCCGCTTGTTTTGCTTTTTCTGCCTCTAAAGCAGCTTTGGCAGCCTCTTCTTTTTCTTTTGCTAATTGAGCCAGCCTTTGTTTTTCTTCCTCTAGTTTTCTTGCCGCTTCTTCTTCTAGCTCTTTTTTTCTCCGTGCTTCTGCCTCTGCTTTTTCTTTGGCAATCCTTTCTGCCTCTTTTTCTTTTGCCAACTGAGCTAGTCTTTCTGCTTCAGCTTTTGCTTTTGCTTCCGCTTCTTTGGCAGCCTTTTCTGCAGCAAGTCGCTTTGCTTCTTCGGCTTCCTTCGCAGCTTTTTCAGCGGCTTCTTTTTCAGCTTTTTCTTTCGCTAATTTGGCCTTATTGGCTGCCTCTTCCTCGGCTTTTTTCTTGGCCGCTAATTCTTCTCTTAAGCGGATCCCCTCATTCGCTTTTTCAATACCTACTTGCGGTTCAGCGGAAGTTGGTTTCAAATTTTTGGCTTCTGAAAAAGAGGTAATCGATTCTTCAAATTTACTCTCTGCAAGAAGAGAATTTCCTTTTGCCATAGCCGAAGCATAATCTTCTTCAAGTTGTTTTAAAGTGGCGAGTGCTTTCTTAGCTTCTTCTATTTTTTGTTTTGGAAGGGGTTCACTTGGTTTTAATGTCAAAGCCTTTTCAAAGCTCTCAATGGCTACCTCAAAGTCTTTGCTTGTTAGTAATTCTTCTCCCTTTTTCATAGAGTTGTTGTATTCCTCTTCTAGTTTTTTTGCGTCTGCAATAGCTTGTTCTACTTGTGAAATTAACTCTTGTGGCTTTTTTTCTTCTGGTTTTGTTTTTTGCGCCTCTCTAAATTTACTGAGCGCAGTGGTGTATTCTTTCTTTCCGAAAGCTTCTGTTCCTTCTTTTATTTGTTGAGTGTAACGATTCTCAATTTCTTTTAATCGGGCAATTTCCTTTTGCGCAAATAGGATTTTGTCTTTTGGTAGTTGTGCTTCAGGTTTAAGTCGTACTGCTTCTTCAAACTCTTTTATGGCTTCTGGGTATTTCAGACCTGTTAAGAGAGTTTCTCCCTTTTCAATTCGAGCTTGGTAATCATTTTCCAGTTGCTCGAGCCTTGCTATTTCTTTCCTAGCTTTATCTATTTGCGTTTGCGGAAGTTTTTCCTCTTTCTTTAGCACAAGGGCAGCTTCGTATTTGAGGATACTTTCCTTAAATTTAGCTTGTGAGAATAATTCATCTGCCTCTGTCATAGCGGCAGCATACTCTTCATTTAGTTTTTTTCGCTCAGCGATTTTTTGGTTTGCTTTTTCAATCTGACTCTTAGGTTTAGTTTCAGAGGGCTTGATAGCAAGAGCTTTGTTATAGTCAGAAATAGCTTCTTCAAACTTTTCTTTCCCGTAGAGTTCATCTGCTTGAGAAATTAGCTTATCATACGCTTCGTTGTCTTTTTTTATTTGTTCAAGAATGTTATTTATTTCAGATATTTTTTCTTTCGGTAATTGCTCGGAAGGTAGGAGGGAAGAGGCTTTTTCATAAGAGGATTTTGCCTTTTCATATTCTTTTGCCATCAACAAACCGTTTGCGGTTATAATCGTTTGGTCGTATTCAGCTTTATTTTTAGCTATATCCTCCAATAACTTATCAATTTCTTTTATTCTTTTTGTGGGATCTTTCTCCTTTGGCTTTATTTTCTGGGCCTCGGCAAAGAGTGTTTTGGCTTCGTCATAGCTTTCTGAACTTACTTTGATTTCTGCACGTTTCATAAGTTCAACATACTGCTTATCAGATTTTTCGTTCTCTAAGTTTTCAATTTTTTTGTTCAGCTCCTCCAGTCGCTCTTTTGGTTTTTTATTTTTTGGTAAAACTCTTTGAGCAGCCTCGTATTTTTCCTTGGCATTTTCAAACTTTAGCAAATTAACAAGATCGTCTCCTTCCGCAATTAATTTGTCCATTTTTGCCAAAAGTTCTTTTTCTTTTAAAATGTCTTTGTAAGCGAATTCAGCATCCACTAATTTTTCAGTGAGCTCTTCATCATCTTTTAGTTCCAATGCCGCCTTCCAATCTTCTATTGCTTTTCCGTATTCTTTTTTAGCGAGGGATTGTTCCCCGGATTTTTTAAGTTGTTGAAACTTTTTTTCTTTATCCTTTTCGTCTCCCTCTAGTTTTTTGAAGTAGTCCTTTATTTCATCCTTCCTTTGATCTATGTATTTAAAGTCTTCCGAAAGCTGACCAGTATTAGGATCTATTCTAAATCTTTCGATAGGTGTGTTCTCAACCACCCCATAATTAACACCATCTTTTTTGATGAGTAGTTCAACTTTTATAGGAATTTTTATTTCCAAAGGAACATCTTCTTCATGGTAACCATCTTTGCTGTTTATTTCAATCGTATTGGTGGTTAATCTATTTTTAGAAATCACAATAGAATAGACATACCCATAGTAATCCATGTAAGAATCAAATTCACCGCTGGCATCGGTTGTCGCACTATACACTTCTTTACCGTTTCGTAGTATTTTGACTAAAGCACCAGAAATAGACTTTCCATTCTCATCTCTTATTTTTCCTGCAAAAATCATAGAGGGGTCATCTTGAGAAAAGGAAATTGTAACACCCACCAATAGACATAGAGTGAGGAGAATTCTCAAAGTCGGTTTGATATTTAAGGTGTTTTGGCTCATAGAGTGTAATCTTGTTTTTTGGCAGAGTGTTTTAGATTCAGCTTTGGAAGGATAAAAATACAAATTTTACCGAGTTATTGAGGTTTTAGTCTCTTCGATTTAGAGCAAAAAAAACACCTCCTACTTCCGTAAGAGGTGTTTTAAATTTTATATTGTTTAAGGTTGTATTATTTCTGAATCAATAGTTTTTTCGTGATGTACATATTATCAGAAGAAACTCTAACTAGGTATAATCCTTTACTAAAGTTATTTACATCCATGATAATTTGCTCTTTAGCATTTTCGATTGATTTGGATGCTACAACCTGCCCAATTGAATTTAAGATTTCAAGAGTTAAGTTATTGCTATTCAATTTATCAAATATTTCGATTGTAACGAAGTTATTTGCTGGGTTAGGGAACAAGTTAACATTTAAGTCACTTGTCAGTTCATCTAATCCAGTACAATCATTAAACGTAATGTTCACTGTATCTCTTGCAGTACAGGCAGATGAGGCTTGTGTTACTGTAAGTACGTAATCTACGCTTCCTGAACCAACAGTTGCACCTGTTACATTAAGAATGTTTGTGGTACCTCCTGTTGACCAGTTGTAAGAGTCATAAGCATTTGAAGCAAAGATAGTAACACCTCCATCTAAACAAGAGATGACATCGTTTCCTAGGTTTAATGCTGGTGACACAGTTCTTGTTGTAATTATATGAGTTGTAATAGTATCACATCCTGTAGAAGACCCTCCGGAAACAGTATCGTTGAATGTTGTTGCAGAAAAATACCAGTTTCCAAGTACCTGAACACTATCACCAATACAGAAGTTGTAAGATGCTGTTCCTGTGGCTACAGGGTAGAATGACAATACAGTGTTTACTGTACTATCACAACCTTTAGAAGTTAAGAATACATTTGTGTACGTTCCAGCAGTGTTATAGAGTGATGGACCTACTCTGTATGAGGCACCAGGACATATTGTTACTATATCGGTTTGAGTTGTGGAATAATTAACCGTTAAGTTAATTGTTAATGCACTATCACAACCTAACGCATTTGGTATTGTATCAAAATAAGTTCCTGTTGTGGTAAATACTTTTCCGCTTGGAGATGTATAGGTGTCACAAACTGTAATGGTCATAGTTTTGTAAGTAATATAATTGACAGTTAAGTTGAATGTTATTATACTATCACATCCAATTACATTAGGAATGGTATCTAGGTAAGTACCTGAAGTATTCCATACTTTTCCTGAAGGACTCACAAGGCTATCACAAACTGTTGTTGTAATGGTGTCAAAAGACTTGTAATTGATTGTTAAGTCTAAGGTGAATATACTATCACAACTTCCATTGTTTACAGTGTCTCTATCCATTGTGGAAGCTGTATATGTTCTTCCCCTCCAAGTATATGTGTCACACGAAGTCACTACCGATGGTAATACAATTTCAGAAGTAGTTGTTATATTGAAAGTCATTAAACTATCACATCCTAGTGAGTTTGTAATCGTATCCAAATATGTTCCGGTGGTAGTCCACACTTTTCCACTTGGACTTGTGTAGTCTCCACAATAAGTGAAAGTAAATTCAGCGTTAGTCGTATCAATACTGATGTCGTAAGTTCTAAAGATACTGTCATAAACTACAGGTCCAGTTGCTACTAATGTATCATAAAATCTACCAGTAGAGCTAAAGAATTTTGTGCTAAATGCAGATTGTACAGAGTCACATGCATTTGCAACAATTGTATCATATGTTTGGTTCAATACAGTAATGAATGCAGTGTCTTTGTATGTTCCACACGGTGTTACGAAAGAGGCTTCATAAGCATAAGTTCCGTTTGCTGTGTATGATCCAACAACGATTTCTGGTGTCGTATCAACCAAGGTAGAGGTATTAAGTAAAGTCCATGTCAATCCAGTTACACTTGAAGGTGCTGGTGCAGTTATACCAGCATTAAGAACGTTCGGATCTTGCTTCGGAGTAGTAGAAAGAACCCAGTTAGAACCTGTATTGTTGTCAGGACTCGTTAATCTAATTCCCCAGGTACCTGACGAATGAGATAATGGAGAAGACCAATCGGATGCAGTTACACCAGCTGCTGCCGGGAATGTTCCATAATTATAATATCCCACAGCATCGATTATGTTTCCAGAAGCATCTCTTAATATCTTCCCAGAAGTTGTGCTGGAACCATTAGATCCAGTGTAGCTCCCATTCCCTAAATATATAAAATTAGAAGGGTCATTTGTTTGTGAGCCAATTTGGCTTGTAGCAATAATAGCTGTACCAATCGGACTTAGAACTGTTCCTGTAGGAAAAGTATATGAACTTTGTAGTCCAGTGGTTGTCCATTGTTCAAATGTAACACCGGCTAGGTCCGAATTAGGAACCCCTGTAATTTCAATGTAATCATCAGTGACTAACCAAGATGGCCTTCCACCAGCTGGCCTTCCATTCGTTGCTCCGGCATAATGGCAAATTTCTGTAATAAAGAATGCACCTCCTGGATAAAATGGTGATTGTGTTGATATTTTTACAGAGTCAGAATAACTGTAAATCGTATCGTAAGTGGGGTTTACTGCAATAATTGGTTTTACCTCTGATGCGTCTATTAAATTCAATGTATCATTGATATCTAGAATATTAAATAGAGCAAAATTAATGTAAGCATTTAGTGAATATTTCCCTGGAACAGACATGTCAACGTTAGTGTATGTTAAGTCTATCGTTTGGTTAACTGCAATGGTATCTGTGTTTAATACAATTGAATCTATTGTGTTAACGGGACCAGTAATATTTAAATAGATTGTAACTGGATTGATTGAAAAATCAACTGTTGATCCAAATAAGTTTCTAATAGAAACAAATGCGGTATCATTTGTTCCATAGCAATCATCTACCTGCGCTAATCCTCCATTAATCAACGTTAAATCACCTCCCGATGGAATAAATTCAACCGCTCCTAAATCAGGAGTAGAAGTTCGAGTATTTCCATCAATATCAGTAGTAACTGAAGCTAAAGGTGTTCCCAAATTATCAATTAGGTTTGAGTAAGGCGTGTATCCTGGTGAAATAATTATTGGGTTGGCATTTACGTTTCCTGTCATTCCAGTTGCAGTATTCCATGCTGCCAATGTAGCAATATTAGTACCGTAGTACCCCAAATTATTAGTTCCAGCAGTTGCAACATTTCTAAATAAGTTATTACTTCCAGAAAGGGTAGTAAAACTTGGCATGTAAATGGCATGTTTAGTTCCTGTACCATTTCCATAAATATTAAAGATGTTGTTGGTAATATTTACGTTTTCAATGTATGAGGTAGATGTACTTGAGGTTGTAATCCCTCTTCGGGTACCACTAGAACCATTGGTGTTTATATCGACTGTGTTGTGCCAAATGTTGATATTTTTATTCTTTCCGGTAGTAGAAGAATAGGAGTATAAATAGATTCCATAATACGAACCTGTTGTTGGATTATTGTAAATAGCATTATTGACAATCTCACTTTCGTTTCCTACTGTGTTTGGCGAATATCCTAAATAAATTGGGTAGCAGGAATAGCTTCCTGATCCCGCATCATGAATTTTATTATTCCATATTCTTACTTTGGTCGAATAGTAAGCGTGAACTCCATAGAAGGTTGAAATAGTAGATCTAGTTGGTCTCGAAATATCGTTATTCGAAATTATTAAATCATCTTGATAGTAATTATAAATGGAATAAGTGTATGCGTCTTGTATCGTGTTATTTGTAATTTTGTTTCCTGTTGTCGGTACAGTACTCGATACCCCATTTAATCTAATACCATAATATGCACCTATGATTGTGTTGCTATCTATCGTTATATTGTTCGCGTTGTTTCCATAGGATGATGGAGAAGTTATTGAATTAGAAGACGCTATACCACAAGATAATGAAGTCGTGTAACCTGTACCAACATTAATTGTGTTATTTTTTATTGTAATACTGTCACATCCATTTCTCATCATAATACCAAACATAGATGTATTTGGGGTTTCATT
>Ga0233450_10005634_pt1 | contig 10836 bp, 14 predicted proteins | sample 011ome_30_FD_189956 | JGI IMG/M metagenome (GOLD analysis project Ga0233450, IMG submission 189956) | Coastal salt marsh microbial communities from the Groves Creek Marsh, Skidaway Island, Georgia - 011501CT (spades assembly) | ecosystem: Environmental > Aquatic > Marine > Intertidal zone >... | reverse complement strand
AGCGAATTGGGTAGGGAACTGTGTTATTTGTCTTCTCGTTGGGGGATTTTTTAATTGTGGCTTTAGCCCAATGACCAATAATTGGATTTGTTTTGGGGCAGGGTATTTTTTTAGATGCATCTTGTAGAATCCAATCTCCTCTATATCTAGGTTCAAATTCAATAATGTAATTAGCAAAGTGAAGCAAAGCATTACCTCCAGTTGCGGATGTCTGACGTACGGGAGCTTTTGAGTATGGATCAATTTTAATATCTGCCCTCACTTGACTAATAAAGATGGCCATATGGCCTCTTTTTGAAAGCTTAATAGACATTCTCTTCATAAAGTTGGCTGCAATAACCGCACCACCAGCAACTTTGTTGGAATCGTAAAATGATTTTTCTATATCTTGTTTAGAAATCAATCCATCAACTGAGTCTAGGATAAAACAATATTTAAATTTATCCTCGTTTTTCTCAACCAAAGTATGCATTGCATCAACTACGACCTCATAAATATTACTTTCAAAAACGAAACAAGTTCCTTCCACCCACTCTTTAGCTGAAAAAACAAATCTTACGCCAGACCTTTTCATCATTTCATTGGAAAGCCGACCTTCAGCTTTGATATAAAACCCCTTAGATCCTGGGGTGTCGTTTAGCATATTTTTCATCACTTCTAGTGATGCTGATGTTTTGCCGCCTTCATTCATACCAACAAACCTATGAAGGCCAGGGTTGAATCCGCCATTAAGCATCAAGTCTAGTTGTAAGGAACCGCTTGACACCTTGTAATCAATAGCATCTTCGAAGTTATAATGGTCTTCCTTTTTTTCTTTAAGGAACTTTTCTAGTAGTTCTGAATCTTTATCGCTCATTTAAATAGTTCTTTTGTATTCTTTGGTTTATTATCTACTGAAACATAGTCATTTCCAGTCTTTTCTCCCAAAATAATTGGGTCATACTTAGAAAGATCGACTTTAAAGTTGAAGTTTCTCCACTTCCTGTTCATTGGTTCTTTTAGTGGTTCTGAAACTAAGTATGCGAGACTATCGTACTTTTTAGGAAAGGTTGCAATCTCTAAGAATTCTAGAGAATACCTAGCTTCAAGATCCTTTAAAAGCTTCATCTCCCTAGCCCAAAAGAATCTTTTTTGATTCTTGGGAACTTCTATCAATCTTTCAATGACAGCCTGCCTTCTTTTATGCGGAGTTAATTTCTTTAAGGTCATTCGCAACCATCCTACGGACTAATGAAGAAAAGTCAACACTCTTTTCCCAATTTAAATCTTTTTGAGCTTCTGATGGGTCTCCCCACAAAAGTTCAACCTCGGCTGGTCTATAGAAGTCTGGGTTTACCTTAACCAAAGAGATCCCAGATGTAAATTCTCCAAGAAGATTGAATTTTTCATCTACCCCGCTACCACTCCAAGAACCTTTGATGCCAGCGCTTTTAAAAGCCAACTCTACAAATTCACGTACTGTATGAGTTTCCCCAGAAGCTAAAAGATAGTCTTTTGGCTTATCTTCGTTCAGCATTAACCAAACGGCACGTACGAAGTCTTCTGCGTGGCTCCAATCCCTCTTAGCGTCCATATTACCCAACTCAAGTAAATCAAAATTTACATCACCCTCAGATAGTGATTTGGAAATTCTAGCCACAGCTTTAGTAATTTTTCTAGTCACAAACTCTTCTCCCCTGCGTTCGGATTCGTGATTAAACAAATATCCTTGAATAGCAAAAAGATCATATGAATCTCGCCAAACTTTAACGATTTGTCTAGCTGCCACTTTTGATGCCCCATAAGGGCTTCTTGGTTTAGATGGGTGATTTAAGTCTTGTGGGCTATAATCTACGTTGCCAAATTCTTCTGAAGATCCAGCGTTATAATATCTACAATCAGGGCAATGTTTACGAATAGCCTCAAGTTGGTGGAGTACTCCCATTGTATTATTTTGAAAATGGTTGACTGGCATTCTCCAACTATTACCAACAAAAGAGTTGGCGGCAAAATTAATAAAATAATCTGGTTTAATTTCTTCAATACAAGATCTAATACTGTGTTCGTCGCCAAGATCCATTTCAATTAGTTCAAAGTTTGGGTCTTTGATGTGTTTGATGTTTTCGTGATTTGGAACGCTTAGTCTACGGATAGCTCCATAAACTTTGCAGTTGGTAAATTTCAAAAGAAAATCCGCCATATATGATCCGACCTGCCCTGTTACGCCTGTTACTATTATTTTTTTCATTTTTATATACCTAGTTGTTTTTTATATTTAGGAATCCAATCTTCAACTAATGTTGTGGGTTCCCAATTTAATAGTTTTTTAGCTTTTGAGTTGTCGGCTAGTGTTTTTTGTGGTTCTAGTCTTTTTTCTAAATAAATTTTATCACCACCAATTAAGTCGGCGATTTCATTGACAGACCTGTTGTTTCCATTGCCTATATTAATTGACTCTCCTGAACCTACGTTTTTGGAATTCATAGCAAGGATATTTGCTTCCACTGCGTCTCCCACATAAGTAAAATCCCTTCTTTGTTCTCCGTCGCCGACAATTGTTAAAGGATTGTTATTAATTCTCTGATTAGCAAAGATTCCCATAACTAAGCAATAGGCTCCATTTAAACTTTGCCTCTCCCCATATATGTTAAAATATCTTAAACTTACGGTCTCTAAACCATAGCAATGGTAAAAAACCTTGCAATATTGTTCACCAATTAATTTTTGCAATCCGTAAGGACTTAATGGGTCTGTTGGGTGATTTTCTGGGGTTGGAAAAATACAAGCTTCTCCATAAGCAGAAGAGCTTGCGCTATAAACAACCCTTTTAATACCAGCATTTTTTGCACAAATCAAAATATTTAATGTTCCATCTACGTTGGCTTTGTTAAAAGCTACGGGGTCTTCTATGGAGGGCTGAACTCTAGCTAAAGCAGCTAGGTGAAAAACACCAGCACAATCAGACATTAAAGATGTTATTTTTTCCTTATTGGCGGAATCTGAAATATCTAAGTTAAAAACTTTAGCTTTTGGATTTAGATTTTCTTGCTTGCCGCTACAAAAATTATCAACGACAATAACTTGATTGCCATCTTGCACCAAACGGTCTACAATATGGCTTCCTATAAAACCAGCGCCACCAGTTACTAAGTATTTTTTCATTTTAATATTTTTTAAAACTCACAAACAAGTACATCATTCTTTGTATAACCATCTACGAAGTAGACTTTGCAATTCTCGTCTATATTTTTTAACTCTTGTTTAATATCATTAACGGTAATGTTTTTACCCCACCCAAGTTTACCAAAAATTCTAATGTCGTCAATTAACAAAACATGGCCTTTCGAACCATATTCCGATATGAGTTTAATTTCTGAGATTATTGGGCATGGGGGCAAAGATTCTAGACCTTTAGAGTTGTCATCTTTATGACTGTCTAACCAAAAAACAGCGCCTTCGTTTAAGTCTGGAAGAATTTGTTTAAAAAAATCTAAAGAGCTTTTGGGCTCTAACACAACTAAACCTGAATTGATTTCATCTTTAAATCTTTCTCGACAAAAATCATACCTATTAATTGCTGGTTCACAGGAGTAAACTTTTTTAAAACCGCTATCTATAGCGACCATTACGCTGTCCCCTTTATGGGTTCCAGCTTCAATGAAAATATTCTTTCCGAATGATTTTAAAAAATGTTTTTTTAGATTAGCCATTATATTAGATTGTATAAATCAAAGACTCTTTTATTGTTTGTGTGTCTTGATTTTACAAGATTATACCCAGAAGCCGTCATTCTTTCAAGTTTTTTTTCATCTTTTAATAAGGTTTTTAGTTTTGCTATAATTTCTTGATCACTATCAGAATAATTGACATAAAATATATTTTTATTTTCCTTAAAACCAAATAAATCTAAATCTTTTGATTTTTTAAACTTGGGACTCATAACTAGCGAATTTGATCCAGCTATTTCTGAATATTTTGCAACTAACACTTCTCTGTGTTGGCCATCAGTAAAACATATTTTGCTACTATTTAATGACCCAGAATAATCAAGCATTGTTGGATCTGTATTGTTTTTTTCATAAGACATTACTGGTTTGAGGTATTTATATTTTATATCATTCTGATTGATTAGTAATGTATGAACCCTATGCCTCATTGGATACAGGTTGGGTTGGATTCCACCACTAACAACTACATCGAAAACCTTTTTTTGTTTATGGTTTATAAAAACACTTTCATTAACGCTAAATGGAAAATAGTGAAAATTCCAATCGAAATCTTTGTTATCTATCCAAGCGCTATCGTTCCAGCATAAAACGTCAGTCACTCCTATAGATTTCCATAAATTATTATGTTCCTCTTGTCGATAAAAGTAATCGCATACTAAAGCAAATTTTTTACATTTTAATTTTCTTAAAAAATCCCAACATTCATGATTAGTTTGATTTTTAAGTCTATTAGTTATCCAAGGATCTATTAATACAGCATCAAAGTCTTCATTAGGGATAACTCTATTATGGCCCAATCCATAAAAGAATGATTGAATACTTTTGTTATTTTTTAATTCATTGAAAAAACTTTGTCCGATTAGCACAGAAGAACTACTCCTATCATCTTGAAAAACTAAAATTTTTTTCATATTAGATTATTGCATCTAAGAAGGTTAAATTATCAAATGCAATTAATTGAGAAATTTTCTTTTGATTGTCACCTTTATATATCCCAGCGTAAGGCCAAAACGTCATTTCCCCTACATAAATTCTATTATTTGCTGAATACATATCTACCCGAACTAATTTAAATTGTTTAGATAGTTTGGCTGACAAGTCCACCATTTCATCCCAGTTATTTGGTTTTACGAAACCAAAACCTTTTTTAAAGTTTGGATCTAAATAATACTTAAGTTGTTTGCCGTCTTTGTTTATTATTTGCTCGGAAGCTTTACCACTATTACGATCATAAATGTGATGACAAAAAAACACCTCACCTTTCCCGCAAAAAAATTTATAGTCAGATGCTAGTTCGTATTTACCGTCATCTATATATTCTTCCACAAAAACTTTTGGTTTTAATTTTGAATAACTCCATTCTCCGTATATAACTCCATAGGTAGAATTTAGTGTATTATTAATCTTATCGAAAGCTGAATAAAAATCAAAGTTATCTTTATCTTTAATTAAAAACGTGGTTCCAGAGTCGTTGTTTGTTTTTAGTACGAAACTTTTTGGAAGTTTATTTTTAGGAAAATCTATTAAATTAGAACTCTCCCACAAAACCTTAGCAAAATATTCCTTACCTGTTTTCTTTTTAACAAAATCTTTAACTAAAAGCTTGTCTGTACAGGTTATGGTATCTTCTTGTTGGTCAAAAAATTTAGTCCATTGAATTTTATCGTTCAGTGTTTTGGGGGACTGAATATTAAAAAAACAGCCGTTTGCATTATAGTGTGTGTTTTGAGCGTTTAAATATATATTTTTTTGAGACTCCGACAAGGGAAGTTTTGATTTATCCTCTAGCCAGCACTTTTCTATTGAGTTTATCATAAATAATCTTTTTTAAGTTTTTCAAACAAACAACTATCTGAAAATTTATTATTTTTATTTACATTGTTTCTTCTCCAAACCTCATTCCACAGGTGAATACAGAAAGAGTTATTCAAAATATCTTTATAATCAAAATTTGGATCGAATAGTAAATTAATTTGGTTCCAAGGGATGGGATTAAATACCTTATAGGGTTTTAGGTGTTTGTTTAAGTTAAATTCTTCTATTTTTTTATTAAATAGTTTGGGGCCAACTTCCCCCCATTGAATAGAATTTTTATCTTTTGTTAAGCATTCATCGTAACAAGCTTTCAAAAAATCCGCTTTTGGTTTTGAGTAAAAAAAACAAGATGCCGTATGCTCCCCATACTCTATTCCGTTTTGCAAACACTCAATTTCTTTAGAAAAAATATAATCCTCTTCTGGGTAAAAATTTTTAATACATACAACGTCTGTATCTGCCCAATATCCACCATTTTCGTATATAAGTTTATATCTAAAAAAATTAGAAAATGCAGAAAAACTACCTCTACCGACTCCAACTTGATAGCAAAACACTTCAGATTCTGGTATTATGTTGTTTGCATCAAAAATTTTAACTCCATCTGGTAAATTTTTTATATCATTATAACAATATAAATGATATTCATGTCCGTTTTTTATAAAAGAAGCGGCTGAAAGTTTTTCTATATTTGAAAATGTATCTCCAATCCAAAGAGATTGAATTGATTTATTGTTCATGTTCTAATTTTTTTAGAAGTTTTACAAACTCTTCGCACTTTGGTTTCAAAACCGAATACAAGGTATTTTTATTTGTTGAGTAACCGTTTGATTTGTATGTATAATCATAATGCCATACAGTATTATCTTTGTCAAAATGTATTTTTATACCTAAATTCTTCAACCTTAAAGAAAAATCTATATCTTCATTATTTTCGAACCCCTTATGCATCGCATTAAATGGAAGATTGTCTGCCCATTTAATTTTTTTAAAAAGATTTCTTTTACAGATTGAAAATCCTCCAGTTTGATAAAACGTATCGCTATCTGATTCATAATCATAATCAACCATTATATGTATTGGTTTGTATGTGGCTCTATCCCAATGTCTTCCGCCATATGGTAGTAGTATTTTGTTTCCTAATATTTGCCAATCTTTATTTTTTTTATTATATTTTAGGAAGTTTTCGAGCCAATTTTGACAAAAGAGCATATCTTCATCACAATGAATTAAAATATCTCCAGATGAGTTTTCTATTGCTATGTTTTTTCTTTTACCAAGAAACTCAACATATTCAAAATCCTCTATTATTTTAAGGTTTTTATGGTTTAGTTTTGGTATGTTGTTACCAACCAAAATTAATTCATAATCTAAATCTGAATTTATAAAATTTTTTTCTATAGATTTTAAACAAAGTTTTAACTCATTAACCCTTGAACCTACAGTTATTATGCAAAAAGATAGTTTCATTTCTTATACTTAAACCACACGCTAAGCATGACCACAGCAGATAATAAACTCAACCCATAATTAATCAACCACCAAAAATCAAACCCTACTCTTAATACAGTGTAGGCTATTGCTGAAATATACCCAATAACAGAAAGAATAAAAAGTGAGATACTTACATCTTCTACTTTTTTTGTTTTTATGCTTTTAAATATCTGTGGCCAAATACAAGTACTAAAACAAACGGTATATATTAATCCTAAGAATTCTTCCATTTTAATGCCTCGGCTAGTGTTGGGCATTGTTCTATAAAAACTTTTTTACAGTCTTCTGCTACTTGGCGGTGTTCTTTTTGTGTTTCTTCTTGTGTCCGTAGTTCAATATAATGAATCCAACTACGTAAGCTACCAGCCATGTACATTGTTGTTTCTGTGGATTGTGGTAGTATCATTCTAGCACTCTCTTTGGCAACACCAACGCTTATTAGTCTTTGGTAGATTTTAAAGGAAAAATCAATGTAATCTTCAATAAGACCAGAAGCTGGTCGAGTCATTTCCGCAAACCACTCGTCCATAATAACTGGATCAATTAATTCATCGCCAACCTGTCTATTTGTTTTCCCTTGTTTTCTGAGTTCAACAGGACGGGAAGTCAAGACTTCAGAATATCTTTGGCTAAACTCTTGAAAAGCAAATGAGCGGTGACGAAGAATTTGCGCAGCAATAGCTCTGCTAGTTTTAATTTCTAGAGTCATACTGACCATTTCAAATGGTGACCAGTGTTTATGTTTAATTAAATATTTTAACAACTTTGGGGCTGTTTTTTTATTCAACTGATTACCAGGGTTGCTGACACGAGCGCAGTAAGCTACTAAGTCTTCTGCATTTTTAACCCCGTCGTTTTCGACGGGCTTGGAGATTGATATTAATTTTACTGACATCCATAGATGTTATATCAAATATGGTCTTTGTCAATAGATATATATGCGTCTCTAGATTTTTTCCACTCAGATCTATGTTTTCTTACCCAAGTTAATAAGGCAACCTCAAAACCTATATCTTTCCCTTTTTTTTCAGACTCTATCCATTTAAGTTTTAAAATTTCATCTCTTTCTGCTAGAAATTCCTTGTATAGACTAGATCCCGTTGGAAAGTTTTGGTTCATCAATACTCTTCGCTTATTTCTTTGGCTTGAGAAAGGGTGGGGTTGATTTCGAGAAGAGATGCGTCTGATTCTAATTCTGCTTCCACTTTCTTCCCAGCTCTCCATTGCTTACAAGACCAATATCTTGCTTTGTATTTGGGACCTGGATTGGTATCGCATTGGTGTCTAGCTCTAAATGATTTGCGTCTCGCTGGGTCGTCTCTTTTGATCTCCATATTTGGATCTCCAAAAGTTACCTTAACAACATTGCCTTTGTCGTTTTTTACATATACACCGAACTTCTTCTTGGAACCTTTTGGGAGTCTAAATGGTTTATTTAAAGTTTTATTTTCAGCCTCTGTTTCGCAATCCCAATCTTCAGATTCTGAGTATTCTAGTATTTCTGTATCTGAAATTTTAGAAGCTAGAAGATCAATTTTAGCCAAGGCTAATTCTACCTTTGAATAATCATCAAATAATGATTCGACGGTGAGATCAATCATCTCTTCTTCTGAGGCTTTAGCTACATCTTGGTCCGCCTTGCGGTAAGAATCTTTTACTTTTCCACCTCTTACCATTTTTAAAAACATATTAACGCGAGCCATTGCCCAACTACCTCTTGTTTGTCCTGGGCGGTGTGAAGTAGAAAAAGCTCCTGCACCCCTACGATAAATCTTTTTAAGCATACCTAGGGTAATTTTTTTGTCAGATTTTTCATTATGCTCTTTTACTTTGTTTTTGAGTGATGTGGTAACCTTCTCACTAAAAGTAATTGCGCCAGCTGCAGAGCCTGGTTCGTTTACGGATGAACCCTTTTTTCTTTCTTCTTTTTTCGCTGGTGTTTGCGCTGCGCTTTTGGGGCCTGAGCGATCAGCTTGAAGTTGTTGTGAAAAATCTAGTTCCATACCTATATATTACACTTTTTTTAAAAAAACTCTAAATTAATTAGAGGGAAGCTCAAACATCCAAATAAATCCAGCGACAATACTACCTATTATTGTTGTTGTGATAGTCCATACAACAGATCTTATGGTTTTAGTTGTGTCTTCAACATGCGACAAATCTCTCTCAAGGACCCTCAATCGGTCGTCTTGGGCAACCATTCTTTTAAGGATAATTCTTGTATCATTATTTAATGCTGTAATTCTTTCTTCAGCCCTAGCTAAAGAAACAACCGCTTCTGATACTTTGTCAACTTTTTGTTCTATTCTTAATAGCCTGTCGTCTATGTCTGCCATGATAATATTTACACCAAATAATCTGATTCTTCGGTTCTAAAAAGATCTTCTCTGAATTCTTCTGGATCTACACCAAAAGATTCACACGCTCCGTCTAGAGTGTCAAAGTATGTCCACCCATCGACTGGGTAATCATACGTGTCCTTTAGACTAATATCTAAAGTAAAATTCTTACTCTCTAAACGAGTAGCAAAGATCAATACTGAGTGTTCTGTTCCGACTTCTAGTTTATAAAATCCGTTTTCTTCTTCCATAATTATAATGATATTGTCCACCCCTTATTGGTTGCTATAAGTTTATCAGCAGCTGTCAAATCAGCAGTGTGACTATTGTACCTAAGATCAATAGTAGCAGAATGAGTTATTGTGCATAAGTGATTAAAAATATTTAGTATTGCGTCTCGATCAAGACGAGTATAGCTCAGTATAACAGAATGTTTAAATCCTGTTTCATCGGTAGGTCCACCTGGAAAATCAATATACACTAAGTTTCGACAAGACGAGAACGCGCTGCTCAAATCGCCAGAATCATTAGTATAAGACCAATCTATACCGCTTATTTTTTGTAAACTATAACAATTTAAAAAACATCTAGTATATTCGCCATCGGTCGGACCTGCTGTCATTCCAACAATAGTAACTTCTCTTAACTGAAAGCAATTTTGAAAGGTATAAGCTAAAGAAAACGATTGAGTTAAAGCTGATACGTGTATTGGTGGTAACTCTTCTAAATAGTAACACGAACTGAATGTTTGTCTTAATCGTGTGCAATTTGTAAAATCGAGATATGTGTATTGCGAACTAAACCGCCTTATACTTTTACTCTGAAATGTGGCGAATAAATCATAAACCTTACTAAATTGACCTATATATGGAAATACTGCCATGTTCGGGAAATAGGAGCTGTATTCCATAAACGCAAGAGACAAATCAAATAACGGTGTTTCTGGCTGTTCTATATTTAAAGGAGACCAATCTTGAATACTATTGCAACCATTAAATGTACCATACAACCCATATAGAGCCTGACTGCCTCTAACCTTTGATATATTAAAGCCTTGCGGTATAGCTTTTAACCTTGAACATTGTAAAAACATTTCTCTTAGCCTTACTTCAGAAACAGTAGTGCTTATACCCATATACGGAATATGCTCTAGAATAAAACAGTTTCGAAACGTTCTATAAAAATCAGTACAGTTTGGAAGGTCACCAAATAAACCAGGCGGTAAATATCTCAAACTATGACAACTTTGAAAAGCAGAGGACATACTGGTCGTGTTTTCATCAAACCAATTTTTGTCTGGATTTGCAAATTCATCTGGTATGGCCTCTAAGCTCCAACATTCAATAAACGCGTTTTGGTGTGCCTTATTACCTTCTGTCAGATATGGCACTTCTGGTATTGATTTCAAAGATCTTTTGTAGTAGTATAACGTAAGGTAATCTGTTGTTAGGCGGTTATTTGGAGTGTTTCTAATAGCAATT
>Ga0233450_10005627_pt1 | contig 10841 bp, 12 predicted proteins | sample 011ome_30_FD_189956 | JGI IMG/M metagenome (GOLD analysis project Ga0233450, IMG submission 189956) | Coastal salt marsh microbial communities from the Groves Creek Marsh, Skidaway Island, Georgia - 011501CT (spades assembly) | ecosystem: Environmental > Aquatic > Marine > Intertidal zone >... | reverse complement strand
CGTTGCCCAACGGGTGTGGGCAACACCAATAAAACCGGAAGGTCGTGTCTGCTCACATTTATCGCGCAAACTTTGGACCTTACCCACTTCTCGAAACCGAAGGAGTTCAGCCTTTTGATCGAGTATTGTTAAGCCAGCAGAGTCATAGCCTCGATACTCAAGCCGTTGCAGGCCTTCCAGTAAGATACCCACGACATTACGTTCTGCTGCCGCCCCAACAATTCCGCACATCTTTTATTCTCCGCTAGGGGGTGTTCTGCCCTTTATGACAAGACCGGGCGCTTCGGTTAATTTCTCTGGTCGAGGCCAACCTTCTATATTGCGTTGACGACCGCGGGCAACTCCGAGGGCAGCTTCGGATAAATTGCCAGTAATCGTTGAGCCCGCGCCAATCGTTGCGCCCTTACCGACAGTGACCGGCGCAACGAGGGCCGTGTTCGATCCTACAAAGACCTCATCATCTAAAACTGTCTGCCATTTATTGACGCCATCGTAATTACAGGTAATAGTGCCGGCGCCGATATTGACCTGCTTGCCAATGGTGGCATCCCCAAGATAGCTCAGATGACTGGCTTTGCTGCCCTCTCCCATTGTGGTCTGTTTGACTTCAACAAAGTTACCGATAGCCACAGCATCCGCCAGCCTGGTCCCGGGTCGGAGCCTTGCAAAAGGACCGACCTGACACGCCGCACCGAGGGTCGCGCCTTCCAGATTAGACTGGGCCTTAATTCGGCTGCCAGCACCGATAGCACTGCCGCGAATGACACAGCCAGGCTCAATAACCACTCCGTCCCCAAAAGCGCAAGGCCCCTCGATCACCGCGTTGACATCGATAACCACGTCTTGACCAAAATTCACAAGGCCACGAATATCGACCCTACTGGGATCAATAATGCGAACCCCTGCGCGCATCAGCGATTCGGCCTGCCGACGTTGAAAGCTCCGCTCCGCGGCAGCGAGTTGCACCAAATCATTAACACCGCTAACTTCTTCAACGGCTTCAGTTAGCACTGCGGCGACGCCTAATCCGTCCTCAGCGGCAATGCCAACGATATCCGTAAGGTAGTATTCTTGTTGGCGATTATCATTCGACAGTTTTTCAAGCAAGGCAGGCAATCGTCCAGCGCCAACCCTAAAAATCCCTGAATTAATCTCGGTGATTAATCGCTCCTCGGGTGTTGCATCTTTATCTTCTACAATGCCGGTAATCGCGCCTGCTGCATTGCGCTGAATACGACCGTAACCCCTCGGATCCTCAAGATTGACCGTTAATACCGCTACATCCGCATCCGTTTGGAACAGAGGCTGTAAAGTCTCTTGAGCTAAAAGCGGCACATCAGCAAGTAAAATTAGCGTAGCAGCAGACGTATCAAGATGGGGTGCGGCTTGCTGGACTGCATGGCCAGTGCCGAGCTGTTCTGACTGAACCACCCAATTAAGATCCCCTTTATCCTCAATGGCTGCTTTTAGTGGTTCGTAGTCTTCTGACACCACTAAGTGAATCGCTTGAGGCGACAGTGCCCGAGCAGTTGCGACTACATGCGCTAGCATCGGCGACCCTGCGATCGGCTGTAGGATTTTGGGCGTCGTGGTTTTCATCCGAGTGCCTTTGCCGGCAGCTAGAATGCATATCTCAAGAGGTGTGGTCATTGAGGGAGTTTAAAGCTTCTTGCCTAAGAGCACCAACCGTTGAGGCAGGGTCTATTAGACGCGATTCTTTTGATCTCGGAGTTTACGGACAGTGCGTAACATTGCCGCCTGCTCTTGGAGATCAGCGCTGACGCGCGCGAAGTCGACCTCAGCTCGTTGGTCGTTCAGTTCTGATTGCGCTTTTCTTTCCGCCTCGGTGGCAGCTGCCTCATCGATATTATCCGCACGTATCGCCGTATCGGCCAAAATCGTCACGGCAGTTGGTTGGACTTCGATGTATCCGCCGGACGCGAAAAATATCTCTTCCTCGCCGCCTTCTAAAATCAGCCTGACCGGCCCAGGCTTGATACCGCTCAAAAGTGGCGCATGGCCGGGCTTAATGCCTAGCTCGCCTAGACTACCGGTTGCGACGACCATTTCGATTAAGCCAGAAAAAATTTCCTGCTCCGCGCTGACTATGCTGCAATGTACCGTTGTCGCCATATTCGTATCCTTTAGGTCAGCGAGGCCGTTTACAGGTTCTTCGCTTTCTCAATGGCTTGCTCAATGCTGCCAACCATACTAAAGGCGGCTTCCGGCAAATCGTCATAATCGCCTTCTAAGATGCCCTTAAAGCTTCTAATGGTATCGGACAAGGGTACATAAACGCCTGGGGTACCTGTAAAGACCTCAGCCACGTGCATTGGTTGAGAGAAAAACTGACTAATTTTACGCGCCCGATACACCGTAAGCTTGTCCTCTTCGGACAATTCATCCATCCCTAGGATCGCGATGATGTCCTTTAGCTCCTTGTATTTTTGGAGCACGCTCTGCACACCCTGTGCAACATCGTAATGTTCTTGGCCGACGACCAAAGGGTCCAGCTGACGAGAGGTAGAATCTAATGGGTCGACCGCTGGATAAATACCCAACGACGCAATATCACGAGACAGCGTTACCGTTGAATCAAGATGCGCAAAGGTCGTTGCAGGCGATGGATCTGTCAAGTCGTCAGCAGGCACGTAGACTGCCTGAATAGAGGTAATAGACCCTGACTTTGTGGTGGTAATCCGCTCTTGTAGAACACCCATCTCTTCAGCCAATGTCGGCTGGTACCCTACCGCCGAAGGCATACGGCCTAAGAGCGCTGAAACTTCCGTACCCGCCAGTGTATAGCGATAGATATTGTCAACAAATAGCAAAACATCCTTGCCTTCATCGCGGAATTTTTCTGCCATGGTTAAGCCAGAGAGCGCCACTCTAAGCCGGTTGCCGGGTGGCTCATTCATTTGGCCGAATACCATTGAGATCTTATCGAGTACTCCCGCTTCTGCCATCTCGTGATAGAAGTCATTCCCTTCTCGCGTGCGCTCACCAACGCCGGCAAACACCGACAGCCCGCTATGTTCCTTGGCGATATTGTTAATCAACTCCAGCATGGTCACTGTTTTACCGACGCCAGCACCACCGAACAGACCCACCTTGCCGCCTTTAGCAAAGGGACAAATTAGATCAATGACTTTTACGCCCGTCTCAAGCAGGTCTCGCCCGCCCGCTTGCTCTTCATAAGAGGGCGGATCTCTGTGGATCGCCATCCGAGTCTTTTCACCGATAGGACCCTTCTCATCGATCGGATTACCCAATACATCCATGATTCGGCCAAGCGTTTCCTCGCCAACTGGCACCATAATGGGCTCATTGGTGTTAGTGACCTCAAGCCCACGACTCACCCCTTCCGAGCTTCCCATCGCAATGGTCCTGACCACACCATCACCGAGTTGTTGCTGCACTTCGAGCGTTAAATCGTTGCTCGGTACGACCAGTGCGTCATAAACACTGGGCACGTCTTCTCTGGGAAATTCTACGTCGATTACAGCGCCAATGACTTGAACGATTCGTCCACTACCCATGATGTATCCTCTTTTGTTTTCCTGCGACGCCGCTTTATACCGCTGCGGCCCCACCTACGATTTCTGAAATTTCCTGTGTGATCGCGGCTTGTCGAGCATTATTCATAATGAGCTCTAACTCATCGATCAGCTCGCCAGCGTTTTCCGTTGCGCTTTTCATCGCCACCATTTTCGCTGCTTGTTCACAGGCGACATTTTCAACCACAGCTTGATAAACCTGAGACTCTAAATAGCGCGTAATCAGCCCTTCGATCAGCTCACCCGCGTCCGGCTCATACAAGTAGTCCCATCGATGCTGCAACGTTTCATCTTGCATCGGGTCCAAGGGTACCAATTGCGAAACGGTCGGCTGCTGTACCATGGTATTTACGAAGACATTGTTCGCCAGAAATATCTTGTCGACGTTGCCAGCTTCAAAAGCGTCGAGCATCACTTTGATGCTACCAATTAAATCTTCCACTGCGGGTGTCTCGCTGAGATGCTGACTCGCTGCAAGCACTCGGCCGCCGTAAGCTCTAAAAAATTGCACACCTTTATTACCGATTAAACAAAGGTCTGCCTCAACGCCATTATCCGCCCAGGCCTTCATATGCTGGATCGTTGCCTTTAGGAGGTTAACGTTCAAACCACCACACAGCCCTTTGTCGGTAGTCACAACGATATATCCGATTCGGTTGACCTCTCGCTCCCGCATGAACTGATGCGGGTATTCACTGGAGGCGTTGGCCATGTGACTAATCACCGAGCGAATCTGATCCGAATAAGGCCGCCCACGGCTCATTCGATCTTGGGCTTTACGCATCTTACTGGCAGCAACCATCTGCATCGCGCTGGTAATTTTCTGCGTATTTTTAATACTGCCGATTTGTTTTCTGAGCTCTTTTGCGTTCGCCATAACGTGCTCTACCTAATTGATCAAACCGATTTAGTAGGTTTGGGTCTTCATAAAGGTTTCGATTGCCGTGCGCATGGTTTCAATAACCTCGTCAGTGTAAGCCCCTTCGGCATCCACCTGTTGCATGAAATCGCCATGTTCCGAGTGCATGTAACTCAGCAACGCTGCCTCAAAATCGAGGACTTTATCTACCGGGACGTCTGCTAAAAAGCGTTCGTTCGCAGCAAATAACACAACGCCCATCTCAGAAACCGTCATCGGCGCATACTGCTTTTGCTTCATTAACTCATTAATCCGCTCGCCATGCTCTAACTGTCTACGAGTGGCCTCATCTAGATCGGAGGCAAACTGAGAGAATGCCGCCAGTTCTCGATACTGCGCCAGAGCAAGCTTAATGCCCCCCGAAATCTTTGACATAAATTTAACCTGAGCATCACCACCCACTCGTGAGACGGAGATCCCTGGATTCATCGCGGGACGCTCGCCAGAATTAAACTTATCTGACTCTAAGAAAATCTGGCCATCGGTGATCGAAATTACGTTGGTTGGAACGAAAGCTGACACATCGCCGGCTTGGGTTTCAATGATGGGTAGTGCCGTCAGCGAGCCAGTTTGCCCCTTGACTGCCCCACCCGTCATTTGCTCGACATAGTCTGCATTTACACGAGCCGCTCTCTCGAGTAACCGAGAGTGCAGATAAAACACATCTCCTGGGTAGGCCTCTCGTCCTGGTGGACGACGGAGTAACAAGGAAATCTGCCTGTAAGCCCAAGCTTGCTTGGTTAAGTCGTCATAAATTATCAGAGCGTCCTCACCGATATCTCGGAAATATTCGCCCATCGTGCAACCCGAATAGGGCGCTATGTACTGCATCGGCGCAGGATCAGAAGCGCCAGCTGCGACAATAATCGTATTTTCCATTGCGCCATGTTCTTCTAACGTTCGCACGACGTTGGCGATGGATGAAAACTTTTGTCCAATAGCGACGTAGACGCATTTAATCCCTGATTTCTGCTGATTAATGATGGCATCAATCGCGATCGCAGTTTTGCCGGTCTGGCGATCACCGATAATCAGCTCCCGCTGACCTCGCCCGACTGGGATCATCGAATCAATACACTTAAGGCCTGTTTGGACCGGTTGGTCAACATGCTGACGCGCAATAACCCCTGGCGCTACCTTTTCGACTGGTGAGGTTTGCTTAGCATTAATCGGTCCTTTGCCATCGATAGGATTACCGAGCGCGTCAACCACTCGACCAAGCAATTCGGGTCCCGTTGGAACTTCTAAAATTCGGCCTGTACATCGAGCGGTTTGACCTTCTTTCAGGGCTTTGTAATCGCCCAGAACTACGGCTCCGACCGAGTCACGTTCTAAGTTGAGCGCAAAACCGAAGAGATTGCCGGGAAACTCAATCATTTCGCCGTTCTGGACGTCAGCGAGCCCGTGGATTCGGACAATACCGTCCGATACACTCACAATTGTGCCTTCGTTGCGGGCTTCTGAGGTCACATCTAAACGCGCTATGCGCTGTTTGATGATGTCGCTTATTTCCGATGGATTCAGTTGTTGCATATTATGAGCCTCAAAAGTTCTATTTTACTGTAGCGTGCCGGCAAGCTTTTCTAATTTGCCTCGAACAGAGTCATCGATCACGGTGTCTTCTGTTCGAATGACAACACCTCCGAGCAATGCGCTGTCGGTGTAGGTTTCTAATGCTACGGTTCTTTCTAATCTTCGGTGAAGCGCTTCTTTCAGCGTTGTTTGCTCGGAATCTGACATCTCGTAAGCGCTGGTCACGGAGACGTCAATGGTCTTTTCATGGTTGGCCTTGAGCACATCAAACTGCTCTGCAATCACAGGTAGCAACGTCAAGCGATCATATTCCGCTAAGACTCGAACAAAATTCGAGCCTTCTGGTGACAAATCCCCCTCGAGCAAATCAACCAGGACTGCTGCTGCAGCGGCTCCGCTTAACGCCGGATCCTCAAGCCGTGCCTCGACCTCTGGCGACTGAACGGCCGCGCTCAGAAGCTTCATCATCACCGCCCATTGCCCTAGCTGACCTAGGTCAAGCGCCGTGCTAAAAGCGGCTCGGGCGTAGGGTCTTGCAACTGTTGCTAATTCTGCTTCAGCCATTAAAAACCCCTACAACGATTGCGAAAGCTTGGTCAGCATCGCCTCATGAGCTGAACGATCGATCGACTGACTCAAGATTTTTTCAGCACCTTCTACCGCTAGTTCGCTAACTCGCTCACGCAAGGCTTCTCTAGCACGATTAATTTCCTGGTCGATCGCTTCTTGAGCACCATCAACAATCCGCTGAGCTTCCTCTTTGGCCTGATCTTTAGCTTCGTCGACAATCTGGTTCGCTCGGCTTCTGGCCTGACTGATCAACTCGCTCGCTTCCCGTTTGGCGGCCTCTAGCTCATTGGCCGCCGATTCGTTGGCTTGGAGCAACTGCTGCTCAGCTTTTGATGCGTTTTCAAGGCCATCTGAAATGGTTTTCTGACGAGTCCTCATCACTTCCGTCAAAGGCGGCCAAACGTACCGCATGCAAAAGAGGACAAACATCACAAAAGCGATCAGCTGGCCAAGCATAGTAAGATTAATATTCAAGCGTCACCTCTTCGATGATCGATAAATCGATGTCAATTAGAGTGCAAAAATCATATACAAAGAGATGCCGACCCCGATGATGGGCACCGCGTCTACGAGTGCGAGCACGATGAATAACTGGGTCAGAAGCATAGGTTGCAATTCCGGCTGGCGCGCGACCCCTTCCAAATACTTGCCGCCTAACATACCGATACCCACACCACTACCGATTGCCGCTAGACCCATCAAAATACCACCGGCCATAAAAATTAGCGCTTGTGCTTCATCCATGTGTAACTCCTCGTTTACTTTAATTCGAACGTTTAGTGCTCACCTGTATCATGGGCCTGCGTCAAATAGACGATGGTCAAAATCATGAACACAAATGCTTGTAACCCAATTATTAAAATGTGGAAAATTGCCCAAGGTAAAGACAGCGCCCATTGCGCGTAAAACGGCAGAAGCGCGATAAGGATAAAGATCATCTCCCCGGCGTATAAATTGCCAAACAGTCTCAAGCCGTGGGACAAGGGCTTTGCCAACATATCAACCGTCTCTAAGATCAAGTTAAACCAATACATCGACCAATGGGGAATCGGATGGGTTACTAGGCTTGCACCAAACTTGATGGGACCTTTGATTTTAAAGTTGTAATACAGCACCAAAAAAAACACACCGATACTCATTCCTAACGTTGCATTAGGGTCGGTGGTAGCAACAATTTTAAAGTACGGCACGCCAGCCAATTGCGCTGCGTGCGGAATAAAATCCACGGGTATCAGATCCATCAGGTTCATCAAAAAAACCCAGACCAAGATGGTCAACGACAGCGGACCAATCAGCGCATTCGGCCGATTTCCAAAGACCTGCGCAATATTGGTCTCAACAAAATCGACGGCCATTTCACACATGTTTTGGAGCGCACCCGGCACGCCAGCGGTTGCACGTCTCGCGGCGGTGATAAATAGACCCAAAAACACAAAACCCAAACCAACAGACCAAATCATGGTGTCCAGATTGATCGCGTAGAAACCCATTTCCGCGATGTCCTCTGCACTATGGGCAATGCCCCAGGAGCCATCCGCGAACCGCCCATAGGTCAAGTTCGTCAAATGATGCTGGATATATTCCTGCGATGTGACCGTTCCACTGCTAGCCATAGCGACCCTAACCCCTGTTTTCTGGATACCCTGCTGTATCCTGTCAACAAAAAACGCCCAAAGTGCTCAATCATTGCCCCGAGTTCTTAGCCGGTTGGCTCGCTGTAAGGCGCCAACCATCCAAGACACCTGACTCAAAACCATTGCCAACCCTAATGCTAGCAACTCTAAGTCTGCCCATAGAGCCAGCAAGCCTGCGACTGCTGCAACCCAGATACCCCACTTGGTTACCTGTGACCACCAGAGCGCTTCGCTGCCCCAGAGGCTCAACATCCGGCCTTGGACGCTGGTCGCACCGCCTGCGATCACCACCCCTAGCAACCAAGACACCGCTACATCAGAGGAAACCACGGCTCCAAGCCCCATTCCTACGATTAACAAGACACTATGGCTTACTAAAGCGCCTTGCGCCCAACGGTTTTGCATCGTTACTATCGCTTGACTCTCACGTTTTAAGCTCGCATCGGCGGAGGCTTGCTTTGCGTGCCAGTGCTCACGAAAATCGGCGGGCAGAGTATAGAGATATTCACGAGGCGCTTCAACTTATCTCGCTAGGCATGTGGTATTTTTTTCTACAATCATGAAAACCGGTCAAAACGGTTCGCTTCCAGTAAAACCGCTTTTGCTGAGCACACCTTCAAGCTCTTCCAAAGAGTTGTAGGTAATAACTAACTCACCTTTTCGCTGACCTCTTTTCTTAATTTTCACCGTTTGGCCAAAATAGGTACCTAAACGCTGCTCTAAAAGGGCGACATCAGGATCCCGGGATGGCTCTGCGTGACTTATTGGTTTAGTCGTGAGCATCCGTTTAACCAACGCTTCAGCTTGTCGGACCGTCAAGCCTTTTGCGACTATCTCACGAGCCAGCGAGGCTTGGGCTTCTGCCTCGAGCGTTAATAAGGCTCTAGCATGCCCCATCTCTAAATCACCCTTTGCTAAAAATTCTGCTGCGGTGGGACCTAATTTCGACAATCGAATCGCATTAGAAACCGCGGCTCGACTCTTGCCAACAGCGTCGGCAACCAATTGATGCGTCAACGAAAACTCATCAACCAGACGCGCAAAAGCGAGCGCCTCATCTAAAGGGTTTAGATCCTCACGTTGAATATTCTCGATGATCGCCATGGCTAGTTGATTTTCCGGGGATGCGTCACGAAGTAGACATGGGACACGATCGAGCCCGGCAATTTGAGCCGCTCGCCAGCGGCGCTCACCAGCAATCAGTTCGTATTTCTGCGCTGCGACCTCTTTCACAACTAAAGGCTGCATGATGCCATGGGTCTCGATGGACCGCGCTAACTCTTGTAAGGACTCCGGTTCAAAATGCCGACGAGGTTGAAACCGCCCCGGCTGAAGCCACTCTATGGGAATTTGCTGTAAGCCCTCTCGGTCATTTGATCCTGTGCTTTTGCTAGTTTCGTCACCCGAAACAGAATCAGAACCAGCAGAGGGTCCGAGCAAAGCATCTAAACCTCGACCAAGACCTCTTTTTTTAGCTGCCATATTGATATCCCCTGTACCTCATGCTACCGACTCAATTCCGTTCAGTAACTGAATGGGTTTTGGTTTTCTTTGCGCTTGAAATCCAACTTATACATCAGCCGCAACACCCTTAGCAGAATGCCTGCGAACCATTTCACCTGCCAAGGCGAGATAAGCTCTAGCGCCCGCTGAGGCGGCATCATATTCCACGATCGGCAGGCCGTGGCTCGGCGCTTCAGCGAGCCGAACATTTCTAGGAATAACCGTTCGATAAAGTTCTTCGCTAAAAAACGACTGCAATTGTCCTGAGACATCTTTGGTCAGACTGTTTCTCGCATCGTACATGGTCCTTACAATACCCTCGATTTTTAGACCCGGGTTTAACTGCGCGACCACTCGTTGGATGGTCTCTACCAAGGCAGAAAGCCCTTCTAGCGCGTAGTACTCACACTGCATGGGAATGATGAGGCCTGATGCAGCGGTTAACGCATTAATCGTTAGCAGGTTGAGTGCCGGCGGACAATCAATAATTACGTAATCAAATTGATTAGCCACTAACGCCAGAGCGGACCGTAACTTTAGCTCACGGTGCTCGGCGTCTAAGAGGTCAATTTCAGCGCCGGTTAAATCAACATTCGCGCCCAACACGAAGACCCCAGCAGCGCCTAAAACCATCGCCTCGTCAATTCTGCGCTCAAAAATAAGCACATCATAGGCTGACTCTGACAGTGTTTTTTTATCAACCCCGCAACCCATCGTGGCGTTGCCCTGGGCATCTAAATCTATCAGTAAAACCCTTCGCTTCATCATCGACAGGCAGGCAGCCAAGTTTACCGAGGTCGTGGTTTTACCGACGCCACCTTTTTGGTTAACAACAGCAAAGATATTCAAGCATGCTTCCTAACGGCCATCTTCAACCCTTCTGATGATCTCGGCTTTGAGTTTAATTTCAAGCAAAAACCGGCTAGCGTCCAGACCAGGCACCTCGAGCGGTATCAAACTGATTTCAGCGTCTTTCGATAACTGAGCCCGCACGCTTGCCTCTGGCGGTTTCCCCACCATCGCCAGTATAGCGCCTTCCGGTGTTAGCAGGTGGGATAACGCGGATACCAATTGATCGATAGGCTTGAATGCGCGGCAAATAATCTGATCAAAAGGCGGGGTGTT
>Ga0233450_10005618_pt1 | contig 10849 bp, 8 predicted proteins | sample 011ome_30_FD_189956 | JGI IMG/M metagenome (GOLD analysis project Ga0233450, IMG submission 189956) | Coastal salt marsh microbial communities from the Groves Creek Marsh, Skidaway Island, Georgia - 011501CT (spades assembly) | ecosystem: Environmental > Aquatic > Marine > Intertidal zone > Salt... | reverse complement strand
CCATCCTCATGAATTGCCCACCAAAGGGGGAATCAATGGTGTAAAGTCCCTTTTCCAATGTAATGTTTATTGCTCCTTCTTGGTGTTTATTTAGGGTAAATAAAATGTTGTGAATGTTGACGATCTCACCCTCTTTAAGGTAATGATCGTGTCGATTTCCATCTCCTGCTTCAACTATTTTTAAATAACGCTCTCCAGCTTCATCCAGCACCAAACCTTCAGTAGCATTTTCTATAAAATCCTGGTATCGAATACGAAACTCTTGACCGTTAAAATCGTTTTCCCAACTGAATTTGTTGTCGACATGCTCCGAAAGCAAAAGATCTCCTTCAAGCTTTTTCCTTCTGGGTTGGCCCTCAATTTCCCCATCCACATAAACAGTGAGGTAGGTTTTTTCTGACAGAAACTGATTTTCAGTGACACCTTCGCGTATGGGCATCACCCCCTCGTAACCCAAATAGCGGGTTACAAACGCCCCTAATAGGATCAATAAAAATGAAAGATGTAAGGCAAGTACCGCCCATTTTTCTTTTCGCAGCAAACGATATTTAAATATATTCCCTATAAAATTGACCGCCATCAACACCATCAACAATTCAAACCACCAGGCATTATAAATCCAAATTTTTGCGGTGTCTGTACTGTACCAACTTTCGATAAAAGTACCGAAAGCCATGGCAGTAGGATACAACAAAAACAATAAGGCCGTTAAACGGGTGGAGAATAGTAAGTTTACCAAGCGGTCTTTCATCAAAACGGCATCTTTCAGGCTGCAAATATACAGTATGTCAAGCAAATAAAAGAACCGAAGCTCTGATTAAAAAATCAAATTATATCCTAACAGTATCAGCTCAAGAAGCAATCCATAAAAAAGAAACGTAAAGCTCACTTTTTTGGGTATTTGACCCAAAACGCTGGTCAAATAAAACATCGCTCCGGCCACACATAGCAACATTTGGATGAAATTAACTGCAGATATGCCCTTGGCTGTAATAAAATAAACAGCAAAACCTCCAATACAGGATAAAAGAATGATGGCTAAAGGGATCAGTAAATAAAAGTGATTGGAGATAGAAGCGCTCAATGTAAGTATAGAGTTTCATTGGTAAAATTTTGGTCTTTTAAAGGTATGGAATTATTTTAAAAAAATAAACTTTTTAACTAATCCACTACCACAGCCCTAGGATCACTTTTGAACCATTTGCCATAAATGAATCTTAAGTAGTGACTCCTCCTTCAGGTTTTCTTATTTTTACAGTTATCTATGAAAATCTCTTTAATCGGATCAGGAAAGCTAGGGCAACAACTTTACAATGTGTTTTCAGCCTGTCCAGAACTTGAACTCGTACAATGGATGATTCGCTCTGGCTCAGTTCCTTTTTCTACAGAAGGTGTTTCTATCGCTCACACAACAGATGAACTGGTTTCGGTAGACTGCTTCCTGTTGGCTGTAACGGATTCTTCGATCAAATCCCTAAGCACCAAACTCCCTAAAAATTCTTTGGTAGTTCACACCTCTGGGGCCACTGATTTAACGACTTTTCCAGAGCACCACAGAAAGGGTGTTTTTTATCCCATTCAAAGTTTTAGCGAGGGTCGTAAAACCAATTTCTCAGCCCTCCCCATTGGTATAGAAGCTTCCAACGCAAACGACTTGCTGCTTTTAGAAAAACTAGCGACAGCAATACAAGCCAATCCCGTCCGTTTGGATTCAACACAACGTAAAGTCATTCATCTTTCTGCTGTTTTGGTAAACAATTTTACCAATCATCTGTTTACAGCAGCTGCCCAACTTTGCAAGCAACACCAACTCCCCTTTGAACTTTTAAAGCCCTTGATTAAAGAAACAGTAGCTAAATTGGATACACTCCATCCCAGCGAGGCTCAAACGGGCCCTGCATTGCGTGTAGACCAGCATACGATAGACGCTCACCTGAGTATCCTAGAGCATCAGGAGCTCCGAGAGCTCTACCAACATTTTACCAATCTTATTATCAATCACTATAAACAATGAAAAACTACAAACAGCTGTTGCCCAATATCAAAACCTTCATTTTTGATGTAGACGGCGTCCTTACTGACGGTAAAATTTTAATCCACTCCGACGGGGAGCTGCTTCGTTCATTTGACACCAAAGACGGCTATGCCATAAAATGTGCACTGCTGAAAGGATTTAAAATTGCCATTATTACAGGGGGTAGAAACGAAGCTGTTCGCGAACGTTTTAAAGAATTAGGCGTTTTTGATATTTATCTGGGCGCACACCACAAATTGGATGCCTATCAGGATCTTATGGACAATTACGACCTTAAAGCGGAGGAAATTCTGTATATCGGCGATGATATTCCCGATATTCCTGTGATGGAAAAAGTAGGTCTGGGCTGTTGCCCTGCCGATGCTGTCCCTGACGTAAAAGCTAGGGCTGATTATATTTCCCACAAAAAAGGAGGGGAAGGCTGTGTACGAGAACTCATAGAGCAGGTGCTAAGAGTACAAGGCAAATGGAGTTTGGATATAGGGGCTGGCAAAGATTAAAGAAATGGATGTAAAAGGCTACGAAATTATTTTAGCTTCGGGATCCCCCAGAAGAAAAGCTTTTTTTGAACAATTGGGAATTCCCTTTAAACAAAAAGTGATTCCTGTGGAAGAGGTTTACCCAGAATCGCTTTCTGGCCAGGCTATCGTAGAGTATCTGGTAAAGCTCAAGGCAGAACCTTTCAAATCCACGCTTCAGGAAAAACAAATCGTAATAACCGCAGACACTATTGTTTGGCATCAAAACCAATGCCTTGGAAAGCCAAAAAACACGGCCGAAGCTACGCAAATGCTGAACGCACTTTCAGACACTTCGCACCAGGTTATGACGGCAGTAGGATTTTTACAAAAAAACAGCTGGGACAGTATTTGCTGTACTTCAGAAGTAAACTTCTCCAAACTCAACCCAGAAGCCATTGCAGCCTATGTGGCGACAGCATCCCCTCTGGACAAAGCAGGAGCCTATGGAATTCAAGATGCATTTGGCATGCATTACATTCATTCTATACAGGGAAGTTACACCAACATCATTGGCTTGCCCGTGGCTCAGCTAGTAGAAAAATTGGAAGAAATCATAACGAAGTGAAAAATCATTTTAAAAAATCCAATACCTTCATGCACATGAAACAACTTTCTCTTTGTTTTTTAGTATTGTATATAGGATGCCAAACTCCCCATACAAGTGAAAATTCAAGTCCAGTAGTTGATCTTACTTCCGACTTCAAAACCTATTGGTTTGACGGTACTGCTGAGATAAGCAGCTTTACCCTTACTCAATCACGCTATGGAGAACCGCGAGAGGGTACCGCTGTATTGATCTATGTTACCGAAGATTTTTTGACTGATGCCCAAGTGAAGGCAAACCAAAAATCTGCGCAATCAAAAACAGTTTTAAAACTCAATCGAACCAAAAACTTTGTGACTGGAATTTACCCCTATTCCATTATGAACAGTTCTTTTACCTACCTCGAAGAAACGGATCCTTTGGCAAAAATTACTACCTCAATTCAAGAATGGTGTGGACAAGTCTATCTTCAGCTGAATAAAAAAAACAGGCTTCAAATCCAAAGTCACTCCTACTTTGAGGGAGAAGCCGACCAACAACTCACCCTTAAGAATGGACAAACGGAAGACGCTTTATGGCATTTGATCCGAACCAACCCTACCCTTCTTCCCCAAGGTCCTTTGGAAGTCCTTCCTGCTTTTGAATACATACGTCTGCAACATAAACCCATCAAGTTTTATGAGGCAACAGCTACTCTAGAGGACAAGGGAACACAAGCTGTGTATCAGCTCCGTTATAAAGAATTGAATCGAATCTTAACCCTTTCGTTTGAAAAAGAAGCTCCTTATCAAATTATCGGGTGGGAAGAAAGGGACACAAACAACCAAAAGTATACCACTAGAGCCACTAAAATTAAAACGGTAAAATTACCGTATTGGAAACTCAATCATTTAGGAGAAGAGCGTTTTAGAGACTCATTAGGACTAAATTAAAAACCATGCGGAATTCATTTTATACTTTACTCGTATTTAGCACTCAATTTATTTTTTCTCAGAGCAGCGGTGCGCTATATAAACAATTAAAAAAATTCAACACCCTGAGTTCTGTTCTTTATGTCGCCGCCCACCCAGACGATGAAAATACTCGATTAATTTCATTATTCTCTAACCATTACAACAGCCGTACCGCCTATTTGTCCATGACTAGAGGTGATGGTGGGCAAAATCTTATTGGAACAGAACTGAGAGAGGGCCTTGGGCTCATTCGAACGCATGAATTGTTAGGCGCACGAAAAATAGATGGAGGGGAGCAGTTCTTTACTACAGCCAATGACTTTGGCTATTCCAAAAACCCCGAAGAAACCCTTAGCATTTGGGATAAAAACGAGGTGCTTTCCCAAATTGTATTCAGAATCAGACAATTTAAACCGGATATCATCATCCATCGTTTTGATCACAGAACTCCAGGAAGTACCCACGGGCATCATACCAGTTCGGCCATGCTCAGCCTAGAAGCCTTTAATCTGGCTAACGATCCGACGGCCTTTCCTGAACAATTGGATCAAGTATCACTATGGCAACCCAAAAGACAATTTTACAATACCTCATGGTGGGCATACGGAAGCAGGGAGCGTTTTGAAGCTGCAGACAAATCAAACATGATAGCGCTGGAAAGCAATCCAACGGATTTTATCTTAGGACGAACCAATTCCGAAGTAGCCGCAGTAAGCAGAAGTCAACACAAGTCACAAGGATTTGGAAGTTCCCCTGAACTCGGAAGTCAACTCGAATATTTGGAATGGATTAATGGAGAAAAGCCTACCGCAGACCATCCGCTGTCTGGAATTGATACCAGTTGGAAGCGCTTGCAAGGAGGAGAGCGTATTCATAAGCTAACCGAACAACTTTTAGCAAATTTTGATTTTCAAAAACCGTATAAAAACGTAGCCCAATTAGTTAACCTCTATACAGCCGTATCCGCCCTTGAAGACTCGCATTGGCGTTCAATTAAGTTGGATGAGCTGGGTGAGATGATCAAAAACAGTATCGGTTTACGCTTCCAATTCAACAGTCAAATACCGACGGCAGTGGCGGGAAACAAGCTAAACACTACTTTAAAAATACTCAACCCCAGTCCGCTTAAAATCGCTTTAGATCACCTCAAGGGAGCAATTGATTTAGAGGTCAATACTACCTTAGCCCCTAACCTCAGCTGGGAAAAATCCTATTCGTTGACCCTTCCCAACGAACTCACGACACCCTATTGGCTTTTAGAAAAAGGAAGTTTAGGAAACTATAAAGTTTCCCGTTTAGATTTAAAAGGAGAAGCGATGACCCCTAATCCAATACAAGTTACTTTTCATTTGACTGTAGAAAATGTTCGTATCCCTTTTCAGGTTCCATTGACCTACCGCACAACAGACCGTGTAGCAGGAGAGGTTGTCGCTGATTTTCAATTGCTTCCGAAACTCACTACACAATTAAGTGACGAGATCTATTTTTTTGAATCAAACACTTCGAAAACAGTCCGACTCCAAGTGCAAGCACATACTGAAGTAAAGGAGGGAATGGTCCAACTCCAGATTCCTGAATCTTGGAGTGTCAGTCCGAAAGAGCAAAAATTAAAGCCTATGGTTGCTGGAGCCACAACCGAATATGAATTTCAAGTCTACCCGCCGGAAGGAAATGGTACCGCAGAATTTAGTGCAACGGTAGTGAGTAATGGAATACCCCATCAGATGAAATTAACTGAAATTGATTATCCTCACATTCCCAGACAATACCTTCTTGAGCCCAACACGTCCAAAGGGGTAAAAATCAATTTTGACACCAAGGTTAAGGAAGTGGCTTACCTGAACGGAGCCGGGGATAAAGTAGCCGAAAGCCTTCGAAAGATCGGGATAGGGGTTACCGAATTTACTGTAGAGGAATTGCGTCTGGAAAACCTTATTCCTTTTCCCACGCTTGTTGTTGGGATACGCGCTTTTAATGTCCACAAGGCGTTAGCTTTACAAAATCAAATCTTGTGGGAGTACGCTAAACAAGGCGGAACGGTAATAGTCCAGTACAACACCAGCAGAGGTTTTGATGCGTCGATTTTAGCTCCCTACCCCCTCAGTTTGTCCAGAGATCGCGTCACAGATGAACATTCCGAAGTAACTTTTTTGGAGGAAAAACATCCCATTTTTAACAGTCCAAATAAAATTTCATTTGCTGATTTTGAGGGATGGGTCCAAGAGCGGGGGTTGTATTTTGCCTCACGTTGGGGCAACGAATTCAAACCGCTGCTTTCGATGCATGATCGTGGAGAAAGCCCCAAGGAAGGAAGCCTATTGGTTGCCGACTACGGCAAGGGTAAAGTCATTTATACGGGACTTAGTTTTTTTAGAGAACTTCCCGCAGGAGTGCCCGGCGCGTTTCGTCTTTTTGCGAATTTAATTTCTTACGGAAAATGAAGCAAAGCACTTATATCCTCCTCATCGGCTGTAATCTAGTGTATTGGATTATTTTTTATGTATTCATGCAAATTTACAGTTAATGCAGCTACTCGATTGGATCATTTTAGGTGCCACTCTAGCCTTCATCATACTTTACGGTGTTTGGAAAAACAACAGCCATAAAAACATCAAAGAATATCTAAAAGGGGACAATCAAGCAGGATGGTGGACCATAGGACTTTCGGTAATGGCTACACAAGCGAGTGCAATAACATTTCTTTCCACTCCGGGTCAAGCGTACCACGACGGCATGGGTTTTGTCCAGTTTTATTTTGGACTGCCCTTTGCCATGGTGCTGATATGCTTGTTTTTTATTCCGGTTTACCACAAATTAAAAGTCTATACCGCCTATGAATTTTTGGAAAATCGATTCGACCTCAGAGTGCGATCCCTTACTGCCATTTTATTTTTAGTACAGCGAGGATTAGCCGCAGGAATAACCATCTATGCTCCTTCCATTATTTTGAGTGTGGTCTTGGGTTGGGATTTAAAACTGTTGATTGTATTGGTTGGGATTATGGTAATTTCTTATACCGTAATTGGAGGAACTAAAGCCGTTAATGTAACCCAAAAACAGCAAATGTTCATCATCTTTTTAGGGATGTTTATCGCTTTTGGATTTATAATAAATCGTTTCCCCGAAGGAATTGATTTTTCAAAAGCCTTAACTATTGCGGGCAAAGCAGGTAAACTAGACGTAATTGATTTTAGCATTGACTTCAACAATCGCTATACCTTTTTGAGTGGATTGACAGGAGGCTTGTTTTTAGCGCTCTCCTATTTTGGCACTGACCAATCCCAAGTGCAACGCTATTTATCAGGTAAATCTGTTAAAGAAAGTCAGATGGGACTGATTATGAATGGGATACTTAAAGTTCCCATGCAATTTTTCATCCTCTTGGTAGGAGTAATGGTTTTTGTCTTTTATCAATTTGAACCCGCCCCCCTTCATTTCAATCCCAAAGCTGTTGCCACCGTCAAAAACTCTGCCCAAGCCGAAGCGTTCACGCGTTTAGAAAATGAAAATCTAGAGATTCAGCGGCAACTAAAAACGGCTCTACTCCAAGAAAGCGAGTCTATTGAAACACTAAGCGAACAAAACCTGCAGCAAAGAGCACAAGCAAAGAGACTCATTGCCCAAGCTGATCCTACCCAAGAGGTTAACGATAAAGATTATGTCTTTATCAGTTTTATACTACAATACCTCCCAACGGGACTTATTGGCCTGCTCTTGGCTGTAATTTTTTCTGCAGCGATGAGCTCAACTGCTTCTGAACTCAATGCATTGGCTGCAACCACTACGGTAGATTTATACCAAAGAAACAAAAGGGGCTTGTCTTCATCTCATTATGTAAAGGCATCCAAAGGCTTTACCCTTCTTTGGGGAATCGTCGCTGTTTTATTTGCTAGTATCGGTAACCTTTTTGAAAATTTAATTCAATTGGTCAACATCATTGGATCGGTTTTTTACGGCACTATTTTAGGTGTATTCTTGATTGCAATTTTTATTGATTACGTAAAAGGAAAGGCTGTTTTTTGGGCAGCTATCCTCTCTGAAACCCTTATCCTCATTCTCTTTTTTATGGATGCAGTCAGTTACCTTTGGCTAAATGTTATCGGTGCTCTGCTGACTGTAATTTTTGGAATACTGATCCAAAAACTTAGTAAACCCGAACGCAACACATCCGCCATTGATGCTTGATGCCTTTGAAAATTCTGAAGAAAAACACCTAGCCGTACTGGGCGGAGGTGCAGCAGGCTTTTTTGCAGCAATTTCTGCAAAAACACATGATCCAAAGGTAAGGGTAACGCTCTTTGAAAAAACCTCCAAGGTTTTGGCTAAGGTTAAAGTTTCCGGAGGGGGGCGGTGCAATGTCACCAATGGCAACCACGATATAAGCAGTTTAGTGGAGGCTTACCCTCGCGGTGGAAAACAGCTAAAAAGCATTTTTTACACCTTTGGCACTGAAGACACTTTTCAATGGTTTGAAAACCGAGGGGTTGATTTAAAAACAGAAGCCGATGGCAGGGTATTTCCTGTTTCGGATGATTCGCAAACCATCATGGATTGTTTGATTGATGAAACAAAAAAACTTGGAATTTCAATTCAGTACAACAAAGGCGTCAACAAACTTCAACCACTAGACGATAAATGGGCAGTTCACTTTTCAAAGCCAGCATCAACCGAGATCTTTGATTACGTAATTGTGGCCACCGGAGGAAGTCCTAAAGCAAGTGGACTGGATTGGTTAAAAAATACGGGGCATCAAATTCAACCTCCCGTACCTTCTTTATTTACCTTTAACTTGCCCAAAGATCCGATCACTCAATTGATGGGGCTTTCAGTGGAGTCTGTTCAGGTAAAAATCAAAGGAGAAGGAATCCTCACAAAAGGCCCCTTGCTCATTACCCATTGGGGATTTAGCGGTCCTGCTGTTCTTGTTGCCTCCTCCAAAGGAGCCCGAATCTTAGCAGCACGTGACTATCAGTTTGAAATTGAAATCAATTGGCTTCATGAGTCCAATACAGCCCTTTTATTTGATGAACTCCAACACCTTATTGAACACTACCCTCAAAAAACAGTAAGCAACGTAAAGGGGTTCCCCCTACCGCAACGGTTATGGCAATTTCTTTTAGTAAAATCAGGTATTCCCTTAGACAAACGATGGAATGAAGTGGGTAAGAAAAAAACACGCCAATTGATCGAACTGCTTACCCATGATACGTATAGGGTTTCAGGAAAAACAACTTTTAAAGAAGAATTTGTAACCTGTGGAGGGGTGGATTTAAAAAGTATAGAGCTAAAAACACTGGAAAGTAAAACAGCGAAGGGTCTTTTTTTTGCTGGGGAAGTCTTGGACATTGACGCGATAACGGGTGGATATAATTTCCAAGCAGCTTGGAGTACCGGCTTTATTGCTGGAAAATTAGGTAATTAAACGCTCAGAAGCATCCCGCTAAAAACAAAAAACACTTTTCTAAACTAAGAAAAGTGTTTTTATCGTGTAGCGAGAGGGAGACTTGAACTCCCGACCTCCGGGTTATGAATCCGACGCTCTAACCGGCTGAGCTCAATGATAAAAGGGATTTAGAAGATTTGATTTCGTTCTGACAGTAAAAACTGACAGTATGGAGCAATGGAAATTAACCATTGGAAAGGAAAAAGGAGAGCCTGTAATCAATATTTATTATGCCAAAAGACGGTACAGATTTAGGACAGGGAAATCAATTGGACTAAAGCTAACTTCAATTAAAAACCCCGAGCTATTAAAATCTGCTTTTGAATTAAAACTTTTGGAGGGGTGGAAACCAATAAAAAAGAAAAAGGCTGATATAGAACTAAAACCCACAGTAGTAAATGTTTTAAATAAAGGCATAGAACACAAAATTGCAAAAGGCTGCTCTGATAGATACATAAAAGATGCTAAAAGAATTGTCAACCTCTGGATAAGATTTGAATACGCAAACGATTTAAGGAATATTAGAATTGATAAACTAAATTCAAATCATCTAAAAAAATTCTTGATTAGACCTAATTGGGGTCCTAAAACACAGAGAACTATAAAATCAACGCTATCCCCTCTACTTTGTAAAACCGAACTTATCAATCAAGTTAAGCTCCATAAACCATTAAGTAAGCTAAATAAACCAATTGAAAATATATCTGCTTTACTAGAAGAAGTAAAAAAATACAACAACAAACTTTATCTATGCTGTTTGTTAACATATGGATGCTTATTAAGACCTCATCGAGAGATAAGAGAGCTTACCTGGGGAGATTTTACAAACGACCTAAGCTATATAAAATTATCAGGAGATAGGAACAAGTCAGGAAGAAATAGAATCGTTCCAGTACCATCATACATAAGAGAAATACTAATTAAAGGTGAATCAAATAATAATATCTTCACCAACTCAATTAAACCACCTAATCCATACTATTTTAAGACACTTTGGAGCCGTTTTAAGAGGGTTTCTAAGCTTATTGAACTAGACCAAACACTTTATTCTTTTCGTCATTCAGGAGCTATAGAAATCTTCAAAAGAACAGGTAGTATAACCAAGCTACAGAAAGCTATGGGACACTCATCTATAAACGTTAGTTTAACCTATTTAAGAGGATTAGAAATACCTGAACTTAATGAAGAGGATATGCCGCTGATTTAGAGAGTTCAATTAATAGGTTTAATTTTATCATAGTTTTCTTTTGAGAGCTTTTCTGTCCAAATAGTTTCACTATTACCGTAAATAGCAATGTAAGAAACATCTTTATTTGGTGTAGAGCTATGCCAATGTTCGACATTTTTATCACA
>Ga0233450_10005575_pt1 | contig 10897 bp, 10 predicted proteins | sample 011ome_30_FD_189956 | JGI IMG/M metagenome (GOLD analysis project Ga0233450, IMG submission 189956) | Coastal salt marsh microbial communities from the Groves Creek Marsh, Skidaway Island, Georgia - 011501CT (spades assembly) | ecosystem: Environmental > Aquatic > Marine > Intertidal zone >... | reverse complement strand
GGATTCTGCATCGGCCGTCAGAGCGCTGGGCTTTGCCGACGATGACTTCGGCCACATCTCAACAGGTGGCGGAGCTAGCCTTGAGTATCTCGAGGGAAAGACTCTACCTGGACTGGAGGTTCTAGATGACTAAGCGCACGCCACTAATTGCCGGCAACTGGAAGATGAATCTAGATCACCTGCAGGGGATTGCTCTGATTCAGAAGATTTGCTGGACCCTAAACGACGCAGGTCACGACTACAAAGAAGTCGAGGTTGCTGTCTTTCCACCTTTCACTCACCTGCGGAGCGCTCAAACGCTTATCGATGCAGAGAAGTTTGAGGTCAAGCTCGGAGCGCAGGACATCTCTGAGCACGAGGCTGGCGCCTACACCGGTGAGATTTCGGGTGCGATGCTCAAGAAGCTTGAAGTGGACTACGTCCTTATTGGTCACTCGGAGCGCAGGCAATACCACAACGAAGGCAACGACACGGTCAACAACAAAGTCGCTGCAGCCTTTAGCTCAGGGCTTGTGCCGGTCATCTGCGTAGGGGAGACCCTGGAGGAGCTTGAGAGCAGGGGCCAGAGTGCCGTTCCGGTCGAGCAGACCATTGCGGCTCTTTCTGGACACGAAAGCATTGGGGAGTTCGTTATTGCCTACGAACCGGTATGGGCGATCGGCACCGGCAAGGTTGCAACTGCGCAGGAGGCGGAGGACGTCTCCAAGGCAATTCGTGCAGCCCTGAAAGATAACTTCGGCGAGCAAGCCGCCAATTCGCGCATTCTCTATGGAGGCTCAGTAAAGGCAAATAATGTCGCCGGCTTCTTGCAAAGTGGCGAGGTAGATGGTGTGCTTGTAGGCGGTGCATCGCTTGTTGCCGAAGAGTTTTCGGGTATTGCCCGTTATAAAAAGCACATAGTTCTATAATTTGACGAGGTTTTCGGAGGAATACATGGCCGCACTACAAACAGCACTGCTGGTACTACTAGCAATCACCAGCGTCTTGCTGATACTCATGATCCTGCTTCACAAAGGCCGTGGTGGTGGTGTTGCGGACATGTTTGGTGGTGGTGTAACCAGCTCAATGCAGTCATCTGGAGTCGCTGAGCGAAATCTAAACCGCATAACGGTGATTCTCGGCTTAGTTTGGGTAACGGTAATCATCATCCTCGGACTGTTTACGAGATTCGGTTGGGCCTAAATGTCTTCTTCACCATCAATTAGAGGCGCTCGAGTTGGCGCCGGCCCAATGGGCGAAAAAGACCGTGGTCACCAAGTTGAAAAAGTCACAATCAGCTTCTACTGTGCTAACGGCCACGAGAACCACCCTTTCTTTGCTGCCAGCGTCGAGGCGGAGGACATCCCCCAGGAGATTGACTGCCCAAGCTGTGGTTTCCCTGCTGGTAGAGACAAGGAAAACCCGCCACTGGTTGCGAAGATTGAGCCCTATAAGACTCACCTCGCATACGTGAAGGAGCGTCGCACGGACGCCGAGGCGAAGCAGATCCTCGATGAGGCGCTGCAGCTAATTCGTGAGCGCCGTGAAAAGGCAGCGGCTGCCGCTAAAGCGCGTCGCTAATCTCTTTATCCAGATACCATCTGGTCTCTGAGAGACCCTGGACTTTCGATGCAGGCAACTCACCTGCATAAACACTTCTAAGAGCATCGGCCTTACCCGCACCCGCTACCAAAAACCAAACCCGCTCTGAGTTGTTCAGTGCCTGGTAGCTGAAGCTGAGTCTCTTGCTTGGTGGCTTCGGTGAGTTATCTTCACTGACAATCCACGCAGTCTCATGCTCTACCCCGGGGAAAAGACTTGCGATGTGGCCATCAGGTCCCATACCCAAAATCGTCAGATCGACTTGCCTTGAAGGCCTGTTTATTGGTCCTAGAAGGTTCTCAAGTTCGACAGAAAAACCCTGTCTTGCACTCTCTAAGTCGAAGTCGGCATCCGGATAGCGAATTAGGTGTCGTTCCAAACCTGGAAATGCATGCAGTGCCTGGTGCTCATTTCTATCTGGGTGTTCTCTTGGCTCATAGCGCTCATCGCCGAAAATAAAGTGGATGTCAGTGAGGTCCATTGCTGTTTCTCCCAGGGCAGCAATGAATTCGATTCCGAGAGTGCCGCCCGTGAGCAGGATTGTCAGGTCTGACTTGGACTTTCTAAGTTCACTAACAAGCTTCTCAAAGTCGTTTGTCGCTTCGAAAATCAAAGCCTCGGGGTTATCGAGAATCTTCTTTTGCATTAACTGCCCAGTGTTCCGCTCAGGACCTTGCCATAGATGCTGTCCTCGCCGAGATATCTCATGTCTTCGACAAGGCAATCCATGTCGCTGCGCTGTGGCAGCAGCACCGAGGAATCTGGGGCATCGGGCTGAGAGATGACAGCTACCTGACCCGATCTCAGCACGCTGAGCTCTCCGCTATCAAAACTGATAACGACACCCGCGATGCCCTGCACAGTCTTGCCATCAAGGGCTTCCGTCACGTCAGTCTTAGCATTCAGGCTTTGACCGAGCCAGGCAGCCAGCAGGTGAGCACTTGGCGAGCTAAGGGCTCCGTAAACTGTCACCTTCTCTACATTGCGCTTACTGTGTGAGTCAAACAGCGCAGCTAGCTGAGAGCGCCAAAGGGTTATCCGAGTCCAGGACATGTCGCCATCTCCGGGGGAGTAGTTGGTCGCGAGTTGCTGAAGGAACGCCATAGGTTCTGGCTGCGAAGAGGCATCGGTAATGCGGCGAGAAGCGATCTCACCGAGAGCCGTAGCTGACGGGTTTCCAGAGCACTCAGAGGGCCACCACGCAACAACAGGGGCGTCCGGGAGCATCAGGCCCGTAACGAGCGACTCGGGGTTACTGGCTGCATTCCCCAGGGCCTTGAGAATTACTACCTCACTCGCTCCAGCGTCTCCGCCGACCCTAATCTCTGCATCAAGTCTGTCCTTTCCCCCCTTGCCCCGATCTTTAGCCAAGACAATAATTCGGGAGGGGTGAAGCTTTGACGCACCGTTCGCGGCATTGACCGCTGCCTCAAGGTTCTCTAAATCAGTCTCGACGATTAGGGTTAGCACGCGTCCCAGGGCTACAACGCCACCAGCTTCGCGTAGATCCTGAAGTCGCTTACCAATCTTTGAAACTGTTGTGCCAGGCATATCGACGATCATGGGCGCCTCCAGCTTCTGCCATCAGTTTCCAGCATCTTTTCCGCAGAGTCTGGTCCCCAGGAGCCAGGGGCATAGCTTTCGGGTGCGGAGGTCTCCGCCCAGTAATTCACAATCGGGTCGAGTATCTGCCAGGAGAGCTCGACCTCGCGCTGTCGTGGGAACAGAGGCGGCTCGCCGAGAAGAACGTCAAGAATCAATCGCTCATATGCCTCGGGGGAGTCCTCGGTGAAGGCGTGACCATAGCCAAAGTCCATGGTTACGTCTCTAACCTGCATTGTTGGACCTGGGACCTTTGAACCAAAGCGGATTGTTACACCCTCGTTTGGCTGAACCCTGATGACCAGTGCGTTCTCTCCGAGTTGTGCAGTTTCAGCCCTTCCAAAAAGCTGATGTTCTGGGCGCTTGAAAACAACTGCAATCTCAGTGACTCGTCGCCCTAAACGCTTACCAGCTCGAAGATAGAAGGGTGCGCCCCTCCAACGAGGCGTGTCAACTTCGAGCTTCATGGCGGCGTAAGTTTCGGTCTTCGATCCGCTCGCGATGCCGTCTTCTTGGAGATAGCCGAGGACTTCCTGGCCACCCTGCCAGCCAGCTGCGTACTGTCCGTGAGCGGTGTGCCTTGAAAGATCCGCCGGAAGCTTGACAGCCGCCAGCGCGGCCTCCTTGCTACTTCTCAGCTCTGCTGCGTCGAAACTATTTGGTTTCTCCATCGCGGTGAGGGCGAGAAGTTGAAGCAGGTGGTTCTGGATAACGTCCCTGGCAGCACCAATACCGTCGTAGTAGCCGGCTCGGCCACCGATGCCGATGTCTTCGGCCATCGTTATCTGAATGTGGTCGATGAACTTACTGCTCCAGATTGGCTCAAAGAGCTGGTTTGCAAACCGCAGTGCCAATAAGTTTTGGACCGTTTCCTTACCGAGATAGTGGTCAATTCTGAATACTGAGTCGGGCGGAAAAACCCTCTCGACAACCTCATTGAGTTCTTTGGCAGTCTGAAGATCACTGCCAAAAGGCTTCTCCACAACCACCCTTCGAAACTGGCCCTTGCCGGCCTGGGAAAGCCCTGCTTTTTCGAGTTGATCTAGGACAAGCGGGAAGTCTCTTGGTGGAATCGAGAGATAAAAAGTGTGATTGCCCGCAGTACCACGCTGGGCATCTAGCTCATCAACGACCTCCTTGAGCTTTGCAAAGGCTCCGGGGTCATCATGCCTACCCGACACAAACCGAATACCCTTAACGAGCTGGTCCCAGACAGACTCCGACCAACTGGTTCTCGAGTATTGCTTCACCGCTTCATAGACGACCGTCTCGAAATCCTCCTCGGACCAGTCCCGACGTGCAAACCCAACGAGTGAGAAGGCTGGAGGCAACAGACCGCGGTTGGCAAGATCGTAGATAGCTGGGAGGAGCTTTTTCCTTGAAAGATCGCCGGTAACTCCAAACATGATTAGCCCAGATGGGCCGGCAATCTTTTGGAGCCGGATGTCCTCGGCACTCTTCAGGGGGTTAGAAATCACGACTCAATGATCTTCTTCAGTAGCTCGAGTTGTCCCAATGGCTCTGAGAGGTGAATAGATACTACCGGCGCCCCACTTTCGGCAATGACGTTAGCGTCCCCAGCAGCCTGGGCTGAAATGAGCTGACCGAAGGTAAATGGGCGGTCCTTTATCTCTAGGTCCATGCCCGCCTCGCCAGTGATTTGGATGAAGAGTCCCTGGGTCGGTCCTCCCTTGTGGTACTGGCCCGTGGAATGCAAGAACCTGGGGCCCCAACCAAAGGTCGTGGGCCGTTTAGCTCGAGCGGCCGTTATGTCCCTTAGAGCCTCAAACTGTGGGTATTCGCCGCGGTTTAGGTAGACCTGAAATGAAAAGTAGCTGTGTTCACCGGCCATTGCAATGAGCTGCTCTATGGCTGCCTCTACGGTCTGGCCCACAATCTCAATACCAGCGGAGCTGACTGCCATGCCCCTGTCGACAAACTGCACCTCGGCAGCCTGCTGAGGCGAATCGAGTAGGGCTCTAGCCGCTATCTTGGCGCTCTCTACGTTTGGCTGGTCAAATGGGTTAATCTCAAGCAGGTATCCGGCAAGGGCGGTTGCCCATTCCCATAGGAGAAATAGCTCACCTAGCTCACCTTCAAAACTGCAGTGGGAGCTTTGGTTTCTGGCTCGAATCGAGATGGTGTCCGCGGGAACTTGCGAAAACTCTGGTGCGCTGCTGCTAACAACAACAGGAAGGACTCCGCGGTCTTCTTTTCCCGTGCTCTCGGCAACTAGCTGTTCAACCCAATCGCCGAAGCCGGGATAAACATCGCTTTCGATGAGGAACTTGTCCCAGCTCGCTGGGTCTCCAGCCATTGCCGAGGCCAACCAGATTGCTGGGTTATCCTCCGAGTCATACTGCAAGGCCGAACTGGCTGATACCGCACTTGCGAGTAGCTGAGAGATGTCAGCACCAGCAAGACCCGATGGGACAAGCCCAAAGGCTGTAAGTGCCGAATAGCGTCCGCCAACGTTTGGATCGGCGTTGAAGACTCGGTAGCCAGACTCCCGAGATGCCTGATCCAAGGGGGAACCTGGGTCGGTGACGATGACTATGCGCTCAGCTGCATTGATACCGGCTGCCGCGAAGGCACTTTCGAAGGCACGCTTTTGACTGTCGGTCTCGACCGTGGAGCCAGACTTTGAAGAGACCACGACCACGGTTCGCTCTAGATGCACAAGTGCTGCAGCAACCTGATCAGGTGAGGTCGAATCTAGAACCACGAGGTCAACGCTTGCGTTTTTGCAGATCACCTCTGGAGCTAGTGAAGAGCCTCCCATGCCACAGAGCACAACCCTGTCTACTCCCTTTTCGCGCAGCGAGTCCCGCAGCGTAAAGATTTCGCCCAATAGTGAAGCGGAGTCGCTTGCTGAGGTGACCCAACCAAGACGCTTGCTGGCCTCCTCCTGGGCGGCTTCTCCCCAAATGCTGTCGTCCTTTTCGGCCAGACGGGAGCTGATGTGGTTATCTATCAGACGCCTAACGGCAGGCTCGATGAGCGGTCGAAATTCTTCGGAGACGGTTAGCTGCATTACGCGTTGTCCAGGGCTTGAGAAACAGAGTCAACCAACTCTTGCCAGGAGTCGATGAACTTCTGAACGCCTTCGCTTTCCAGAATCTTCGTCACCTCCGCAAAGTTGATTCCAGCTGCCGCCAGTTCCGCCATGGTTTCCTTGGCGCCAGCGATGTTCGGAACAATCGAGTTTCCAGGAATCTCTCCGTGATCGGCGGTTGCCATCATGGTCTTCTCCGGCATCGTGTTGACCACGTCCGCTGCTACCAGCTCTGTTACGTACAAGGTGTCAGGAAGATTTGGATCCTTGACTCCGGTGGAGGCCATCAGCGGTCGCTGAATTCTTGCCCCCTTGGCCGCGAGCTCTGCCCAACGCAGGGATGAGAACTGCGCATCGTAGAGCTCGTAGGCGAGCCTTGCATTTGCCAAAGCAGCCTTGGACTTGAGGTCGGCTCTTCCAACTGCCTCGAGTCGCTTGTCCACCTCAGTGTCGACTCTTGATACGAAGAAAGATGCAACTGAGTGAATACTGCTGACATCAACGCCATTGGCAAGTGCCTTTTCAATGCCGGTCATGTAGGCGTCTATAACTGCCTGGTAGCGCTCGACCGAGAAGATAAGAGTCACGTTCACCGAGATCCCGGCTGAGGTAACAGCCGTTATGGCTTCAAGGCCCTCCAGGGTGGCAGGAATCTTGATCATTACGTTCTCTTTGCCAACCTTTGCGTAGAGATCCTTGGCCTGAGCAATCGTCGCAGCAGCATCGTGCGCTAGACCAGGTTCAACTTCAATCGAGACTCTGCCGTCCACACCATTGGTCTCGCCATAGACGCCTTGGAAAATCTCACAGGCGTTGGCAACATCCTCAGTAGTGATGTTGAAGATTGCGCCGGTTGCATCACTCCCTGCAGCCTTCTGGGCCGCGATGGCTGGGGCATAGCTGGGGGAGGAGAGCGCTTGAGCGAAGATGGTCGGGTTTGTGGTAACCCCACGTACCGAGAAGTTCGCAATCAAATCCTGCAGGTTTCCTGATTCGATTCGGTCTCTGGAGAGATCGTCAAGCCATACAGACACTCCGGCAGCGGTTAGGTCTCTAAGCCTCTCGTTCATGCGCTCATCTCCAAACTCTTCTTGGCTGCTTCAATGACGGCTTCCGTTGTTATCCCAAATTCTTCGTAGAGGGTTTTATAGTCCGCTGAAGCGCCGTAGTGGTCGATGCCCACGGACACCCCGGTGTCCCCAACAAACTCTCTCCAACCGGAGGTAAGACCTGCCTCTACTGAGACCCTGGCCCTAACAGTTGTTGGAATCACCTCATCGCGATAGCTCTGGGGCTGATCCTTGAACCACTCGACGCAAGGCATGGACACCACCCGAGTACATATGCCCTCTACCTCAAGCTTCGCCCTTGCCTCGACCGCAAACTGCACCTCGCTACCGGTGGCAATCAAAATCACCTCGGGTTCTTTTGAGCCCTCTTGGTAGATGTAGCCACCCTTTGCGGTTAGTTCGGCGTTGCCAAAACCGGCGGAGCGGTCCAAGACAGGCACGTTCTGCCTGGTAAGCACCAGTCCTGCGGGCCTATCGGTGTTCCTCAGTGCCCCTAACCATGCGTGTGCAGTCTCGTTGGCATCGGCCGGCCTGACGATGTCCAGGTTGGGAATTGCCCTCAGCGCTGTTAGATGCTCAATCGGCTGGTGGGTTGGGCCGTCCTCGCCTAGGGCCACGCTGTCGTGGGTCCAGACATAGATTGGAGCGATTCCCATAAGGGCCGCAAGTCTCACGGCGGGTCGCATGTAGTCAGAGAACACAAGGAAGGTTCCGCCAAATGGTCTTGAGTGTCCCGAAAGGGTAATGCCATTCAGGATCGACCCCATAGCGTGCTCTCTGACACCGAAGTGGAGAATTCTGCCGCTCTTTTTTGGATCCCAGTGGGCGGTATCCCACTTCGCTGGAACAAACGAGCCTGCGCCTTCAATCGTGGTGTTGTTGGACTCGGCCAGATCAGCCGACCCACCCCACAACTCAGGAAGCTCCGCTGCCAGAGCGTTGAGAACCTTGCCCGAGGCTGCCCTGGTTGCCAGCTCGTTACCCGCTTCAAAAACCGGCACAGCTTTCGCGATGTCTTTGGGCAGCACTCCAGAGCGAAGCCTCTCAAGAAGTGCCGCACGCTCAGGGTTTGCTTTTTGCCAGTTTGCAAATTCCTGATCCCAGACTGTGCGATCGGCCTTGGCGCGCTTGACGAGATCACGGGTGTGCTCCAATACCGCTTCACCGACCTCAAAAGACTGCTCTGGATTAAACCCGAGAGCCTCCTTAAGCCCCTTTACTTCGTCCTCGCCAAGCTTTGAGCCGTGAATCTTGCCGGTGTTTAGCTTGGTGGGAGAGGGCCAACCAATGATGGTTCTTAGAGTGATGAGAGTTGGCTGCTCAGTATTTTGCTTGGCTTTTTGGATTGCCTCATAGAGAGCGTGGACGTCCTCTTTGTACTGATCTCCTCGGAAGCTAACCTCTAGGGTTTCCCAGCCGTATGAGCGGTAGCGGGCTGCAACATCCTCGGTGAAGGAAATGTTTGTGTCATCCTCGATAGAGATCTGGTTGGCGTCGTAGATCGCAATGAGGTTTCCAAGACCAAGGTGGCCTGCAAGAGAGCCAGCCTCACCACTTACTCCCTCCATCATGTCGCCATCCCCGGCAATGACATATACAAAGTGGTCAAAGAGAGACTTGCCGGCACTTGCCTCTGGGTCAAATAGCTCGCGCTCGAACCTTGTGGACATGGCAAAACCGGTTGCCGAGGCAAGGCCCTGGCCCAGGGGACCGGTGGTGATCTCAACGCCCTTGGTGTGCCCGAACTCGGGGTGACCCGGGGTCTTAGAGCCCCAGGTACGAAGTGACTCAATATCCTCTTTCTCTAAACCAAAGCCTCCGAGGAAAAGCTGGTTGTAGAGCGTCAGTGAGGAATGTCCTGCTGAGAGAATGAAGCGGTCCCTACCAATCCAGCGATCGTCGGTGGGATCGTGGCGCATTACCTTTTGAAAAAGTAGATAAGCGGCAGGGGCAAGGCTAATTGCAGTTCCAGGGTGGCCATTGCCAACCTTCTCGACCGCATCTGCGGCCAATACCTTGGCGGTTTTGACTGCTAAGTCATCGATTTCGTTCCACTGAAGCAATGTGAATATCCCGTCATTTGGGGGTAAGAACCCAGGAGAAAAGACCAGGCGACTTTGCCTTGAATAAGGCCTAAAGTCTATACCCTGAGCCAGATTCGGCTTCTTGGACAACGTAGACTAGAACAAATGTCTGCTCCCACACGCTCTTCTGTTTCGCTTGCGCGCAAGCTAGCGGCTTACCTCGCGCTGACCAAACCAAGAGTCATTGAGCTGCTACTAATTGCCACGGTTCCGACGATGGTCCTCGCGGAAAGAGGACTTCCAAATCTCTGGCTAGTGCTGGCAGTCTTATTTGGTGGAGCCTTGAGCGCAGGAAGTGCGAATGCGTTCAACTGCTACATAGATGCCGACATAGACAAGGTGATGGGTCGAACCAAGAACCGGCCTCTGGTCACCGGAGAACTCACAAAAACCGAAGCCCTTGTCTTTGCATGGGTTATCGGTGCAGTCTCTGTTGTCTGGTTTGCGGTGTTGGTCAATCCGCTGTCTGCGCTATTGAGTCTCGCGGCAATTCTCTTCTACGTCTTTGTCTACACGCTCGGCCTAAAGCGCCGAACCCCACAAAACATAGTCTGGGGAGGTGCCGCGGGAGCGATGCCCGCTCTGATCGGCTGGGCAAGCGTGACAGGGGAGGTTTCGCTTACTGCTTTCGTGCTGTTTCTTATCGTTTTCCTTTGGACTCCACCGCACTACTGGCCGCTTTCGATGAAATACCTCGAGGACTACAAGAGTGCGGGGGTGCCAATGCTGCCCGTAGTTGCGAAGAATCAGGTAGTCGCTAGGCAGATAATCCTCTACGCGTGGGCCTATCTGGCGGCGTCGCTGTTATTGATTCCCGTGGCGCAAATGGGTCTTATCTACACGGTTGTGGCATTAGCTTCGGGACTTTGGTTCGTGGTTGAGTCTCACTTGCTCTATCGAGAGGCCAAGACTTCTATTCCAGCCAACCCCATGAGGCTTTTTCACAGTTCAATAACTCAGCTGACCGTCTTGTTTATCGCGATAGCCATCGATCCGCTTATCCACCTCTAGCTAGACCTTAATCTCCTCAAGCCTTGCGAGCGATTCATCGCGCTCCCTAGCGTGATCGACAATGCGTGGGGGATAGCCGTGCGCATTTCCGTCCACCAAAAGCCATGGCTGGTGTACGGAGCCGTCTTGGATGTGCCTCAGCTCCGGAACAAACTTCCTAACGTAGTCGCCCTTGGGATCAAACTTCTCACCTTGCAACACCGGATTGAAGACTCTGTAGTAGGGGGATGCGTCTGTGCCACAGCCTGCCGTCCACTGCCAGCCGTGCGAATTTGAAGCTGGGTCATGATCTGTGAGGTGTTCTTCGAAATAGCGAGCGCCGATTTGCCACTCGAAGTGCAGGTCTTTGACCAAGAAACTCGCCACGATCATTCGTGCCCTGTTATGCATCCAGCCGGTTTGCACCAGCTGGCGCATTGCCGCGTCAACAATTGGATAGCCAGTCATCCCGCTCTTCCAAGCCTGCAGCTTCTGCGGATGCTCCTCAGGATCGT
>Ga0233450_10005568_pt1 | contig 10914 bp, 10 predicted proteins | sample 011ome_30_FD_189956 | JGI IMG/M metagenome (GOLD analysis project Ga0233450, IMG submission 189956) | Coastal salt marsh microbial communities from the Groves Creek Marsh, Skidaway Island, Georgia - 011501CT (spades assembly) | ecosystem: Environmental > Aquatic > Marine > Intertidal zone >... | reverse complement strand
TGCCTCGTTCTTGAGCGAAGAAGATCGCGAGAAGAATTTTGAGAACATTCGCGCGAGACGTCCGAGATGAGATACGCCGAGCGAGAAGCGACGACGCGATGAAACAAACTGTTCAGAGAAAGACTCTTCTTCATTTGTAATAACCAAATGCAGCGCGCGCAACACGCCGCTGCCGCCTGTTGTTGTCGGGCACAACACGTCGTGCGAACACCAAACAAAGTATCCGTTGTTCAAAACACAAAAAAGAACCGCCGCCAGTTTCTCTCGTCGTCCGCATCTTCTTCCACCGCCGCGCTTTTTCTCTTCCTCGCAACGACAACAACGACGAGTTTTCCCCCGAACGCGTTCTCGTCTGATGAAGGTGTGAGCGAGAACGGATTACTGCTGGTAAACTACGTCGGCAAATTGAAAGACGGCACGGTGTTTGATACCACGTACGGTGGTGAAATCGTGTCCACGTCGGAGAATTCCGTCTCCGTTCGCGAAAGCGAGACGCAACCCGTCGTGATTAATTTAGCAGCAAATGCTGTGCAACCAGGACAGGTAAAAGGCTTGAAACGAGGCTTAATCGGCGCCAAGAGAGGCGAAACGAGAGAAATTATGGTCAAAGCAGAAGACGGATTTGGATCGAGTAGCGTGGTGTCTCCGTTGAGAGTTCGAGTGCCGGCGGAGAGCGAGTTATTTTACACCGTGGAGGTGTTGCGCGTATCGAACACCGGCGTCGACGATTTATTCAAAGGCGTCTCGCTGTGCTCCGTCGGCGTGGCGAATAAGACCACGGCGGGCTGTAGCGATCTCTGATAACAAAAAATGTCTAGACTATATAATCTAACGCTATATTTGTACGTGTATTATTATGGTATTCTACATCGCCATCCTCGGTTTTTGCATCTCGCCTTCTTCGACTTTATGATCCTCCGCCATCGGCTTGGTCTCGTACACCGCCGTGACGATCATATCCCGCCTGTTCCCGCTCGCTTCACCTCGTAACCCTACGTACGATATCTCCGTCCGCATCTCCTCCCCTCTTAAACTCGCCATATTTTTCGACACGAATATCGTCACCGAGGAAACTGAGCTAAACTTCGTCCGATCCGTTTCGTACTCTAAAACGCCTAAAAAATCTTCCTGCCAGTCAAACTTTTGCGTCGGTTTCTTTCTGTGTGCGTTTTCCAAATCTATTTTGTTCTTATCGTTCGCGAAGAGTTTCACTTCCGCCGGGTGCGTGCCATTTTTACCTCCGACGATGACCACGCCGGTCAGTTTCACGTCCTCCGTGAATGGTACTCTCAAGATGAGTTCGCAATCGTTCTCGTCGCTTTGGATGCCGACGGGATCCGTATCTAATCTCGAGTTCCATTCTCGGAAAACGTTTCGGCAATCTGCTTCTACTTGGACGTTTTGGGAGGAGAGTTTCGAGAGGTCCACGAACCCGTGCAAAGAACTCGTCGCGCAGGAGGATTCGTCGCAGTCGTGGTTATGCGAGCAGCAGTTTTGTTGTTGTTCTTCTTCTCGCGTCATGTGCGCCAAAGTTTTTGTGTCTCAGTTGTAACGAAGTTTCCTTCCAAAACGTCATTCTCCGTTGGTGTTGTTGTTGTTGTTGTTTCTGTCGTAAACAACACAATGGTGACCCCGAACGCGAACTACGCGGACGTCGGCGTCTCTCAAAAAGCGGCCAAGCAAGTCCTCCTGTCGTTTTTTGGCACCATCGCTTCCGCGACGTTTCTCCTCGTCGGCAGCTCCGCCGCGTTCAACGTCGTCGGGAAACAACTCGTGAAAACGAACAAAAAACGCACCGGGAGGAAGTGCACCTTGTGCGACGGGTTACGGTTTATATCGTGCGGGACGTGCAAAGGGAGAGGCGCTTTGGAGTGGCAACCGATACGAGAGGCGGAGATGGAGCGGGTGTGCCTGTGCCCGACGTGTTCGGGGACGAAGATGAGCAAGTGTTTACGATGCGTAGGTATTGGATACTTGTGATACGAGCTCGAAGGCGATGATATCTCGGAGCGGTAGATATATATAGGTTCTAGTTTAGGTTGTGTTGTACATTAGTATTATTAGCTAGTAGTAAATAGTGCGTTCTATTCATACTCTCTCTTTCTGCGAGTTCGTCCAAGCCGCCGCGGGGACGAGTGGTCGTTTCTCCTCTCCCTCTTCCAGTACCGGCTTAATGGCGCACAACGCGACGCCAAACTGCGTGGCGTCCCATCTCTTATTCAACGCCTCTTGTTCCTCGTCCGTCCAGTTTTGTAAACCTTGTTTTTTCCTCTCTACTTCCTCGGTCTCGGAGAACTTACGGTTTCTCGACCATTTTTCTTCCTGTTTGTACCGCAACGTGGCGGAGTCGCCGACGGCAGTGGCGACGAGAAGTAAAGAGTTTGCCGGAAGTTCATCCCAAATTTTAGCGACGCGCGAGTCGAGATTTTGCGTGGCCTCGATGCGTTCGATAAAGTGTTCTTTTCTCGCGGTAGAATCGTCGTCGTCGTCGTCTCCTCCTTTGGCTTTTTTATTTTTCTTCTTCTTCTCCTTCAAAGCGTGCTTCTCTAAAACATCCTCCAATTCTCTCAAATAGCCGAAACAGAGTAAAGACATGTCCTCGGGCGCCTCGCGCATGGACATTTGCATTTTCATCGTCACGTCATCATCAGAAACGCACTTGTACGTTTCTGTTGCTCCAGAAACTCCAATCGTCTCGTTATTACTATTCGTAATCGTTTCAAAAACGAGCACCTCGCATTCATTCTCCAAGCCTCCTCCTCGCGTTTTATTTTCCTTGGCGATGTGATCGAATAAAGACTCGCTGTCTTCGAAATTCTCGCTGATGTCGTTGCCGAACGTTTCGCCTCGAATGAGTTTCAAGTAAACCAACTCGAGCGTCGCTCGGGCATCGGTTACAGAGTCGTGCGTGCCTTCGTGTTGTATCTTTCGCCTCAGATATCTTTCGGTGAGAAATCGGAGAGCGTTACGAAACGGCGCGCCTCGTTTGTGCGGGTACATTTGCACCGTATCCACCACGTTCGGGTGACACATTTTAAGCATCATTAAATCGTTTTCTAAAGAGTGTCCCGCAATAACACATTCGCTCGGGATGAGCTCTAACAACTCTTTTTGCACGTCCTCTAACGTCGTCGTCACGTTTCGCATTTGCTCTTTCGTGATGCCGGAAAATTCAGTGTTGTAATTCACGATTGGCGTCGGCGGTAAGACGAGTTTGTCGTAGATGACTGTGCCACAATCGTCGACGACGGAGCATCGCGCCAAAGCTAAACCGGTTTCAATAGTGACCATTTCACAATCCATGGCGACAATCTCCGGGTACTCGGCGTTGGCGACGCCCATGCCGGCAGGTTGCGTGCACACGAATCCTCCCTCTGGAAGTTTCAGCACTTCTTTTACTTCTGCTTTTTCTTTCTTCTTTATCAACGTCGGTAAAGGGTATCTCATATCCGCCATATCTTCCGCCGTCAATGTTGCGCTTTTTACCGAGAGCTTCCTCGGCGCGTCTCGTAAAAATTGCAACAATTTCGTCTCCGTCGTTACTCGTTCGTTATTCGTCGTCGTCGTACTCGTTTTGTTGTTCTTTCCTCCATTTTTTGCCGTCTTCTTCAAAGCACCATTGATATCATCATCACCTTCTTCTGCTTCTCCTTCATCTTTGACTGCTGCTTTCGCTTGCTCTTTTGCCAACCTATAAGCCTGCGCGGCCTCGTCGTTCTTATACTTCGCCTCCCTCTTCTTCTTCGTCTCCGCTCCAGACGCCCATCCGCCGTTGTACAAAATCGACCGCGCGTGCGTCGCGCCTTTCGCCGTAGGATTCATACTCTTCGTCGCCACGCACTGACTCCCTCCTTTACCTCCCTCAATCCTATTCCTAAATATCCTCTTCATGTTTTTGCAGTGCAACGCGCCGAACGTGTCCACGTACATCTTATGTTCCAACCCGGGCGCGAGCACGACGGCTATTTTCTTCACCAGTGGTTTGTTCGTAAATCTCCCGTAGTCGCAATTTATCCCGCTCGATTGACACGCGACGGATGCGAGAATATCGGAGAGTTTTTGTAAGTGGACCCGGTGCCGGTGTTCCTCCAAGAAGTGAAACGTTGCCGAGGCGTTCGGGCCGTATATATCGGAATACGCGGCAGCATTAGCATCATCATCATCAAAATCATCATCGCTTTTCCTCGTTTTCTTCTTCCTCTTCTTCATCGCGTCGTCTCGTTGGAAAATTTCTCCTTCTTCTTCTTCTTCTTCCTCTTCTCCTCCAGTCGTTCGTTGTCGTTTCTTCTTTGCTTTTCCCTCCTCCATTTTTCTTTTATATACACATCTGCTGCTCTGAAACAACAACAACAACAAAACACAATAAGAGTTCGTTATTTCGTAAAAAACGAGGAGAGAAAAAAGTGGCTGCCAAAGCAGAAAGAAAGAAGAGATTTTTTTCTCTCTCTCTCGATCAATCAGATATAATTGCCCGCACAACATTACCAACAACAAGAACAACACGTTACCCTTTGCGAAAGAAGACGCGAACACATTTCACGCGTTCTCGCACCAAATTCACGCGCAAAGAGATCGTTCGTTCTCGATTTCTTTGAGTGCAAAGAGAGAGAGAGAGAGAGAGCGCTTTTGTTTTCCCGCTTTTGGAGTTGAGGAGAGGCAAAGTCAATTCGCGCGAAACGAGAGAGAAACAAAATCTTCTTGGAACGCACAAAAAAATTAAGAAGAGAAAACAATGAACTTTGGTGGCCAACAACCGCCTCAGCAAGCGTCGTACCCGGCGCACAACGCGTACGAGTGAGTGCACATATTTTTCGTTCGCGGGTTTCTTTCGTTTTAGAGACGTTCTCTCGGTCGCGTGAGGTTTGCGTTTTGCGTTTTCGGATTCTCGTTATAATTCTCTCTTTCTCTTCCGCTTAATATCATCGCGTCTCTTCCTCTTCGAGACGTTTGACAATTACACAAAAAACTAACCGAAGAACTCTTTTCATCATCATCGAAACACAGTCCAAACTTGGTCCCAACGCAAGCGCCAGATAACTGGAAAGACCAGATCAAAGCTCCAGCGCGCGACGAGCGATACCAAACCGAAGATGTGACCGCGACAAAAGGAAACGAATTCGAGGATTATTTCTTGAAGAGAGAACTTTTGATGGGCATTTTCGAGAAAGGCTTCGAAAGACCTTCGCCGATTCAAGAAGAGTCGATTCCGATCGCGTTAACTGGGAGAGATATTTTAGCGAGAGCGAAGAACGGGACGGGTAAAACCGCGGCGTTTACGATTCCAATTTTGGAAAAGACGGATGCTACGAAGAATATCATCCAAGCGGTTATTTTGGTCCCTACGAGAGAATTGGCGTTGCAAACCGCGCAGGTGTGCAAAGAACTCGGGAAGCACTTGGGGACGCAAGTCATGGTGACGACGGGTGGTACCTCTTTGAAGGACGACATTATGCGTTTGCACCAAACGGTGCACGTCGTCGTGGCGACGCCGGGTCGTTTGGTCGATTTGGCCGGGAAAGGCGTCGCGAAGTTATCCAACGTCACGATGTTGGCCATGGATGAAGCCGATAAGTTGTTGGCGCCGGAGTTTGAACCAGTCATCGCGCAAGTTATTGATTTCTGCGCGAAGAACCGACAAATTTTGTTGTACTCGGCGACGTTTCCGGTTACAGTCAAATCGTTCAAAGACAAGTGGCTCAGAAAGCCTTACGTCATTAACTTGATGGAAGAGTTGACCTTGAAAGGTATCACGCAATACTACGCCTTTGTGGAAGAGAGACAGAAAGTGCACTGCTTGAACACGTTGTTTTCGAAGTTACAAATCAATCAGTCGATGATTTTTTGCAACTCTGTGAACAGAGTTGAACTGCTCGCGAGGAAAATTACCGAGCTTGGCTATTCGTGCTTTTACATCCACGCGAAAATGCAACAAGGCGACCGGAACAAAGTCTTCCACGATTTCAGAGCCGGATCGTGCAGAAACTTGGTCTCCTCGGATTTGTTCACGCGAGGTATCGACATTCAATCCGTGAACGTCGTCATCAACTTTGATTTTCCGAAATCTGGCGAGACGTATTTGCACAGAGTCGGTAGATCCGGGCGATTCGGTCACTTGGGTATCGCCGTGAACCTGGTGACATACGAAGATCGCTTCAACTTGTTCAGAATTGAGCAAGAGTTAGGGACGGAGATTCAACAAATCCCGCAGAACATCGATCCGGCAAAGTATTGTCGATAACAATTTTGCAACATTCATCACCATCATCCGTGTTTATAGAAAGTGTTATTTAGAAAATTGTTTGTATAAAAGATATAGAAGAAGGAAGAAGAGGAGGAGGAAGAGGAGAGAAGGAAAATTAGAGAGAGGATTGTATTCTTAGGAAGGAAGGAAATAGGAAAGTAAACGAGAATGAAAGATTGAGTGAGACGCGGAGGAAATTGCGCTGATACTGTTTCTTTGTTGTACAATCATCAACTTGAATTGATGTAAAAGAAACAGTACCTCTTTGTATCGCGGAATACGTTTTTTATTATTCCGTGACAACAGCGGAGCGAGCCAAGTCTGATCCGAGCCGGGTTTAGTAAAAATACCCAGTTGAACAAAAAAAAGAAGAACGAGGCGTCGTCGAACGATACCATCTGATTCGAGTTTACTGTACGAAAGAGTTTCGATTTTGAGAGTGTAGTCATAAAGAAGAGATTTTGAAGAGATGAGAGAAAGTAAGAGTTGCGAGCGCGTTGATATCTCCATCGCTGGAAGAGCGCAATATTAACGCGCGACTGCAAAACAACGTTTTGAGTGTTTGTTAGTCTGTGCCAAACCGTTCAGGAAGAACAGAGTGGCGAAGTACTACAAATTCTATATCGCTCGAACGTCAAGAAAACCTTCGGCTCTGCCGAGAGGCTACTACAAGAGCACCCTTGATTCTGTCGAGAGGTCGCTAATATCTTAGTCATAAAAAGTATCAAAGAGAAAGAAACGCAAAGAGAAAGAAGCGCCCATACATCGTGCGCGTGTTCATAACGACATCGTGCCCGTGTGTAGGTAGTAACAGTGCTACGAATCTACGATTAGAATAAGTTTTACATCTGAATTTGTACGTGCTACGAACTGTTTCAACACGTGTATTTCTTCAATCCCGTTCTTTTCTTCCTAATGATTGTTTTGCCGCTTTCGGTCATCAAATAATGGTCGTCTAAAATCAATCCTCTCGGCAACATAATGCTACGATAGGCTTGATTACACGAGTACCCAACTCTCCCTGGAATGTACGAGGAAAATAACCCCCAATTATCCCCTGCTCCGTGTTTTATCGCCGTCTCCAAGAACAACTGAATCTCGTCTTCCTCCCAAGGTCCCCACTTCGGCTCTTCCCCCGGTTTGCAGTGTCGATAAAAATACATGTTCGGATTCGTGTGCAAACACTTCCTCGAATGCTCTTTCGCGTTTGCCGCTTTCCCCATCCTTCCTACCGCTTCTCTAGGGCCACTCACTCCCATCCTCTGCCAGTGCTCCTCTTGCGTCGGCGCAAAATTCAACTCCTTGCACGTCTTCTCTTCCACCCACCCTTCAAAATCTCTCTCAATCTTTAACCCATTCTTCAACCCTTTGCTCTCGCAATATTCCTCGCACGACATCAAATTCTCGTCTAAGTTTGGATCTATGTATCCCATCGACGAGCTCTTCCCTTCAAACGCTCTCTCCGCCGCTTTTAACACCTTATCGTAGGCGTCAAAGTTGTAGTTTACGTTTTGCGACTTCTCCCGCGCCGATCGTCGCGTCGGTTCCAACTGTTCCTTTGGTTTTCTCTTCTTTGGCGCATTCGATGTCGTTTTGGATGCGCTCGCGACGACTGGTTTCGGTAAATCTAAAGCCGCCAATCGTAACTTGTTTCGTTTGATGTTTTCCTGTAGTGTGAATGAAGTGTTTGTTTATTTTAATAGTAGTATTGAAGAAGAGAAAGTCAGGTGTCAGTCACTCGAGTCAAAAATGTCTCGCGTTGGTTCCCTACCTCTCTCTCTAACTCGTACGAGGTTAAACTCGCGATCCGTTTCGCCTCTTCCTCTTTCGTCAGCTCTTTCGGCTGAAACTGCGCGTCTGGATTTCGGCACTTTTGGCACCCGTTTCTGCTATATCGGCACTTGGAACATCCGAAAGACTTTGCCATTTTTAAAAGTATCGATTGTTTTGAATTCTGCGGGGCGGTTGTCTCTCTCTCTCTCTCTCTCTCTCCCTCGGCTTCGCTTAAGCTCGAGAAGAAGCGCCTTCAAAATCGCGCTTCGTTTTTAGTCCTCGCGTCTCTCTTTCGCGGCACTCGCGCTCGACGGACCCGATGGGTGCTTCTGTTTTCGCGAGTGTTTGCTCTCGTGGCAATTTTTTATGTCGCCCCCACCCGAAAGAAGGGCAATTGTAAAACGAAATGCAAGAGCGCGCGAGTTTGCTTTTATGGTGGTACAACAGTATTATTATTAGTATTATTTACAATTCGACTTATATACGCGTGCATTCCTACTCTCACCCGGTGGCGGCATCCACGGCGGAGTCGTTCAGCGCGCAACACACCACGGCTTTGTGGTGTCCGTTATACACGCGAATAGCTTCGCCGCTGCTGCAATCCCAAAGTCGAGCGCTTCCGTCGCTACTGGCGGTGACTAAATACGCCGCGTCGACGCTGAATACGCAGTCCCACACCCACCTCGAGTGCCCTTTCAAAGTCCGTTCTAATCCTAACCCGTCTAAATTCCATAATTTTACCGTCTTATCGCTACTCGTCGTCGCTAAACTCCTCACGTCTGGCGAAATCAAACACTTCAACACGTACTCGTCCGGGTGCGCTCTCAACTTGTGCAACGGTTCGAAATGCGCCGTCGTCTTTGCATCCTTTTGCAACCGCCACACGTAACACGTCCCAGTAGAGTTTCCTGCGACGACTAAACTCCCATCCGACGCCACGCTGACGCTTCTCACCGCTACTCCAACCTCTGGAACTAACTCGCACGAACACGCGTTCATCGTCAAATCCCACACGCGAATATTCCCATTCGCGTCTCCAGATAACAACTCCGCGCCGTTCGGGTGCAACGCGACCGTCGTCACTGCCGCTCTCGACTCGTACTCCCTCGTGTGTCTCGATCCTTGCCTCGCGTCCCATAACTTCACCGTCCCGTCGTCCGACCCGGAATACATCCATCTCCCGTCTCTTTCGAACCCAATCGCAGTCACGTTCCCTTGGTGTCCTTCGTGCGTTAATATCGGCGACGGATTCGACGCGTTCACTTCAAATATCTTAATCGTCGGGTTCCCAGCCGCGGCTAATATCTGCTTATCCGGTGATATTTCCAGTTTGTTCACTTGCGAGTCTTGGTGTTGCAACGTCCGGTAACACACCCCTCGCGTGGCTTCCCAAAATCGAATGGTGTGGTCGTACCCAGCCGTGGCTAAAACCACGAACGGGTTCGGCATTTTTTTACTTATATCTGTGTGAATACTCGCGCGCACCTCTCGTTTACAGAGCAGCGCTCCACTTTCACGCGCTCCTCGTCCTCAACTCGAGGCGTTTTTGTTGTTTTTGTTGTTGTGCGGAATATAGAATCGAACTTTTGGGGAATTGAACGAGACATCAAAAGAGCTCATGCTCCTCATTAATTCGAGAGAGTGAAAGAGACACGCTTTTACGCGCAACATAAACAACTTAAAAAAGAACAGTTGAAGAGAGATGATGTCTCGCATCTAAAGCGACGACGAAAAGAGCGCAGAAAAGGCGAACGATAGGGAAGAGAGAGAGATCAAGAACCCGCGCTTTTCATCAAAAGACGATGATGCACAATTCCGAACGGTGTGACACAGGACAGACGAAGAAAACGAGCGGCTAAAAAACGCGAGAAAACAGATCCGAAAGCTCGAGAAGGTCGCGGTCGATATCGAGAGGAAACCGATGATGCTGTGGCGATTGTTCAGGGACGCTTTGTTGGACGGCGGCGAGTGCAGAGACATCGTGGAGAAGCACGTTCTTCCGAGATTGAATCGAACGGATGTGAAATTCTTGTATGGAGTGAATACGGAGACGAGAAAGTTGATTAAGAGATCGTCTCGCGCGGGTAATTTGAAAGAGAAGTTTAAAGTTGAAGAGATGTCGTCGATATCGACTTTGGAGTTTGCGTGGGAGCGTGAATGGTTGTGGCCGAGACACTGGCGCAAAGACGAAACAACTTTCTGCTGGAAAGTTGCTGGCACGAATAAACTCGAGTTGCTCAAGTGGGTGCGAGAGGAGAAAGAGTGTGAGTGGCATGGAGAGACGATTAATGCGGTCGCAGAGCACGGTAATCTGGAAATGTTAAAGTATTGCGTTGCAAATGAGTGTCCTATGGATGAGATGGCGTGTGGAATTGCTGCCCAATTCGGTCATCTCGAGTGCCTCAAATACTTACACGAAGAAGCGAAAGTGCCTTGGGATGAGTATACTGCCGTTTGGGCGGCTGGAAATGGTCAGCTCCACATACTCGAATACCTTGTTGAGCGTAAGTATGATAAATATGACACGTTGGCGTGTGAGCGTGCAGCCTCGTACGGCCCCCACTTGGACTGTTTGAAGTACTTACACGAAACCGCCAAAGCGCCTTGGGACGAGGACGCCGTATGGGAAGCGCACGACAACAACCAAACCGAATGTTTACAATACCTCCTCGACAACAACTGTCCTCTCCCAGAAGGCTGGTCTTACGAAGGAGGAGTACTGCACGCTCCCAAACCCGACAGACCCGCCGTCGTTGATGATGACGATGATTTCTCTGATTCCTCTTCATTATCGTCGTCTTCGTCGTAAGATCTCAGGATTAAAAATACTAGTACCATCTGTCTTTGTCTGATAAACCACATTTTTGCGAACAAGAATTCACCACACAAACCAACACCTC
>Ga0233450_10005563_pt1 | contig 10928 bp, 10 predicted proteins | sample 011ome_30_FD_189956 | JGI IMG/M metagenome (GOLD analysis project Ga0233450, IMG submission 189956) | Coastal salt marsh microbial communities from the Groves Creek Marsh, Skidaway Island, Georgia - 011501CT (spades assembly) | ecosystem: Environmental > Aquatic > Marine > Intertidal zone >... | reverse complement strand
AGACTACAATTTATTTCTTGAATTATTAATTTACCTCCTGGTTTTAAAATTCTATTCATTTCTTCAAAAAACCTTGTAGGGTACGGAACATGATGTATCATATTACTAGAAATTATAAAATCAAACATGTTTTCTTGAAATTTTGTATCTAAAGCATCAACCATTTTATAATCCAAATAGTCATGAGTTGCAAAATCAGAGATTTTAAAATTTTTATTCAAAATAAACTCCTTTGATATTCCAGTACCACATCCTACTTCTAATCCAATGTTTTCTTCTTCAATGAAATCATTCATCCAAAAAAACCTATTTTTTAATAGGAATTTTAAGTTGAAATTATTGTTTAAATAGAAGTTTTTTCTTGCGAGTAAAACATCACCTTCATGATTCATTCTGTTTTCTCCGTGATCTCTTGGTTTATATTTTTTCATTATAATTTTTTAGTTCTTGAGGTGTCCCCCATGAATAATATTCATCTACCATTAATACAGACGATCTATTTGCTAAATGATTGAAAACGTTATCTAAATAGAACTCTCCATTTACCCTATCATTATTGTATATCATTTTTTTTATTCCTTCAAAAAATAAAACAGAATTCTTAAAAGTAAAAGTTCCTGAAACGACTTGATCATGAAGTAATTTGTCACTAATAGGTTTTTTACAAGACACAAATTCCACTTCATTTGAATTAGTTTTAGTTTTAACCCATCCATACATCTCAGGATTTTTTAAAACGTTTGGGTTATTATTATAAGTCCAAATAAATGAATCAAATCTATCGAGTGTTTCTGTATATTTATTCACATCATACTTAAACCCAATATCACATGCTCCAATATTTAATATCGCATTTCTAGGAATATAAGATTCTGAAAGAAGACATGTAGATGCTTGCCCTTCAGTTAAATAGTCAATTTCTATAATAACTACATTTTCAAAATAATTATCTAAAAGGAATTTAAAATCATCAATATTTAAATGATCCTTTCGAACAATAAGAATGTTTTTTGAAGCTCTAGGCAATGACTCCAATGCTTTAATAACCATTGGCTTTCCATCAACTTCAATTAATGGTTTTGGAATAGTATATCCAGCTTCTTTGAATCTTTTGCCTTCTCCAGCCATTGGTATAAGATTAATTATTTCCTTCAAAATTCAATTTTTTTAATTAAGGAATGTGAGTCTCCTTCAATTTTATATAGTCCAAGATTATTTATTTTTATTCTTCTTGGAAGATTAAACATTCCATAAGAATAATCAGTTAATTTTTTTTTATCAATATCTAAGGACCCAATTGTTATATGGGGAATCCAATGTTCGCCAACAAATGGATAGCCATACTGAATGTAAGATTCTTTTAAAAGCCCTTCAAAATCGGTATTAGGTTTTTTTAAATGAAATTCCCGTAAAGAATTAACGATATTCATCTGTAAACTGAAGAGATCTTTTGATAACTCTATTTCTAAACATATTGTATTTAAGTTAGTTAAAATATCATTTTCAAAAACTCTCCATTTATTGATTTGTGAAGATACAGGAGAAAGAACTTTTTGAAGGGACTGAAACTTTTCAATGACATCATTTATTTTTTTAGACTCTATCTCAAAAACATATAAAGTAGAGTGTACTAAATGATTTAAATATTTACTTTCCTTAGACTTTGTTTTAAAGAATAATTTAATTGATTCTACATCATTTTTTAGAATACCATCTACACAGTAAAAAACACCTAGTTTAATCATTTTTAATTGACAATTGTTTTCTTATTGATTTTCTGGTTTCATTTTCTATTTCAATAGATCTATAATTTTTATAATTCAAAATATCAAACCCTTCCAAATGTTCAATTCTAATTTTATATAGGTTTTTAAAGTCAAGATTTAGATAATAAAACATTACCATCCTAAGAACTACCAAATGGGTAATAACTAAACAGTTTTTATCAGACTGTAATGATTTGGTCAAGAATTCCCTTACTCTAATCAAAACATCATTTTGACATTCTCCCTCTGGAAATTTTGGATCTTCTTCCATTTCCCAAGAAGATGTTATTTCAGGAAACTTATAATTTAATTGATCTATATCCAAACCCTCTGCTAGTCCATAATCTATTTCATTTAATAATGAACTTTCAATTATTTCTGTTGTATAGTATCCCAAAAATGTTTCTTTGGATCTTTTTAGTTGAGAACAGTATCCAATTTGATATTCAAAATCACTAATTGTTTTTGAAATTCTAGTTATTGAGGGGTCTCTATTTACTCCTAAAAATTTACCATCATTTAATTCCGTTATTTGATGTCTTCGGAAACTTGTAATTTTTCCAGTAGACTTAAATATTTCTACAAGAGAAAAGAAATCATTAATAAACAATTTGATTTTATCCATTTCATTCAAAGGAGAAGAAGATCCTTTTCTTTTCCATAGAAATAATTCCTTAAAAAATTGAATGTTATGATTTGGAAACGTTTCAAATTTTGAATAAAATGATATAATTTCATGGTCTTTTAAGGATCTCTGTTCTCTAGAAATTATTTTGTAAAAATTATTCAATAGGTTGTATGTTATGTGATAAGAATATTCAATCCTATGTTTTAAGTCTAACTTTAATTTATCTTTAAGAGTAATGGTTTTTCCCTTTCTAAATGAATATTTGCGATAAGTAATAATACCATTATCAATATCCCTTAGATAAGACAAAATCCCTCTTCTTGATTCTAATATATCTTTGATTTGTAGATTCAACACGGGATAAACTTCCCTTAATGAAATGCCTTGAATAGGGTTGAAACTTTCCCAACTGTAACATGTAAAAGGGCTTTGTTCTACATGATCAATATGTCCCTCTATATCGTATATCATTAAATGAAAAACGATATTTTTTCTATTATTAAATTTAAGGGGACCAAAAGTGTTATTTATAAAAATGTCAAAATCATCAAGTCCGATTTGTGAACTTTTAATTTGTTGAAAAGAATTGTTTATATCTTCAAATATCGTTTGGGTTAATTTCTCTACTATTATTACTATATCAATATCACTTATACCTTCTATACCTTTTGAACCAATAAAGGACCCAACTATTGTAGTTGAAATAATACATTGTTTACTTGAAACAATAGAAAATACCTCACGATTTATACTCTCTTTTATCTCTTTAAATTGCTTCATACTGGGAAGAGGTTTGAAGAATCATAATATTTTTGATGGGATCCTTTGAGTTTATTACATAACTCCCAGAAACTATATTTTCTGATTTTATTAGAGGTATATTTTTGTTGTTTACTCCTCCATCTACAACGAGTGAGATTCGATTTCTAAACTTATGATTATTGATTTTGGATATTATTTCTAATGAGTCCATTTTAAAAGATTGACCAGAATAACCAGGGGTTTCGATACTTAAAACTAAGAGCGAGTCGATTAAATTATGATGTTTTTCAAATACACTCAAATCATCCATATTCTGAATAACTATCCCTGACTGACAATTTTTTTCTTTAATTAATTTCAATAATTCCTCAATATTTTCATTTAACTCACAGTGAATAAAAATACGGTCAACATTTTGTATTATTTCAAAAATCCATTTTTTGGGGTTTTTAGACATCACATGACATTCAATAAATTTAGAATTCCAATACCCTTTTATAACTTCTGTTTTGTAGGTTAATACTTTTTTTGATTTCTTATTGAATGTTTCGTCTACAATATCTACATGAATAAAATCAGGGTATGTCTTTATTTTATCGTAAATAGATTTAAGATTTTCAATACCATTAGCGTAAATAGCAACTCCAACTTTTTTAAAATCTTTAAACGAGAGTCTTCTATGAAATAAATATGCAATCCAAAAAAAACTTCCAGAGGTTATGATCCTCATTTTCTCATACGAAAGTAGTGTTTCAAATTTGTTAATTAAAAAAACTTGAATCAAATAAGATGAAAAGGAAATAATAAGAAAATAATACAATGACAAATTTCTTTTTGACTTAGAAATTTTGAAATTATACCTTACATTACACCAAAAAGAGAAAACAATTCCTGTAATTACAGAAATTAAAGAATTTAATGTTTGATTATTTTGGATGATGTTAAAAAAATTAAAAAATAAAATTTCCAGAACTAAAGACAGAACACCTATGATAACATACCCAATAAAAAATCGATATTTGTATTTTATAAATTTATAATTCATATGAATTTAAGTATATATTCTGACATTAATTTTAGATATTTAAAGCTAACTTAAAAAAGTATTTGTATAAGAATCAATCGTATAAGCATAATTTCTATTGACAATAATTTTTATTAATATTAATGCAAATACAATTACAGAAATTTATGGGAATGGGTAATTAAAGATTAACAGATAGTCGTTTTTAAATGCTATTGATACTTCATTATAATTTATAAAGACGTCTCTTAAATTTATTTTATTATAAATAGACTGAGTTAATAGTGCTAATAAAAAGGATAATTTTGATTTCAAAAAAAGACTAAAGAGTTTATATGTAAGGATTAAAATTCCTAAAGGAATTAAAACGACTACTAAATATCCTAAAATATATTCAGGTAAATTAGAAGATATATTTTTGAATATAAATGAAGTGATGTAAGGGAAAAAGTAGAAATCTAAATTGCTAAAATCAATTTTCGATGCTAACAATTTCGACTTTAGTATGCTCGAGAACCAAAAATTTAAAATTATGAAATACAGAAAAATCAGAATTGATAGTTCTATGTTTAAGATTTTATTTGTCAAACTCAATTTTTTCATAAAAAAATCAATATATAAAAATAAGAAAACTAATATTGTAAAATCATTTTAAATTCTTAAAAAATTGGAACAACTCATAGATCTACAAGATTCAATCGGAATTGCAGCAGAAAAAATAGATATACCATTTGTATTATTAAATTTCTTTATTAGTGTTTTAGTTTCTTTTCTAATCAAGAAATTTTATATGAGATATTCTTCATCTCTAACCGGAAAAAATCATATTGGAACTATAATTCCAATATTATCTAGTGTGATTTTCTTAGTTATTATAATTGTTAAATCATCACTTGCTTTATCACTAGGTTTGGTAGGCGCTTTATCTATTGTAAGATTTAGGACACCTATTAAGGAACCCGAGGAATTAGTATATCTTTTTTTGGCGATTTCGGTTGGCCTTGGCTATGGAGCAGGCTATCCTTTAATTACAACAATAATAATTCTACTAACCCTTATAATAATTTACTTTTTTCTTTTCAACAAAAAAGGGGTTTTGAATAACGAGTATAATCTTATAATAAATAATGAGAAAGAAAATTTAAATTATGATCAAATTCTAAACACATTAGCTAATAATTGCGAAACCATAAAACTAATTCGAATAGACAGCTCGAATACTACAAATACCATTGTTTTTTCACTTTCACTTAAAGAGGAAAGCAATATAAAATTAATTTTAGATGATCTTAAAAGTATAGGTGAAGCTGATGTATCCTTTTTTGAAGCAAGAACTAATTGGTAGAGAAAAAATTTTTATATGAAAGTTTATGGAAATAATAAAAATCCAATACTATTATTTTTAGTTTTAATTTTTATTCTTCTTCTTTTTTTACCCTATAAATCTCAAAATCAAAAAAATATTTTTTGGGATTATTATGAAAAAATCTCCACTTATGATTTAGGGGCTTCCTCTATTCATGAATTATTTGAGGGGAGTATTAAAAATCCAAAAAATTATATAAAATTCATTAAAAAAGCACCTAAAGCAATCAAAAATGTAGCTTTTGGAGTAGAAAGAGATGAAGAGATACCAACATTAAGTATTGATATAAAGTTTAAGAATTACAAAAAATTACTTGAGGATAGAGACTCCGCTCTTTTAAATGGTATAGGTTATAATTACAGAAAAGTAAAGGCAGAAATAACTTTTAATGAAAAAAAAATAAACTCTAAAATTAGGCTAAAAGGTCATTTATCTGACCACTGGAGGAGTAAGCATAGAATGAGTTTTAGAGTTGAATTAAAGGGGGATAATTCTATATTAGGATTTAAAGAATTTTCTCTTCACAAACCTTCAGCAAGACAACATCCATATGATCAATCTTTTCAAGACTTGCAAAGAGATGTTGGCAATATCTCACCTCAACACAATTATGTTAAACTTACTATAAATGGTGAAGATTGGGGAGTTATGAATATTGAAGAACATTTAACAAAAGAAATGTTAGAAAAGCAAAAATTCAAAGAATCAATAATTGTAGAATTTGGAAATGAAAAACATGATATTTACAAAAGAACAGTAAATGAGATTTATGAAGATTATACTATATCTGATCCTTACATAAATGTCAATATTTTAAATGAAAAAAAGTATTTAAATAAAGAGATATTCAGGAAATATTACAGTTATATTACCAAAGAAAGTGTCAAAAAAAACTGTGAGATTTACGATAATGACAGCTTTACAAAATCATTAATTTTATCTTTAATATGGAATAATACTCACAGTTTATTTAATCAAAATTCAAGGTATTATTTCAATCCATACAATTTAAAACTCATTCCTATCACTACAGATCAAAGTTTTTTTAGTAAAATAAATGAGAAAATTCAATTGCCAGCACCATATGATAGTATCATATCAACAGAATCCTTTAAAGAAAATTTTAATAAAAACCTTGAAGTTGTAAATAAGTCTATTACTAAATTACCAAGAATATTAAATAAATGGCAAAATTATTTTCCATTAGATTCAAAAATTAAGACAGATGTGATTTTTGATAATCATAGGTTGATAATTAAAGATTATAAAACTGTGATTAAAGGAAATGAACTTCCTAATAATAAATTAAAATTAAATCAAATTAACGAGACAAAGTCATCAAATTTGTTTGACCATATTCATGCGAAACATTTTGAAAATGGAGAAATTCATATTTATAATTTAACAAGAGAAGACATATTAATTAAAAGTATCAAATCTGATAGCATTAATTTACAAATTAAAGACAGATTTATCATAAAAGGTAAAACTCCAAATGATTTTAAACCTCATATTATAAAAACAAATATAAAAGGTATAAATGATAACAAGATTGAGATTACAACTGAATTAATAAGTGGGGGGCTATTTCAAAACCATGAAAGAAAATATCTTATAGGCTATACATTGCTAGTAGATAATATTAATAATCCACTTGAAAAAACAACTAATTTAAATGATCACATTTTTCTTCAGAAAATAAACGAATCTAATTATTTTATAAAAAAAGGCAAATGGGTGGTTGATAAACCAGTTGTAATTAAAAACAACTTGACTATTGAAAAAGGAACTGAATTATTATTTAAAGAGAATACATACATAATAATAAATGGCAAGTTACTTATAGAAGGTACTGAGGATGAAAAAATCATTCTAAAAGCTTTAGATAAAAATTGGAAAGGAATTTTTGTTTATGAGGCAAATGGAAAGTCAATAATTAATCATGCTAAAATTTCTGATTTAACTTTTTTAAGAGATGGTATTTTAGAATTAACTGGAGGAATAAACTTTTATAAGTCTAATGTTGAAATACTCAACACAAGCTTCACAAATACTTCTGCCGAAGATTTTCTAAATATTGTTCACTCCAATTTTTTAATTTCAAATACAAATTTTTCAAATGCTTCTTCTGATGCATTTGATAGTGATTTTTCAACAGGGGAAATTAGAAATTCTTTTTTTAATCAGATAAAAGGAGATGGTGTTGATTTTTCAGGTTCGGAAGTAAATTTAAATAATAATATTTTTAAAAATATAAAAGACAAAGCTATTTCAGCTGGTGAAAAAAGTAATTTAACTATAAAAAATATTATTGCAGACTCAATAGGGGTGGGAATTTCTTCTAAAGACGCAAGTATTGTTAGCATAGAAAACTCAACATTTTCTAATTATAAACTACATGCATTAATGACATATCAGAAAAAATCTTTTTATGGAGTACCATCCTTGACCGGGAATAATATATCATTTGATAAAATTGACTCATCGCTTCTTAGACAAAAGAAATCATATATGACAGTTAATAATGAAGTAGTTAAAGAATCAGATATTGATATAGAAGAGTTATATCAAAGCGAAATCATGAAAAAATGAATACTAGATACGAAGTAAAGTTTGTTTTAAATGAATTAGAATTTCTTGAGGCTAGTTATTTTTTAAAATCCATAAATTCTTTTAATTCTTATCCAAATAGAAATGTTAACAGTTTATACTTCGACACATATAATTATTCAAGTATTAGAGATAATATTTCAGGAATTTCCAACAGAAAAAAATTAAGGCTGAGGTGGTATGATGATTTTTTAAATCCTTCACTAGAAATTAAAAATAAATTTTCTAGAGTTGGTAATAAAAAGTCTTATAAAGTTGATTTTTTAGAAAAACAAATTTTCAAAAAAAGTAATATAAATGAACTTAGTGAGTTAATATTTAAAAATTCAAAAATAAAAGAAAGTTTTTTAGAAAATTCGTTTGTCCCTACTCTTAAAGTGTCATACATAAGAGAATATTATGAAACTAAAAATGGTTTAAGAATAACACTTGATAAAGAAATTAAATTTAGTCAGGTCTTACCCAATAGACCTATTAATTTTTTTAAAGAAATTAATACTGAAAGTAGGGTAATGGAGTTAAAATTTCCTGCAGAATTAAAGCCTCATGTTGTTAACCTAATTAGAAATTTGAATTTAACACCAAAAAGAAATTCAAAATATTTGCTTGGGATGTCTAAATTAGGGTACGTAAATTATGTATGAAGAAACTATTTCTATATTATTACCTGTATTTAATTCTGAAAGATATTTAAAAGAAACTTTAAATAGTATACTTTATAACACATATAATAGTTTTGAATTGATTATTGTCAATGACGGGTCAACTGATGCAACTATAGATATCATAAAAGAATATAAAGACAAAAGAATCTTTTTGTATAATAAAATTAACTCAGGTTTAATTGACAGCCTTAATTTTGGATTAAAAAAATGCAGCCATAACGTTATAATGAGAATGGATGGAGATGACATCATTTTACCCAATAAAATTGAAAATCAATTGAGATATTTTAAAAAAAGTGGCTCAATTTTAGCCGGAACCTCTGGTTATTTGATTGATTCAAACGGGAATAAAAGGGCTCCAATTGATTTACCTATCGAGCATAACTACATAATAAAATCTATGCTAAAAATGTCTTCATCATTCATACATCCATCTGTAATGTTTTATAAAGATGCAGTTTTAAAGGTTGGGGGATACGATTCGAATTTCAAGCATGCTGAAGATTTCGATTTATTTCTTAGATTAAGTAAAATTGGAAAAATTTCGAATATGTCGGAGAGACTTATTTATCTCAGAAAGCATGAAAATAATATTTCTTTATTGAATGCTGAGGAACAAATTAAAAATACAATTATATCAAAGGATATTTATAAGCACAATAATGATTATTTTATAAATAAATCTACTTACTCAAAATTTAGACAAAAAATTGAAAATAGTTTTTTCAATAGAATTTACATCAAAGTTCATTTATTAATTGTAAAAGTTGAAAATAATAATTTAAAAAAAAATTCATTCATTTTACTTTTTCTAAAGGTATTTCGAAAAGTATTAAAAATCTTGGTATGAAATTAATTGACTTAGTTTATCTAAATAGCCCAGGTGGATTAAATTTAGCCAATTACTTATTAAACTATTTACTCAAAAATGGGGATCCTAATCAATTTTTATTGTTAATAGATAAAAGAAACTCTATTCATTTTAATAAATATGAAATCAAAAAAGTTACTGTTTCAAAAAATGAACTTTCTAGGTTTTTGTTTTATAAAAAAAATGTAAGACAATTTAAGTCAGTTTTCTGTTTTGGTAATGTTCCACCACCTTTTAAAATAAAACCCAAAACTTTTATATACTTCCACAATGAAATTCTATTGAATTCTAAAGACTTAGGTTTTTCAATTATAAGTAAACTTCTTTTTAGACTTAAATGGATTTATATTAAATCAAGAAACTTTAATTATATATGGTTTGTTCAAACTGAACACATGAAAACTTTATTGAATAAGAAATTAAAAGTAAACTCAAATGCTATTTTGAAATCACCTATTTTTGATTCGCAAAAGGGCTCTGCTATATCTAAAAATAAAAATTCTTTTATTTATCCCACTAGTAACCAGCCTCATAAAAACAACATAAGATTAATTGAAGCATTTGTAGAAGCAGCATTAAGAACAGAAGAATTTTTTACTTTATCATTAACTATTGATAAAATTAAACTCACATTACCTAAAAATCTAAAAATAAATTTCCTTGGACTTATTGGACAAGATCAACTAAGCTATTTATATGATAAATCACAATTTTTAATTTTTCCTTCATTAAAAGAGTCTTTTGGACTTCCATTGATTGAAGGGATTCTGGCAAATTGTAATGTAATTGCTTCTGATTTAAATTATGTAAATGAACTTGTAAATCCATCATATACATTTGACCCGTACGATAAAAAAAGTATTACTGAAACTATTTTAGTAGCTTTATCAAATAAAAATCATTCAAAATCGACTATTAAGATTAAAAATTCCATTGATTTAATTTTCAAGAAACTAGGAGATGTTTAAAAACAAAAAATTATTAATAACAGGGGGTACAGGATCCTTTGGAAACGCCGTTTTAGATAAGTTTCTTGACTCAGATATTTCAGAAATAAGGATACTTTCTAGGGATGAAAAAAAGCAACACGACATGCGAGTTGTTTATAATAATCCAAAAATCAAATTTTTTATTGGTGATGTTAGAGATAAGCAGAGTTTAATATCCCCAGTAAAAGGAGTTGATTATATATTTCATGCAGCAGCTCTAAAACAGGTTCCATCATGTGAATTTTTT
>Ga0233450_10005561_pt1 | contig 10932 bp, 7 predicted proteins | sample 011ome_30_FD_189956 | JGI IMG/M metagenome (GOLD analysis project Ga0233450, IMG submission 189956) | Coastal salt marsh microbial communities from the Groves Creek Marsh, Skidaway Island, Georgia - 011501CT (spades assembly) | ecosystem: Environmental > Aquatic > Marine > Intertidal zone > Salt... | reverse complement strand
GTGTAATGATGGGTTTTTTAATAACACTATCGATCTTTGAAAAAAAACATAATTATTTAAATTTATTCTTAGCAATTTTAATCCCTGTAGGTATGCACGGACTTTATAATTATAGCTTAGGAAGCAAGGTAGTTAGTTATCACATGGCCAATGTAATTTTATTTGTTTTTTTCTTAAGAGCTATTTATTTATTTAGAGACATGAAGCAAAGACAAAAAAAAGGTAAATTATTTCATAAAAAGCATTATACAGTTACAGTAAATAACTTTATTCAAGCATCAACCAGTGTTCTTCTAATTTATTTAGGATTAAATTATTTAGTATCTATTACTTTTTAAGATTGACTATCAATAGAAATTTTTAGTTTCATTATTTTGTCTTCTATATTTTTAATTGAGTCAAAAATTTCTTTTTTTTCAACTTTACTTATTTTAATTCCTTGGTCACTATCAGGATCTTGAGCAAGCTCAATCGCCTCAATTAATTTTCCGTGTAAAATTGTAAATTTTATTAAAACAGAATCTAAGTCATCGTTTTCAGCAATCTTCACACCCTCAAGTAATTGTACAATTTTATATTCATGAGAATTAAGCAAAGGAGGAGATTTGTTTTTTTTAATACAAGCTATGTCTAGCTTTAAACTATCATTATGATCTATTTGTTGTGGTTGGTCAGGATCACTACACTTCCTTAAATAAGAAACACTCTTACCTATCGCTTCTTCTATTTCATTTTCTGATAGAATTTTTATGACTTCAGTTAAACCGTTTTCAATTGAAGCAAGATTTCTTATTTTTGCCATAGCAAATAATAGTAATAAAAAACCTTAAATTAAAGTTATTTAGCTAAAACTTTCAGTGCTTGAGCAGAATGTTCTGGTTCTATATTAACATTATAGGATATTATCAGTAGTACGACTGCTATATACATCATTGGTCCTATAAATTTAGCTCTATTTTCAATTTTTAAACACAAACTTTTATTAGAATTATAAAGTTTATGTGAAATTATACATAAGAAATTTGGAACTGTAGCAAAAATATAGGAAGTAAAAATTATCCAGTCCATAATGGTTAAATATTCTAATTTTGGTATTTCTGAGTCGATTACAAAATTATATGCAATTAGCGACAACAAACATACAATAGTTACAGTTAATCTTGCTTCTAATTCTCTAGGAGTAATCCAAATTACAGACCAGCAGACCATAAGAATTAAAATTATTGGCAATATAATTTTATAAACATAATAGCTAGACTCTCTCTCAATTTCTAAAATTATATCTAAACCATTTGCAAACTTGTCATCAAAAAAACCTTGTTCCTGATAATTGTGCCCAACAAGTCTATAATCAATCAAATTCCATCCGTTAATAAGGTTTTCCTTATTTTTTATTATATCTAAATTTGAATAAACACTCGATAAAGGCTCAATTACAACATCTGGATCTGCAGTTTCATAAAAACTAAAAACTATTTTTTGTTTATCAAAAGGAAAATTTCTTAAGTCAAAATTGTTTTTAACTCTAACTTGACCTTTAAATGTTGATACTACATCAACTGACTCAAAATCATACCCATTTATCTCATCATATATTTTTAAAGATGTATTGGTATCAGACGTATCTTTACTCTTGAATGATAAATTTCTTAATTTTACATCCCACCCTGGAGAGAATAACTGCATTTGATTTACCTCTTCATCAGTAAACTGACAATAAGCATACCATTCATCGTCTCCATTTTTTTTATAAAAAGTTTCTTTTGCAAGTTTGAAAAGTAGATCATTATTCATATCAGAATAATCGTCTTTTTTAACTCCATCATACATTTCTGCACTAGCCGAGTATTCAATTATAAAATCAGTTTCAAATGTTCTATTATTAATTGAATTGAAACTATTAATCTTAAAGTCTAAATATTTTGAAATGGTGTAATTAGTATAGGTTTTAAGAGTTTCATTAAATTTTTGATTTTGATTATTTACGAATGATATTTCAACTTTATTTTCTTTATCATCAAGAATTTTATTTATTTCTTCATCAGTATAATTTTTTGTCTTAGTTTTATTAATTTCAATAATCTTATCTCCAGGCTTAAAATTAACTTTTGAAGCATAATTGGGATAAACGTTTAAAATAAATATGTTTCCTTCATTATCTCTTTTAAATTTAATATCACCAATAGTTTTTGTTCCATCATCATATTTATATAAAAGATTTGGATCCCAAGTGTTTTCTATTGAAAAACCATAAAGCTCATTTTCAGATCCCAAATAATAATGATCTTTAATTTGATCATAATTTTCAATTATCTTATTTATAAATACATTGCACATTGAATTAGCAATTTTTTCGTGAGTATGAGCTTTTGAAAAAGGAAATAAAAATACCAAAATTATTAATAATTTTTTTAAAAATTTAATCATATTTTTTTTAATCCAAAAAACGAAGTGATATTGGACAAATAATAACCTTATTTTACCTACTTTGTCCAAAATAATCATTTTCATTACACAAGAAAATTTTGACTAAAGAACATATCTTCAACTCATGAAAACAAAGGAGAAAAACATGAAAAAAATAACACTTTTAGCAACTGCGTTCACAATTTTAATGGGAGCACAAATGCTTTTACCCAATAAATCTGAGGCACAAATTAGATGTTCAACAGATTTTTATGGAAACACACGTTGTGTAGATACTAATACGGGTAATAGTTCTAATACAAGAACGGACTTTTATGGCAACGATAACACCACGTTTAATGATGGATCTACAATGAGTTGCAGAACCGACTTTTACGGTAACTATGTTTGTAACTAACATCAAAGACATAATCTCCCTAAGAAATTAGGGAGATTAAAATTATGAAAAAAAAGAAAAATACAGAATTTTACTTACTAAGAAAAAAGAGTTTATCTGAGGCTGATTTATTTGTGACTGATTATATTAAAACAAAAAAAAGGTTAGAAATTTTAGAATCTGAATTTTCGGTTATTAGAAATATTGTAATTAACCAGGGAACATATGTTGATGACAAAAAAAAACACTAATATTGAAGAAATTAGAGTTGAAGAAGTTCAAGATCATGAGGAGGGTAAACATTTTTTTAGAGTGTATTTTTATTATGAAAGTGGCAAGATAGAAATTATGGGAGAAAGTAACACTAAGCCAATCTTAGCAAGATATGTTTCGAAAATTTATTAAATGAATAGTATTTTTAATATAATAAAAAAAGATGATAAATTCTTATCTGAAATTTTATCAGGATATAAATCAAATTTTGAAAATATTCATTTTTTTATAAATAGAATAATCAATAACTTAAATGATGATTTAATTATTGTTACGCCAAATAAAAGAGAACTAGCGTATATTTCAAGCATTTATTCATCTTTAAACTTTTTTTACAACAATTATGAAAATCAGATTAGAAATTTAGAAAAATTTTTAACACCTGGTCAATATGTTTCATTAGTTTCTAGTGGAAATAATACAGGCACTATATTTAAATACTTGGGAAGAGATGAGAACAATATTAATTTAGAGACTGTTCCAAATAAAGTTGGAGAAGCGCCATGCAAAATTCAACAAAAATTAATTAATATATTGCAATTTTCCCCTACTATAAAAAAAAAAAATAAAAAAAATAAAAAAAATATAGGTGAAATACCAAAAAATATTGAAATCCCAGAAGTTGATAATTTTTTAAATATAAAAAGTTATAAAAATCCACTTCTTTATGACAATAAAATAATTTTACTAAATAATTCTGTTGAAAGGTTTGAAAATTTCTATGAAAACCAAGCTTTAATTAAAAATGAAAAACATTTTAAAATTAAAGATTTAATATCTTTTGGTAGTATAGATTTAGATGGACATGTTGCTGATACAGAAAAATTAAGTGAGAATAAAAAAATAGAAAAAAACATATTAGCAACCTCAAATACAGGAAATATCTATAACTATCTTAAAAATGAAAACAAAAATAAAATTATAATTAGCTCTGAAATAAAAAAAATTTCCACAATTAATAATTTCATACAATACAAACAAATTAAAAGTTTAGATCCAAATACAAAATTTGTAGTTTTTGCCGATGAAAATGACTTTGAAGAAATAAAAGAACTAAAAAAGAAAAATGAAATAAAAGTATTCAAATTATTTAATGATGATTTGAAAAATTTTTTGCCAGAAAATATCTCTAATAAAAGTTTTTCTAATGAAGATATTCAAATTTTGAAAGATATTGACACCAAAATTAATAAAAAAATAATAGATATTAATGTTGGAAATGAAATATTTGAAAAAATAGATCAATGTTTTGAAAATATTAATTCTTCATTAATTAATCAAAGTGATGATTTAATCGACGATATTAAAAATTTATTAGTTCCAATAAACAATCTTAGATTTAGATTAAGAGATCATATTTTTGGTTTTACAGAAGAATTATCTGAAAATTTAAAAAAAGAACTAAAGGACTTCAGTTCTGAGGTTAAATCAAGGCGTACCGAAATTAACGAAAAAATCTATGATAATTTATCTTCAATCATTAATCTATTTAATGAAATTCCTTTAAATGGATTTGGTCTTTTTGAAGACAGACTAAGAAACTTTCATGAGATACTAAAAATTAATAAACCTGAGAATACTATTATTTACTCTTATAACCTTGAAAGAAAAAAATATTATGAGGAAAATATTAGAAAATTATTTAATTTAAATTTTAAAGCTATAACTTCAAAAAATTCTAAAACACGATTTGAAAACTTAATTATTCCATCTGAAATAATATCAAAAGATATGGTGAAGTTGATTAATAATTCTAACTTCAAAAATTTATACTTTCTTGGTTCAAACAATTTAATAAGAAAACTTAATTTAATTAAAGATAACCAGGTAAATAAATGGAAAAATTATATTATTGATGAAATAGAAAAAACTAAATTGCTAAATATCAATTCTGATTATTCTAAATTTTTACTAAATCCAAATTTTATAAATAAAACAAATAAAAATCTATCTCCAGCCGATATTGAGGAATTTCTTTTTGATGGTGGATCTGAAATTAATTTAAATGATGATAAAGATACAGACAAAGTTGTTCCAACATTACCCATTCAACTTTATGGTGATAGACATGTATATTTAACAGAAAATTTTGACACTGAGATATTAAATCCAATTTTAGATCCATATTCTTACAATAGAAAAAAAATAATAAAAATCTCTAATCAAATTGCTGAGGGAGATATTTTATTATTAAGGGATAGTGCAGACAAAGATCTCTTAGATAGAGAAACAATAAATCTTTACAATATTAATAACTTACCCTTTGATCAGTTTAAAAAAATAGCATTAAGTCTTAGAGACGAAATTCATAAATCTTTTAAAGATAACAACTCAAAAAATAACTATTCTGGTATCAATATTAAAAAATTTAGAGAGTGTTTAAAAAAAACTGGATATTATGGCTCTTCTCAAACAATAAGACTTATTGTAAATGGTGTAACTGGATGTCCTGATGATAAAGAGGATCTAAAAAAAATTTTAAAGGCTTGTGAACTCAACAATCCTTTAAATTATAAATATGATTCAAAGTTAGTAGAAAAAATTTATAATTATAATAGAAAATATAAAAACTTAAGAATTCAAGCAGGGAGAAATATTACTCCTAAAATATTCAATGCATTGAGATCTAATTCAGAGATTTCTTTTGATGGAGAACCTCTTCGTGTTGACTATAATAATGATGGATCTTTATCACTAGGTATTGATATGTCAGAAAAACCAGAAGGTTGGATAGTTCAAGTTCAAAAAACTTTTGGTGAAAAACGTGTCTTAAAAAATTATAATTCAACAAATACTTTAATATGAAACTGATACCTCCATTTTGCCATAAAGACACACCTAATAGTGAAAGAAAAGTTTTTGAAGCTTTGAGAAATGATAAAAATCCCCTAACTCAAAATTGGATTGTATATCATTCTTTGAATTATCCAGTTTCAATAAATAAATCAAAAAAGGTATCATTTAAATATTATGGTGAGTCAGATTTTTTAATACTTGCTCAAGATATAGGAATAATAAATATTGAAGTTAAAGGTGGTGCAGTAAAATGTGTAGATGGAGTTTGGTCAACAAGAGGAAAAAATAAAGAGGAAAAAACACTAAACAAAAGCCCAATAAAACAGGCTCATGATACAAAATATAATATCCAAGATCATTTGCAAAAAAGATTTGGCAAAAAATTCCCTCAAGAGTATCTGGTTATTTTTCCAGATTGTGACATTGACTCTAATAATATTGAGTATTCATTAAATAATATTATTAATTCAAACGAATTTTATTCAATTTTTTCTCAAAAAATAATTAATATCACAAAACATCTCAAACCTGGTGGTGACATTTTAAGCCTAACTAAAAGCGATATAATTAAATTAAAAGATGTCATTAGACCTGATTTCGAAACATTTATTAAAAAAACTACACTTCTTAAAGATAGTGATGAAGAAATATATAAATATACAAAAAACCAATTAAGAGTTTTAGATAGTTTAGGTAAAGAACCAAGAGTATTAGTAACTGGAAGTCAAGGAACAGGTAAAACTGCTATGGCAGAACAAGTTATTTCTCGTTTTGCTAATTCTGAAAAGAAAATTTTATTTATTAACAGTGGAAGATTGGCAAATATAATTACTAAATTAAAATTCACTCAAAATTTTAATAATATAAAATTTACTACATTCAATAAATTAATAAGAGAAATAAATAGATATTATAATGTTGATATAATAAATGCTCCAAAAGAATTTATAAGTTCAAACAATTATTTAACTACACAAGCCTTCAAAATTTTAAATGAAAAAAATGATGATTTTTTTAAATATGATTTAATTATTATAGATGAAATGCAACATTGTTATTTTTATGATAATTTTTATTTATTGATAGATAAAATTCTAAATAAAGGTTTATTAGAAGGAAACTATTATTTTTTTGGAGATTTTGAATATCAAAATATTATAGGTGAACAACTAAATAATAAAGATGTTTTGGAAAGTAGAAAACCTAAAGACAATTTGCAAAGCTATGAGGGAATAAGATTGTGGGACAATGTTAGAAATTCAGGTGATATAGCTTATGAAGCTCCTATAATATCTGGAATTATAGATGAATTACCTCTTCCCTATTCAGCAAATGAAACGGTTGGAAGAATAAAACATTTTTTCTGTAAAAATAAAGAAGAAAAACAACTAAGATTACTAAATATTCTAAAAGAGCTAAAAGAAGAAAATATACATGGTAACGATATAGTTATTTTATCTAATTTTAAACGAGAGAATAGTAAAAATATTCTAAACTCATTTCAAATTAATAAATATTACAATCTTTTTGATTTATCTCAACTTTGGGAAGATGTTGATAATAAAGAATTCAACAAAGCTAACAAAGATAAAAACACAGTATATTTTTCAACTGCTCTAGCGTTTCAAGGATTGGAAAGTAAAATAGTAATTTGTATTGACCCACTAGAATCGATAGATCAAAATAGATCTTTAGGAGGTGTAACTAGTGATGCGGCTCATTTAACTTTTTTTAACGCAATGGGTAGAGCTAATACTTTTTTATATGTTTTATGGGATAAGCAATTTGAACCATGGTATGATAAAAGATTAAAATTATTAGGAAAACTCACAAGTCAAAATGAAAATTAAAAAGGCTGAGGAAGCCAGAGAATACATAATAGAGGAAATTAAAAGGCAATTTGTTGGGCCTGGAAATGGTCATTTTGTTAAAGATGTAGCGTCATTTCAATTTAACCCCAAAGATAAAAGCCGCCATTTACAAGAAATTTTAGACATCAGTCCAACTAATTTGTATATGGCTGGAATATTATATCCTCAGCAAACTTTATTTGAAAATTTAGATGAAAAAGATGACGATGAAAGTGACTCTTTTGAAGAGCAAGTAGATAAAGAGAAAGAGTTAACAGACAATAGTAAAAATTTTAAAGAAATTGAAAATACTTTTGATGAAACAAAAGCTGATATAGATAATAATAGAGATATTGATCTTACTAATGATTTCAAACAAAGTGCAATTGGTTTATCGGCCTTAGTTAATATACCTAATGAAATTAAAATAAGTATTAATGATGTTGGACGTTACCATAAATTAACACAAGAATTTCCAAACGAATTACAAATTATTTGTTTATTTTTATCAAAGTTTGCAAATGAAAAAAAATCTTATAACTGGTTTAAAGAAAATTTTAATTTAGATAAAATTCAAAGAAGCACTACTCACAAATTTCTTTCAGAAACATTTAATATTTTAGAAACTAGGATTAAAAATGTTGAAGATTATTTTGACAAATATTTTTCAAATAGAAAAGGTTGGTACCAAAAAAATAAAATTAATCCTGAATACGATGGAATTTATAGAGAATATGGTAGTAAAGATTTTGATAATTTTGCGTTAGTTGTTGTCAATTATATAAAAATTGCACAAAACAATAATAAAAAAAATATTGAATTAAATGAAACACTTCCTGAAGATCAAAAAGGTTATTCAAGAGAGTCGATTAATTCTTCAGTAATTTTCTTAAAAAAAGATCTTTTAGAAAATCCTTTTGTAGAAAAATATTTTAAGGATGATAAAGAAAAGGAAATTGGCTTGAAAGCTTCAATTACGGTAAGACCATCAAAACATGATGAGAACACAAAATATCTAACTTTTGCACTTGTAAATCAAAATAAATATGAAAAAAAATATTCATTAAATAAATTATTTTTCCAAATAAACTTTGAAATTGAATCTACCGATGGAGAAGCGATATTTAAAAATTTTGAAGATATAGGTTTAGATAATTTAGATGATGAGGAAAAATCTTTACACCTTCTTCATCATAAAAGAGAAAATTTTGCAATTGGTCACGGCTGTTCTGTAAATTGGAATATAAATAATCAAGCTAAATGTACCAAATTATTTACTGAAATTTTGCCTGTCACAGAAGTAAGGCCAATAAGATCAAAAAATTTACCAAATTTAGATTTAAATATGAAGCTATTTTCAGAAGATCTAAATTTTACATTCAAACAAATTGAAAATTTAATACATCAGTATGAGGTTTGGTTATCTGATGAAACTAAATACGGTAAAAATTTATCTGTAAGTATATTTAGAAAAGCCTCGGAAAAAAATATGGAACACTGCTATAAAATTTTAGAAAGAATAAAAGATGGATTAAAAATCTTAAAAAAAGATACAAAAATACAAAAAGCATTTCAATTAATGAACCAAGCTATGTATATGCAACAAGTTCACTATGAAATTAAAAGTAAACATTTTAGCCAAAACATTAACTACGAAAAAGTTTTAAGTGAAATAAAAAGAGGAAATTGGAGACCTTTTCAAATATGTTTTATACTGTTGAATATCAAAGGTGTTCATGATCCTGAAAGTGATGACAGAGAAATTGTAGATTTAATTTGGTTCCCAACTGGAGGAGGAAAGACTGAGGCATATTTAGGCCTATCATCTTTAGTTATATTTTACAGAAAACTTTGTAAAAAAGAGGCTGTTGGTACAGCTATTTTAATGAGATACACGCTAAGATTGCTAACAACACAGCAATTTCAAAGAGCATCAACACTAATTTGTGCATGTGAAAAAATAAGAAGAAATAATCAAGAAGAATTAGGAACTGTACCTATCTCTATTGGTTTGTGGGTTGGTGGGGATGTAACGCCAAATTCAATTAAAGACGCTCAATATAATTTAAATGAATTGTTCGCTTCAGAATTAGATGATCCAGACTCTGTATCCAATAAATTTATAATTCTAAATTGCCCTTGGTGTAATAACGCAATGTCATCAAGTAATTACAAAATTAACAATAAAAATTTCCTTTATGTTTGCTCTAATAAAGAATGTGATTTTTGTTCAGATGAAAATTCATTGCCAATTAAAGTGATTGACGATGAAATATATAAAAATCCTCCTACACTTTTAATAGGTACTATTGATAAATTTGCAACTCTGCCTTGGAGATTTGAAGCAATTGAATCTTATGATCCTGAAAAGGAAGAAAATTTTTTACCTCCAGATTTAATTATACAAGATGAATTACATCTAATCTCTGGTCCATTAGGATCTATCTCAGGAATGTATGAAATCATTATTAACGCAATATCTGAAAGATTTAATAAAGATGGTAAATTAATTAAAGCTAAAATAATTGGATCTACCGCAACAATAAGTAAAGCTAATTTACAAATAAGAAATCTTTATGCTAGAGAATGTAGTATATTTCCTCCACAAGCAAATAAACTGGAAGACTCTTTTTTTGCTGAAGAAGTTTTAGACAAAAATGTATTGGGCAGAAAATATGTTGGTATTTTTGCACCATCATCAAGTTCTCTAGAAGTAACTTTGGCACAATTAATTTCCACTTTAAATCTTGCTGGCGGTTACTTGAAAGAATGTTCCGATGAGAGTTTGGATGTTTATGATCCTTATTGGACTAACCTAATTTATTTTAACAGTATAAGGGAATTAATGAGAGGATCTTCATTAATTGACGGTGATGCCAATGAAAGTATAAACAATAAATGGTTTAGAAAAGGAATAATGACGTCTTTTCTTGGAGACGGCAAAAGTTACAGTAATCTTAGAAGAAAATTTGAAAATGATGTTGAAGAATTAACTTCAAGAGTTGATAGTTCTCAAATACCAAAAAAATTAAAAATTTTAGGATTAAAAGCAAATGAAGAAGGTAACTTATCTGCTTGCTTGGCTACCAACATGATACAAGTAGGTATAGATATTGGTAGATTGTCATTGATGACAATAGTAGGTCAACCTAAAACCACTTCTGAATATATTCAAGCTTCAAGTCGTGTTGGAAGAGAACAAGAAAAGCC
>Ga0233450_10005552_pt1 | contig 10945 bp, 9 predicted proteins | sample 011ome_30_FD_189956 | JGI IMG/M metagenome (GOLD analysis project Ga0233450, IMG submission 189956) | Coastal salt marsh microbial communities from the Groves Creek Marsh, Skidaway Island, Georgia - 011501CT (spades assembly) | ecosystem: Environmental > Aquatic > Marine > Intertidal zone > Salt... | reverse complement strand
CAATGGGGCTTCGATGCGTTCCCATTCCGCTTGTGCGCCAATTTCTTCGGCCCCGGGACGAGTGGATTGACCACCGATATCCAACACATCAGCCCCTTCGTCTATCATACGCTGCCCAGTGAGAATAGCATCTTTACCGCCATAGCGGCTTCCGGTAAAAAACGAATCCGGGGTGCAGTTGATGATTCCCATGATGCGCGGTTGATCGAGCTTCAAGCTCAAGGAGCTCTGTTCGGTTCGTCGCTTGGTGAGTTGATAAAATCGTGAAGACATTCTCTCAGAGGTCGAATACCCGCTTCATGCCGGGTTGTATCTTGCCGAAAGATATTCCAAGAAAGCAGGAAGTGAGTAGGATTGAAGAAACGTTGAATCAATACGATCGGGCTTTTGCAAAGTGCGCGGCCTTGTTCGAAGCGAAAACATCGGATTACGGTACGGCATGGCGCATCCTGAGGCCATCATCCTTGACCGATCAATTGTTCATCAAGGCCAATCGCATCCGGACGCTTCAAGAATCGGGAGAATCGAAAGTGGATGAAGGAATCGATTCTGAATTCATCGGCATCGTAAATTATAGTTTGATGGCCATCATTCAGTGTGGACTGCCAGAAAACCATCCACTGGAATTGGATGTCTCCGAAGCAAAGGAGCGATACCATGAAGCCTTTGAAGCGACACGCCAGTTGATGATGGATAAGAATCACGATTACGGCGAAGCATGGCGGGACATGCGCGTCAGCTCTTTAACCGATTTGATTTTGATGAAAATCCTGCGGGTGAAGCAGATCGAAGACCACGATGGCGTGACCCAAGTCTCAGAAGGCGTAGAGGCGAATTACCAAGACATGGCCAATTATGCCTTGTTTGCCCTGATTTTGCTCGATTTAACGGATGGTTTTGCGACCTAACCCGCAACCCAAGCTAACTTCAAACGTGAAAAGAACAGTGACAGCATGTTGAAATCCATTGTAGACTTTTGCCGGCTCGTTGTCGGTTCATTGTTCATCGTTTCGGGATTGATTAAAGCCAACGATGCACTCGGTTTCATGTACAAATTGGAAGAGTATTTCGAGCCTGGCGCTTTGAACTGGACGTGGCTCAGCGATTACGCACTGGAAATGGCCGTATTCATTTGCGTGGGCGAAATCCTGCTTGGCGTTGCCATGGTGCTGGGGGCCTTGCCCAGATTGACCGCAGTGCTTACGGGATTGATGATGGCTGTTTTTACCTGGCTGACCTGGTACACAGCGAATTGCGATCCCTTCGGTTCGAAAGTGATCACCGATGCGATGGGTGCTTTGGTTGAAATCCCGAACCAATGCGTGTTGGCATGCGGCTGTTTTGGCAATGCTATACCATTGACGCCTTATGAGAGTTTCATTAAAGATGTGGTGCTTTCAATATTGACGGTGCCGATTTTATGGGGTGCCTTTACGGATCGAATCGCTTTGAATACCAAACGCTTGGGGATGATCCTGATCCCAGCGAGTTTGTTGATGTTGTATCTGTTCGGAGAATTGATGTTGAACTGGAACTTTCCGGTGTTGTTCGCAGCCATTTGTTACGCTGCAGCTGAGGGCTTGAAAATGCGTTGGAACGGTCCGGCAAAGGAATGGGTTATGGCAGCAGCTGTTGCATTGGTATGCATCGGGTTTCAGGCGCATACGCTGCGGCATCTGCCAGTGAAAGATTACCGTCCTTATGCGGAAGGAGAGAGCATCATTGAGAACCGGAAATCTGCTGAAGAATTGGGGCTCAAAGGCCCTGTATATGCCACAGAGTACACATTCAGAAACACAAAAACGGGGGTGGATACGCTGGTTTTGAGTACCGATTGGCTGAACATCTATAACGAGCCTTGGTTCAAAAACACCTACGAAACGGTGTCCTTTGATGGCAGGGAAGTGAAAGTATCGGACGGTTATGAACCCCGAATTTTGGATTTCCAGATCATCGACAACCTCGGAGATGATCGAGCAGATGAATTTTTGAATTATCCAGGAGATGTTCTCCTCTTTGTTTCCAAGGATTTGGAAGAGGCCAATACGTCCAACCAGGCTGCCATGAATGCGCTGGCGAATGCAGCTGGTGAGGCGGGATGGATGAACATTGGGCTTACGAATGCGCCGTTTGAAGAGAATCGGGCGTTTCAAGCAGAGCACGGTGTGACCTATGGCATGTTCACATGCGATCAGACGGAATTGAAGATTGTGGTGCGATCGAACCCGGGAATCGTTTGGTTGCGCAATGGCGTTGTGCAACAAAAATGGGCATGGCGTGATGTGCCAACGTGGGAGGAATTGAGCGGAATTGAGTGATGGCCAAGCGCGTGCTTCATGGAATCAGTGTTCTGTGGGGCACCTTGACGCTTGTTTTTTTCCTTTTCTCCCTCGTGCCGGATCCTGCGCGCCAATTGGCTGGTCAAAATGAACAAGAGGAAGTGGTTGAAGCCATTCGTGCCAAATACGGATTGGACCAGCCGCTCGCTCGCCGTTACGTTGCATTTCTAGTTGGTCTTTGTCCTGTCCATGTGAGAGAAGGACAATTGGGTTGGAAGGGGGCTGATTTAGGGCGTTCCTTTATTACGGATCGTTCCGTGGTGGAATCCATCAAATCTGCCCTGCCTGCAACGCTTTTGCTCGCCTGTACCGCCATGCTTTTTGCCCTTATTTTGGGCTTGTCCATTGGGTTTGCGTTGTCCTGGGTTACCGGTTCGTTGATTGACCGCTGGGTTTTGGGCATTTCGGCTTTGGGGATGAGCGCTCCTTCATTTGTGATGGCCATTTTGTTTTCATGGCTGTTTGGCTCGGTTTGGTTTCACATAACGGGACTTCCAATGGCCGGTGGGCTGTGGGAAGTTGATCCCTTTGATGGGCCGAGAATAGCGTGGCATCATTTGATTCTCCCTGCAGCCACATTGGGGGTTCGGCCATTGTCGGTCATCATTCAATTGGCTCGGAACAGCGCGGCAGAGGTATTGTCTCAATCTTACATCCGAACGGCCCGATCGAAGGGGCTCAATCCGGTGCGTTTGATGATGGTGCATGTCGTGCGAAACGCGCTCAACCCGGTTTTGACTGCAGCTTCAGGTTGGTTCGCAAGCATGCTGGCAGGCGCTGTATTCGTGGAATATGTGTTCGGTTGGCAAGGAATGGGCATGTTGATGTTCCGCGCATTGGAGCAAGGTGACTTGCCGGTGGTTCTCGGCTGTGTATGCGTTGTTGCGGTCATTTTTGTGTTGGTCAATCTCGCGGTCGATGGCCTATACAGACTGCTGGATCCGAGGGTTGGAGTTTCTTCGGCTAATTAAGACAAGGAGCTCACGCCCTGATTGAGCATCCCAATCAATTCTTTTGCAGTAGAATTAAAGTAACGCTTCGTCCGATAGCGCGCCACCCATTGAATCCCACGAATGGCATTGGTCAGGAACAATTCATCAGCACGCAGCATTTCCTGCGGTGAGATGTTGCACTCATAAACTTTATAGCCCTCTGCGATTGCCAAATTGATGATGGCAGCACGCATTACGCCACCAACCGGACCGCTATCCAAACCGGGAGTGTACAAAACCCGGTTGCTAACGAGAAACAAATTGGACCGGGTGGACTCGATGATGTTGTGGGTGGTGTTGGTCACCAAGGCATCTTCCAGTCCTTCATTCTGGGCCCACAAAGCAGCTTGAACGTAAAGAACAGCGGACAAATTTTTGAAGTTTGCCAATGGTCCTATGAGTTTTTTCATCTCCGGGTACACATCGACGGCAATTCCCTTCTCGTTCAACGTATAGCTATTCGATTCCAACGGCTCGATTTCTCCAATCCAAACGAGGTCATTCGTTGCAGGGGTGTAACGACCACCGGCCGCTCGAAAAAAGGAAAGACGCAGCCGTCCACCTTCGGTGATGTAATTCGCTTGAATCAAGGATTCCACGAACGATTGGAAGGTTTGAAAATTCCAATTCGTGGGTTGATTGATGCGGTGACCTGAAAGGCTTGCTTGAATTCGATCCCAGTGAAACTCCAGGAATTGAGCGCGACCGTAACAAACCCGGATGGTCTCGAAGAAGCCATCGCCGTATTGAAATGCCCGATTTTGTGTCGGGTGAGTCAGCGCGGATTGTTCACACAATTCCCCGTTCATTAAGAACTTGCGACGCTTTTCTGGCTTCCAATTCAATAATTCAGGCATGCCCAAGTGCTTCAGGAGGGGTTTGCAAAAGTTGAGGCACGAAATCCAGCAAGTCCCCGTTCACCGGAATCAATATGCCGGCAACTCCCGCCGCTCGGCCTGCTTCAATATCCCTTTGTTTGTCACCGACCATCCAAGAAAGGGAAGGGTCTATGCCGTGTTTTGCGCACGCTTTTTCAATCATCAAGCTACCCGGTTTCCGGCTCAGGCTTGAACCAAAATCAGGATGATGAGGGCTGTAAAAAATGTCGGTGATTTGAATCCCGTGCTCAGAACAAGTCTGTGTGAATGCGGAATGAATCTCTGAGACATCGGCATGGGTGTATTGACCTTTGGCAATTCCTCCTTGATTCGTGATGAGAATGAGCTTAAAACCCGCTTCATGCAATTGAAGCAAGGCTTCAAAAACGGTTGGTAACACCTGAAATTCTGCGAGTGACCGGGTGTAATCACCCGGGTCATGGTTGATGACACCGTCTCGGTCAAGAAATATGGCTCTGTACCGTTGCATGAGAAGTCGAAGCTAATCAATTCCTTTGGCGTCGGCCAAACTTTAGCCAATCCGTGTACCCAAAGGTACGTCGCTGGGGACTTCAAGCACGGCTGTGCCATGCGTTTCGTCCATCGCCCCTAGGAGCAAAAAATCAGACATCATGGGGCCAATCTGCTTGGGAGGGAAATTTACCACGCAAACAATGGTCTTCCCCAAAAGATCTTCTGTTTCATAACGTTTTGTGACCTGAGCGGAGGTTTTCTTAACGCCCATATCTGGGCCAAAATCGACCGTAACGATATAGCTTGGATTCCTCGCCTCCTCAAAAACTTCGACCTGGATGATTCTTCCAACGCGCATCTCAACTTGCAGGAATGTGTCCCAATCCAATGGTGTTTTCATGGTTCCAAATTAGTGCGCAATCTGGCGAAAGGAGCTTTTGTAAATTTGGCGCATGGCGAATGATGCTTGGGACGCGTTTCCCGATTTCGATACAGCGAAATGGGTTGAACAATTGAGTGGGAAAATATCGACTTTCCATCCTTCGGAAAATTGGCGTCGTCCGGTGTGGATAGCGGAAAAGTCAGCGTCCATTCCGCATCAACGGTCCATCACCTCGGAGCGTGAAAAGCATCCGTGGAAGTTGGTTCAAACCGTGAGCCATTCGGCTGAAGCCAAAGCAGCCTTGCTGGGAGGGGCAGATGCCCTATCCATCCATGGCGCTGATTTCGAGAAGAGCGTATTGGAAGGTGTGCACCTTGAGATGATTCAGTTGCGCCTCAGGCAATTGGGCGGAATGCAAAAAGACATTGATTTCCGCGACCTGCATGAGCAAGGTTGGTCGGGCGCTGCACTTCATGCGCTTGCTGAAGAAAACGAAGAGGCCGCCGTGGCCCATCGATCCAGATTCCATGGGTTCAATGGTGTGCAGAGGTGGGAGATTGGGTTGATGGAATCGAAATTGAACCGCATCGACTCCATGGTCGCCGGTTTGGTTCAATTGGAGCGTTTGCGTGAGAGGTGTGCAAAACACGGTTGGGACGTTTCTTCGGAATTATTGCATTGCGTTTGGCGTTGGGAAGTGGGCGTGCATGTGCTGGAAGAAATAGCGTTTATTCGAGCTTTGCGTCAGGTCTGGTTGCGTTGGTTGAAGAGTAAGGGATTGTCATTTTCGCCCATTTGGATTGATGCGATTACGGCCGCTTCGATTTATGGGGAGGAATTGGATACCGACCATTTGATTGGGTTAACGGCCTCAACTTATGCTGCCGTAGTGGGGGGCGCTGACGCGATTGAGACACGGCCCCATGATGGACACAAAGCCAGGACGCTAGATGGAATGCGATGGGCCCGAAATGTGCAGCACCTCATGCGTGAAGAGGGAGGTCTCAGTCGATTCCAAGACCCCATGTACGGGAGTCGATTGGTGGATGCTTGGACGGAATCCATTGCCAATAGCGTTTGGAATGCCTTTTCGTCTTCTCCAGAAATTGATTTGATGTCGAAGCGAGAAATCGAGTCAGATGTAGTTGAGACGGTACGATTCGGACCGGGTCAAGCGCCTTACTTAGGAGGTCCCTATCCCAGCATGTATGTTACCCGTCCATGGACTATCCGGCAGTATGCCGGCTTTTCTACGGCTGAAGCTTCCAATGCCTTTTATCGCGCGAACTTGGCTGCCGGTCAGAAAGGACTCAGTGTTGCTTTTGATTTGGCGACTCATCGTGGGTACGACAGCGATCATCCAAGAGTCACAGGTGATGTTGGCATGGCCGGAGTTGCGATTGATTCAGTCGAAGACATGAAACGGCTGTTTGAGGGCATTCCATTGGATCAAATGTCCGTGAGCATGACGATGAATGGAGCCGTATTGCCAATATTGGCGTTTTACATCGTTGCAGCGGAAGAACAAGGAGTTTCACCTTCGGCGTTGTCGGGCACCATTCAGAATGACATCTTGAAAGAGTTCATGGTGCGGAACACGTACATCTACCCGCCGGGCCCTTCAATGCGCATTATCTCGGACATCTTCAAGTATACTGCGGAATTCCTGCCAAAATTTAACTCGATATCCATCTCAGGCTACCACATGCAAGAAGCAGGTGCCACGCCGGCTTTGGAATTGGCATACACGTTGGCAGATGGTTTAGAATATGTCCGAACGGGAATGGCTGCAGGGCTGGATATCGACGCTTTCGCACCGAGGCTCAGCTTTTTTTGGGCATCCGGAATGAACCATTTCGAAGAAATTGCGAAAATGCGCGCTGCGCGTATGCTCTGGGCTAAAATGATGGGCCAATTGGGGGCACGAAATCCCAAATCCCTGATGCTCAGAACTCATACCCAGACCAGTGGGTGGTCGTTGACAGCCCAGGATCCTTGGAACAATGTGGCCAGAACGACGTTGGAGGCCATGGCGGCTGTTTTCGGTGGGACGCAATCCCTTCACACCAATTCCATGGACGAGGCCATTGCTCTGCCCACAGAAGCTTCCGCTCGTGTTGCGCGAAATACCCAGAAATTTCTGCAAACCGAAGGTGGATTCCGAGATGCCATTGATCCTTGGGCGGGTTCGGAGTGCATGGAAAAATTGACCGAAGAAATGGCACTTCAAGCCGAAACCTTGATGCAGGAAATCGAAGAGGCAGGGGGAATGGCCAAAGCGATTGAACAGGGAATTCCAAAACTGAAGATAGAAGCAGCAGCTGCAGAGAAACAAGCGCGCATCGACCGGGGAGAAGACCGCATCATTGGGGTGAATTTGTTCAATGCCCAGGAGGCTACCGATTTAGACGTGTTGGAAATCGACCAGCATTCGGTCAGGGAAAATCAAGTAAAACGTCTTGACTCGCTCCGAGCTGCGCGTGATTCACATCAAGTTGAAGCGGCACTCGCGGTACTTCGTTCGCATGCTAAGGGATCAGGTAATTTATTGGAAGCGACAGTTAATGCTGCACGTCATCGTGCGACTCTCGGTGAAATCAGTCTCGCACTTGAAGAGGTTTTTGGCCGATACCGCCCGCAAATCCAGAAAGTCAGTGGTATCTTTTCCCGCGCCATGGAGGGACAAGCTGCTTATGAAAAGGTGATTCAATTGACGAAACGTTTTTCGGAGAATGTTGGTCGTCAGCCTCGAATCTTGGTGGCAAAAATGGGGCAAGATGGGCATGATCGAGGAGCAAAAGTGGTGGCATCTTCCTTCGCCGATATGGGCTTCGATGTCGACCTCGGTCCGTTATTCCAAACACCGGAAGAAGTGGCCCGACAGGCCATTGATAATGATGTGCATGTCGTGGGTGTCAGCACATTGGCAGCTGGACATAAGACCTTGGTGCCCGCCCTTCATGAGGCATTGCGTAAAATGGGACGTCCTGACATTTTGGTTGTGGTTGGAGGGGTGATTCCCCCGGGGGATTTCGATAACCTGTTTGAAGCCGGGGCGGTAGGGATTTTTGGCCCGGGAACGCCCATCACAGCATCTGCTGAACAGATTCTGGAATTGCTACTCGAAGCTTACGACGTTTGACCCCAAAATCCGGGCTCGTCATTCAATCCATTGAGCCATGCCGAGGCCTCCATGGGCCTTTTTCCTTCCGGGATGAGGCTGCCAATTTGGATCCAGCCGTTTCGGCAAGCCAGAAGCAAGTTTTGGTGGTGGCGAATCGCCGTTCCCGGATTTGCACCCTTGAACTGAATGTCGTTTACAACTGCCGCACTGACAATTTTCATTTCTCCGAATGGAGTGGTCGTCCATGCTTTCGGGTAAGGTGATAGCCCTCGAATTTTATCTTTCACAATATCAACCGATTGAGTCCAGTCGATTCGTGTATTTTCTCGGTTTAGTTTCGGGGCGTCAAGGCGTCTTTCTGCCAAGGGAATTTCATGTTGCGGAATGCGCTTCAGTCTCCCTTCGCACAAGCCGTCTAAGGTTTCAACAATCAATTCCTTGCCTCTCATTAACAACTTGTCATGAAGGCTAGACGCTGTATCTGCCTGGGTAATGGAGACCTTGGCTTGTTGCAAAATATCTCCGGTGTCGATGGCATGTTGCAGTGAAAAGGTGGTCACACCGGTTTCCTCCAATCCGTGCATAATTGCCCATTGAATCGGAGCAGCTCCTCTGAGATTGGGTAAAAGCGATGCGTGCAGGTTAATGGTTCCAAAAGTGGGGGCATTCCATACACGTTCAGGCAACATACGAAACGCGACCACAATGAACACATCCGCATCCCAAGCTTGCAGTGATTCTGCAAAGGCGTCGTCTTTCAAGTTGGTCGGCTGGAGCAGCGGCAAACTCTTTTCAAGAGCGAGCTCCTTAACAGCAGATGATTGCAAACGGTGACCTCTACCGGCTTTGCGGTCTGGTGCAGTGACTACACCACAAACTTCATGCGTTGAATGCAAGATGTGTTCCAAGCAGACAGCAGCGAATTCGGGTGTTCCGAAAAACACCAATCGAATGGGGCGTTGCAAGGGTTTGGTTGGAATCATGATTGCACCGGTACGGATTTCCATTGTCCAGTGCGAAGGTAGTACCAGCTTCCCAATCCAATGAGCATGAAATACACCCATTCCACACGCCAAATGATCCAAATAGGCTGAGGCCATACGATGGTCATGGCAGCAGAAACAACCATATAACACGTCACTGCAAAAGCTTCAATGCGAAATGCTGTGGTCGTTGCTCCGCTGCCCTGAATGGTTGCAAGCATGATTCCGGTGAATGCGTAAATGAGTACCGCAACAAAAATGACGTGCAGCGTGCGCGTCATGGCTTCTAATTCTAGGGCAGATTCAAAAAACCATCCTCCAAGGAACTCTGGATAGAGCACATATCCGTGGCAGAGGAGGAGAATCCCACCTAAATTCAAGGTAACGATTCGCTTCAACGCTCCGGGGAGTTCGGCTTGGCGCCCCTCACCAATGAGGCCGCTAACATACGTGCGCGTTGTCTGCTGCATGCCTTGGGCTACGATGAAGGCAAGCATGAAAAAATTACGGGTCAAGTGAGACACCTTGAGTTCCAATCCTCCCACCTTTTCGACGAGAAAAAAGAACGCAGTCCAGGTAGAAATGGTGGTAAGAAACTGCCCCATCAAGGGGTAGGCCAATTTCCACCACGCGTTGAGCGATTCCCGGGGGAGCCAACTCCAGGGTCGCATTGCAGTGGGAATAAGAACAAAGATCAGCGCCAGGCTCAGCACGCAACCAATGGTTTCTGCAAAGAATGAAGCCCAAGCAGCGCCGATGGCCCCCATGGGAGTGAATCCCCACCAGCCCTCTACCCAGGCCGCATCCATGAAGACATTCGAAGTGGCGCTGATGAAGCCAACGACCAAAATAGGCCATGTTTTTGCCATTCCTGTGTAGAGTGCGTTGACAGCAAGCAACAAGGAAAAGGGGATGAACCCCAACAAGCGTACCGTGAAAAATTCGTTGAAAACGGCTTGAATTCTGGGGTCTGCGATGGTGCTTTGAAGCGGACCCGCGTTCAACCCCCAAGCCAATCCCATGAGGCCGATTCCCATCGCCAAGTGAATCATCAGGCCCGAGCGAAAAGTCTGAAACGCCTCTTCACGCTTTCCCTCACCAATTCTGCGGGCGATCACGATTTGCAAGGCGGCACTGCTGCCTACGGCTATCATTTCCAGGGTCAAATAAACCAACCCCGCATTGCCAGCTCCATTGATGGCATCTTGGCTGAGCCTCGACAAGAAAAAGTTGTCTGTTGCAAGAACGAAAAATTGCAGCATCGTCCCCAACGAGATGGGAATCGCCATCTTCAAAAGATCAGAGAATCTGATCGACAACGTTTCCTGTGGTCCCGATTTCATGGCTGCAAAATTCGGGTTCTTTCCGCGATTTTCAATCGCGTCGAGCCGGCTTTATTTCGCTATAGCTTGACCCGTTAGGGGATCAATTCCGAGGTGCTGCAATAGTTTGGGGGCTTTGCGAACGGATTTAATTGCCCATTCGGTGCGCAAATCTTCCATTTCCTGTTCATCTAAATTCCAGGATACGTTAGGTTGAATTCGGATGTTTTCAAGAATCCTCCCCATAATCATTCCTGCTGCCACACTGATGTTGAGGGATTCAGCAAAACCAACCATCGGGATGTACACATGGTAATCCGCTTCAGCCAAAAAATCATCAGAAACGCCTTTGAATTCAGTGCCCATGACGAGGGCGATCGGTTCGTCAGTTGGCAATTGATGCGCTTCGTAACCGTCAACGTGCGGTGACGTGACCGCCAAGCGATATCCG
>Ga0233450_10005540_pt1 | contig 10960 bp, 9 predicted proteins | sample 011ome_30_FD_189956 | JGI IMG/M metagenome (GOLD analysis project Ga0233450, IMG submission 189956) | Coastal salt marsh microbial communities from the Groves Creek Marsh, Skidaway Island, Georgia - 011501CT (spades assembly) | ecosystem: Environmental > Aquatic > Marine > Intertidal zone > Salt... | reverse complement strand
CATATCTCCATATTCCTCATTCATAAATTGCGTTTCAATTTTACCATTTAAAGGATTTATAACATATACTCCGTTACCTTCATCTAAATAATAATCTCTGTAGTTTTCTCCGTTTGAGCCAATTATTAGTTTCCCATTTAAATGAGCCACATCTGACCTATAGGTAGTATTACCAATGTCTGCTACCCAATTAATTGGAAAAGTATTTTCTATAGGAATTGGATTTACTTTTGTGTTTTGAACATTTCCTATTAGGAATATTGAACTAAGGATACTTATTGCTGCTTTCATATTTTATGGTTTTATTGGTTAATATTTTTAATGCGTAGGCCTGCTCTTTCATAGAGGTATTAGTTAACTACTCTTCTATATGCTAAGACTCTTTCCTCTGGGTAAGCTTTAATACAAACTTTCCCATCTTGATTTCCTCCGTAACAATAGATCAATCCCTTTTCCTTATCCGCCTCGACAAAAAATGCGACATGGCCTTTCCAGCTACTCTTACTTTCTCTCCAAAATATTATGATGTCTCCTGTTTTTGGATTTAAAACTTTTTTTCCCTGACTCAACCAAGATCTAGCCGTTAAAGAATGTGGGTATTTGTACCCATTTTGTTTAACACAGTAGTTTACAAATGCCGCGCACCAGTTTGTTTCATCCTTTTTTATATATCCAAAACCCGTTTCTTTAAAGTATTTAATTACTTCTGGGTTATTGGATTTGTCGAAATTTTCAACCCCATACTCTTCCACCGCTGTATGCAACACTTTCCTCTGAGATGGATAAATAGTAACATTCAACTTTTTCTCAAGTAATTGAATCAATTCGCTCTTCAAAACCTTGCCATCTACTAAAGAAACTAAAAACTCATTTTTTGTTTGAAAAGAAACAACTTCGTTCGTTTGATTCAAGTCAAAAGAATTAGAGCGAGAATTAGCTAATCGAGTTTCTATTGCTTTTTGCTTCTGCGCTATATTTTCCAGATATGCTATGTAAACTTCTGAAGTGTCATCAAAAATTACAAGCATCCTATCCAACCTCTTAACGGACCTTTTATTTCTTGTTGAGAGTTCGTTTTTAGAGAACTGTTCTGCTTTTAACTCAATTTCTTTTAAAGCTGCTGAATCTAAATTTAGAAGCTCTTCAATGCGATTGTCCTCTTTTTCGATTGCGATTACCAAAAACTTTAAACTTTTATCCAAGCGATAACTTTTTAGGTTGTGTTTATTTAACTGATAATTACTGAGCGCATAGCAGTAGCTAATTATCGGAGTATGGTTTCTTTTTTCAACTTGTTTCTTAGATAGGTTATACGCTTTGTAATAATCTCCTTTCTTATAGTTAACCAATATCCTCCTTTCTGAAAATGACATTTTTTGACAAAACACGTTTCCAAAAAGCAATACTGAAAAAAGCATTACTAAATACTTTAATCTATTGAAATCAGAAAAAATATTTTTACAAAATAATTGAACCTTCGATTGAAAATAAATAAGCGAATCATGAATGTTTAGGTTCAGTCCAGTAGATATAAAATACTCTATTACTAATTGCTTCATTAAAACGGTGGATGTTTTCATAGCTTGTTTATTTAGAATTATTATTTAGTTAGAGTATGTTTTTCTACATAGGCATTTAGGTTTCTGTAAAAGTGTTTATTAATTGTATAATTCAAGTTTATAAAAAAGGTACAAAACAGTATTTTACAACCACTTTATTAATTCTACGACAGCCTTTTAAATTCAGTTTGGGTTTTATAAGGAATAAATATTCCGTTAAAACTCTTTCCATAAGTGTATCCATTCCAAAAGAGTTCCACTGTAGGTACAATCAAAAAAATGACATTGAATTTTAGGCAACTTGTTGTTGTTTAAATACACACTTAATGATATATGGTAAAACAGCTTATTTGTTGGTTCCCAATCGCATTTTGGACAACATAATAGTAGCCCGTCAAATTCATTTTCAAGTTTCATAATCTGGTATTAATAAGCGCTAACATATCAATTAATGGAAAATCAAACCTATGATTGTACCCTTATCAAATTAAGGCATTATACAGAGGTAATTCATTAAGTCACTGCAAGCACCTATTATTTTAAAGTCAAATAAAACCCAGAAAAAATGAAAACACTGCTAACCATACTTACATTGATCCCTTCATATATCATGGGTCAACAAGAGATTATTGAGTCCATAAAATTAGACTCTCTTATTTTTGAAAAAATTAATGAGTACCGAAGCAGCAAAGGCGTGGATAGATTTGTCGCATTCGAAGATTCTTTAATGCGGGAGTTTAGCTATAACCTAACGAGGGAGAATTCAAAAAAAACAATGATAGAACACTCCAAAGACGATAAGTTTGAATATTATAATGCAGAATGTATTTATTCGTATCGCATCTATAATTCTTCTATCGACAAAATAGATTATTACAAAAATATAGACCTTAATCATTGGGCTGATGCAGCAGTAGATGGATGGATTAACTCTCCAAGTCATGAGCATGCTATTTCACATCATTTTTATAAAGTAGCCACAATTACAACAAGAATTACATTCAATCGCAACAAATCTGAAGTGTTTTTTGTTGCAAGTTTTCACGCGTTGATTAATGATGGTAGCACTTTAAAAAACTATGTCTATTATGAATAAATAGTCTATGCTCAGAATAACAAACTAATATTTTATATTATGAAGAATTTAACAACAATCCTATTTCTATTAGTATCATTTAACTCATTTTCTCAGGAGGTAGAAATTAAATCAGTTGAATTGGATAAAATGGTCTGGGACAAAATAAATGAGAGACTTGTTTCAATTGGTAAAAAACCAATAGTTGAATTTGAACAGGGAGAAATGAAAAGCTTTAGCACTAGAGTTTGTGAAACATTAATTCCAGCAAATGCAGAATTCCGACACAGCCCCAATGACAGCATTTCTAAGTACAGCGGTGGAGAATGTATTTACACAAATACTACAACATCCACTCATGAAAATACTTACATTAATTATATAGAAAACGGCAACCTTGAAGCTATTGCGCAAGCCATAGTAGATGGATGGGTAGGATCAGAAAGTCATAGGATAGCTATTTCTAAAGACTGGTACGAATCAACAACGGTTTCAACAATTATGAGGTACAATAAAAAGACAGGTTACTTTAAACTTGCTGCTGCATGGCATGAAGAAGATGACTTATGGGAAAATGCATTTAAAAATTAGGTCAATTAGTTGTACGATTTATACAAGCTCGTTTTAACTATATAAATGCTAACTATAAAAAGAAAAAAGCCTCTCAATCGAGAAGCTTTTTTTAGCAAGTTTATATTTATTTTTTTCTCTTACCTTGTTGTTGCTTTTTCTGCATATCCTCTAATCGTTTTTGGAAAGCAGACTGTTTTTTAGGCTTCTTTTTATTTTCTGCCAATTGCAATCTTAATTTATCCTCATCAATCATGTATCGCTTTATTGCCCACATTATACCCATATTCATTAAGTTACCACATAAATAATAATAACTCAAACCAGCCGAATAACTATTAAAGAAAAATAACATCATGACCGGGAAAAAGTACATGATAATCTTCATGTTTGGCATACCTGGCTGACTTGTGTTCATTTGGCTACTATTCATCAGTGTATAAAACAATGTAGAGATAGCCATTAATATTGCAAACAAACTCATGTGATCACCATACAGCGGAATATCAAACCCGAAATCCCATACGGAATCAAATGAAGACAAATCATCTGCCCATAAAAACGACTCATGTCGCAAATAAATACTAGACGGAAAAAAACGGAAAACTGCCAGTAAAATTGGCATTTGAATAAGCATTGGCAAACAACCTGCCATAGGATTCACTCCAGTAGCTTTATAGAGCGCCATAGTTTCCTGTTGCTTTTTCATTGGATCTTTTTTATCCACGTACTTCTCATTGATTTTGTCAATCTCAGGCTTTAACACACGCATCTTTGCAGATGACTTATAATTTTTATATGTGAGAGGAGTAATGATAATTTTAACAAATAATGTTACCAATAAAATTATTAATCCCATTCCCAAACCTGTGCCTCTTAACATATCAAACATAGGCTGAATCATTATTTTATTCACCCAACGAAATATTCCCCATCCAAGGTTTATTATGCCTTCCATTTCATTACCATAAGAGGCTAGCACATCGTCTTCATTTGGCCCAAAGTAAAAAGTATAATTCGATACTGATTGCGCAGGTAAATTAAGAATAGCTGCATAATTATCTGTGTATTTATCTCCTTCTAGCACCTTTTTTATCAAATGACCAGACTTAAAACCATCTTCACTTATTAATACTGAAGAGAAGAACTTATGCTTAAAAGCCACCCAATTCATATTACCTTCCCAATCTTCAGGTAATAATTCATCATCTGCACCCTCTGAAAGATAATCTCTTCCTTCTCCAAAATAACGATACATTACTGTAGTTATCATTCTCTCATCACTTGCTAATTTCTCCGTACAGAAACCATTCATTTGCCAAGAAAGACTAACATCTCCCATAGCTACATCTGCATCTAGACCGACAAAAGCAACTGAATAGCCAACATCGTACTTATTATCCGCTATGGTATATGTGTACTCAACGTACTTATTCGGATCACTTGTTTTTGTTCTGAAAACTAACTTATTACTAGTGATTGTTTCCTTTTCAAAATACAAGTCACTTGTTTCTATTGCAGCATTATTATGAACTAATCTCAACGACTGAGTTGAAGTTTCTTCCTCAAACAATTGTAAAGGAATACTATCAGTTCCTCCTGCATTATAATCTTTCCAAGTTTGGTACTCTTTCAGCTTGACGTCAACAATTCTTCCTCCTTTATTCGAAAAACGAACAATTATTTTATCATTTTCTAATGTAGAATACTCATTTTCACCGACAACTCCAGGGGTGAAAATCCCAAAATTCTCTTGTTGAGCGATAGATTCACTTAATTCTTTTTTTATTTGCTCAACCATTTCAAGCGAATCCGTATATGCCTCAAGTGCTTCTGGATTTGCCTTCACCTCTTCAGGAACAGAGTCTAAATCAATTACAGGAATATTAACCTCCAACTCGGCAGAATCAACTACAGTTTCTGTTTTAGTTTCTTCATCCACTGGCTCCGGCTCTGTAACAAGCGTAAAAGTAAAAAGTATCCCTGCGATTAGAAGTAATCCTATTATTGTATTCTTATCCATTTTTATCGAAAAATTTAGTCGGCAAAGTTATTCATTATTATACTTAACTCACGGTTATTCACATTTTTTTTCTGACGAATAAAACCACAAAATATTTTATCTGAAGCGTAATTATTTAACAGCACGTTGAAAACTTTGTTAAGAACATACTCTATGGCCATTGCAAACAATAAACATCAACCATTAGATTTGTATGCAATCACACAAGGAACAATATTATGTTAGCGACATTATTTGGAAAAAAGAAACTTACAGAAGACAAAGCGGCGAATATTTTCGTAAATAGCTTAATTCAAGTTGTTGAAAGCAGTTTTCCTGACATAGTAGACAACATCAAATCTGATGGTGAATTCATAACAACTCCATCAATATCAGCTACTGATAGCGATAAGTTTTTAATGATAGTATTAGCTGGAAACTTAAAATACCTCTCAAGATACCTATCTTCTGCCGAAGAGATTATCTTAACAGCTAAAATTATTGAAAAATTCGGCATTGTATTCGGGTTGTCTTACGCAGAAATGAAAGCAATAGTTGACGAATACAGTGGTTTCATTCACAGAGTAAATCACCCGTCCAGAAACACTTTATATGGGATGAGCAAAGCTGTTTTCTTCAAATACAAGCTAGGACAATATCAAGATGAATATTTTTCTCAATTGAATGCTCCAAGTCCTATTCTTTTAAAACGAATGGACAATGTTATGGAAAATTTCCTGTGGGATTGGGATATGTTTTTTGATAAATACAAGTTCAATCTTTCAGATTCATAACGCTTCTAAATATTTTCTCATTCGGATTCCGCTGAGAAAAATTAGTGTATTTACTTTAAATCAAAATGTTTTACTGCCATTTCTTTGATTTCATTCCCAATAGCTAAAGAAGCTGTTGCCGCGGGAGAAGGGGCATTCAATACATGAATACTATTTACGCCGTATTCTATCCTAAAATCATCTCTTGTATCACCATCTGTTCCTAACAACAAAGCTCGAACACCAGCCCTACCTGGCTTTATATCCTCCATCGTTAAAGAGGGTATTAAACCTTGGAGCGTTTTAAGGAAGAGTTTTTTTGAAAAAGCCCGTCTATATTCATTGATCCCGAAACTCATGTTTTTAAGAAATAGCTTCCATGTTCCTCCATATGACAAGGCACTTACAGTATCGCGAAAGCTGAAATCTGTTTTCCCATAACCTTCCCGTTTAAACGTAAAAACAGCATTTGGACCACATTCTATCTCTCCATTTGTCATACGCGTAAAATGAACTCCTAGAAATGGAAATTCTGGATTGGGAACTGGATAAATTAGGTTCTTTACCTTGTGTTTAGCTTGCTCGGTTAATTCATAATAATCCCCTCTAAATCCGACTACTTTTTCTTTAATTTTTACACCATCCTTTTTAGCCAATCGATCTGCTTGCAATCCACCGCAAAAAACTAGATTTTTTGCAGCAAAATTTCCTTTCGTAGTTTCTATTACAGTTTGTCCTTCATTATGGTCAAACACCTTTGCTTCGGTGCCTAAAAGCATTTTACTTTTTGGCTGTAGACTCAATGAAACCTCAACCATTTTCTCGGTAGCTTGACGATAATCTATAATACCGGTACAAGGAACCCATATACCAGCAATACCTACAACGTCAGGTTCGTAGTTTTTTATTTCTTCTCCGGTAATCTTCTTGATACCTTCCGTGTTATTCGCTATTCCGTTTTCAAAAATTTGATCCATAAAAGGCAAATCTTTTTCGCTCGTTGCAACAACAACCTTTCCACAAACGTCATGATCAATTCCATGCTCTTTTGCAAATGCCACTAGTTCATGTCGTCCATTAACACAATATTTAGCTTTGGAAGAACCAGGTTTATAATAGAGACCAGAGTGTATTACACCCGAATTATTTCCTGTTTGATGATCAGCCAATCCTTTTTCCTTTTCGATTAAAAGAATCTTTAAATCAGGATAGGCTTTTTGAATTTGATAAAAAGTAGCAGCTCCAACAATTCCTCCACCAATTACAGCAATATCGTAAGTCATGTAATAAAATTTTCAGCAAATTTACGCAATAGAATTATTGGTACTATACTTCTTTTGACTTTTCTTCTTTGGGAACAAAAAGTAATAATACTAAACCAATAACAAAAAAAACTGTTAGAGCCATTATAGAATATCGAATATTGAATTCTCCTGTCAAGAAACCAAAACTCACAATACCAATTGTCATCCCGATTTTTTCTAATACATCGTAAAAACTAAAATAGGATGCATGATCTGCTGTCTCCGGCAAAAACTTCGAATAGGTAGAGCGTGACAAAGATTGAACACCCCCCATTACAAACCCCACTACACTTGCCAAAATATAGAAATGTAAGGGAATAGTTAAAACATAAGCACTAATACATATACATACCCAAATACATAGCACCGTGACCAATGCATTAACATTTCCCAATTTCTTAGATAAACGAGCAAAAAACATGGCTCCCGGAATAGCAATTAACTGAATTGCTAAAATACTTGCAATCATAGCTGTTTCCATCCTTGATTGAATAATAGCAGATCTTGCAGCTTTATATTCTGAACCAACTAAGTTCTTTATAGGTGTGAAATCAATTCCAACAGACCAATCAATTGCTTCCAATCCAAAAAACTGTGCCATAGTCATAATCGTTTGCACCGCCATACTGAAAACAAAAAATGAGATCAGATAGCGTTTCAATCTTGTTATTTTTGAAAATTCGCGCCAAACGCTTTGCAACTCCATAAAGCCTTTAGACAATATCTCGCGGTTACTAACCCCCTTTGCTTTGTCATTCGAATTTCCCGGTAATCTTTTGTAGGTTATTTGAGCAAAGCCCACCCACCAAACTCCAACCAATAGAAAACTATATTCTGCATCCCATCCTAAAACCATTATGGTCGCTAAACATATCACCAATAATATCGCTCCACCTAAATATCCTTTCGAAAAACCTTGAGCACTAATTAAATCATGATCCCTAGGCTCGGCTATTTCTGGCAAATAGGCGTTGTAAAAAACCAAACTCCCCCAAAAACCAATATTGGCAGACATGCAAAAAAGCAGTCCTATTTCCACTGAGTAGCTATTCCAAAAAAACAAACCAACACATGAAATGGAGCCTATATAATTGAAAATACGCATGAATTTCTTCTTGCTACCCGAAAAATCGGCTACTCCCGATAATATCGGTGATAAAAAACTAACGATTAATAACGAAAATGCGATTGCGTAAGAATATATCTCGACTCCATTAAATTGCATACCAAAAACTTCTGCCATTCCATCTTCAAGACCATTCAATTTAGCGGTTTTATCAACCCACTTATCATAAAAAAGGGGAAATATAGTTGTCGTAATTACCAATGGATAAACGGAATTAGCCCAATCATACATGACCCAAGCTTTGATTACTTTTTTATCTCCTTTATTGAATGACACTTTTTAGTTTTAATATTATATGAAGATATAACTTTTATTCATAAAAAAACCGTCCAGAAATCTGCACGGTTTAAAATATACATATTTGAATTCTTATTTTACTAACTCAACTTCAACCCTTCTATTCTTAGCTTTATCCAGCCTTGTCACTCCTTTTGAATTTGAAGCTCCTTCATCCACCGATTTAACAATAACTCGACTTTCATCAACACCTTTGCCAACTATATAAGCTTTGACTTTTTCTGCTCTTTTATGTCCTAATCCTTTGATATCCTTATTTTCTGGATCAGCTTTTTGCGCATCCAATTCTTCTTGATCCGTCCGACCAGTAAGCTGCAATTTAATTTCTGGGTCTCCATTCATTATAGCTACTAAATTATCTAGATCTTTAATCATCAAGCGTTCAATTTTAACACTTAAAATATCAAAATAAACAGTTGTTAATTTTATTTGCTCCTCCACCGTATAGCCATCCTCACTGATAAAATCTTTATGATAAACCATTGATTCTAAAATTTTGGCTTTCATTTTATTAGAACAATCGCAATCTGCGGGATCCTCAATAATAAAAACTTCAACCTGGTCAATGTAGTAATATGCTTTAGGTATCTGAGTCCCTTGAAAGTTTTTTAACTTTTTTAACTTTTCAAATTTAGTATCCTTATTGTTATGGAAATTTCCAATAACTAAAAACTTTTCTTTTCCAGACGCCTTGTAAACTCCGCATACGGGCTCCCAGTTGTAACGAGCATTTATAACCTTATTTCCTGGAAGCAATACAACTTGATTAAACTCTTTCTCTTTTTCGAAAATAATATCCGTTTTTGACTCTTCCTCTAAAGGGTTCTTACCAAGATATGCTCCTAGATTATTTACTGCATATTTAGACAGATCCGATAAACTTACATAGTATTTCACACAATACTCAACATCTTTTGTAAGTGTCCCCAATAAACGTGTTTGAATATAAGTCCGAGGCTCTTTATTATTGTAACTGTAAGCAACTATTCCAGCATATCTATTACCGTCCATTGGAAATTCTTTCCCAAAACTATTGTTTGGCGCTGAACATGGCTGTGCTCTGGTTTTATCAAATAAATCAGCATTTAACCCTGTTGGTGATTCCCAGTTTTCTGCTACGGTAATTTGCTTCAATTTTTTCAACTTTCCTTTACCTGTAATTTCAAAGCTTGGATTTGTTACCAGATTATCATCATCTTGAGCAACTGCGCTAATTGCAAACATTGCAAGCAATCCAAAAAATACCAACTTTTTCATATTTTAGCTTTTATATTCTTTTACCGTATCAACAAAGCACCTTACTTTATCAGGATGCATATCTGGATAAACTCCGTGCCCTAAATTTGCAATATGACGATTTGCTCCAAAACTACTAAGCATTTTACTTGTTTCCAACTTAATTGCATCAAAATCAGAATAAAGCACACATGGGTCCAAATTACCTTGCAAAGTTTTCTCTTTTCCAATCAACTCTCTACTTTTCTTGACATCCATGTTCCAATCTAATCCTATTGTATTACAATTGAGCTCCCCCATTTCTTTTCTTGCAAAATATGCCCCCTTGGCAAAAACAGTCACAGGCACTTCATTTATTGCATTGCAAATCATACTAACATATTTCATTCCAAACTCTAAATACTGCTCGTAGCTGAGTATACCAGCCCATGAATCAAAAATTTGAACCATATCAGCCCCAGCTTTAATCTGTGCCTTTAAGTACTTAATTGTTGTTTGCGTAATCTTTTCTAACAACTTATGTGACAGCTGCTTATCCGTATAAAGCATTTTTTTTGCATTACTGAAAGTTTTGGACCCTTGACCTTCAGTCATATAGGAGAATATTGTCCAAGGAGCACCAGCAAACCCAATAAGAGGTACCCGGTTGTTTAATTCCTTTTTCGTAACTTTTATCGCTTCCAACACATAATGCAATGTATCATCAACATCTGGAACATTCACTTTTTCCAAATCCGATAAAGTTTGAATTGTTTTTTCAAAATAAGGCCCTTTATTTTCAATCATTTGGTATTCCAATCCCATTGCTTCAGGAACAACTAAAATGTCCGAAAAGATGATTGCGGCATCTACTCCCAATATATCTACTGGCTGAATTGTGACTTCCGCAGCTAATTCTGGTGTTTCTACCAACTCTTTAAACCCACTTAGACTTTGTCTTATTGCCCTGTATTCAGGTAAAATCCTACCGGCTTGTCGCATAATCCAGACAGGCGTTCTTTCAACTTTCTCACCTCTT
>Ga0233450_10005528_pt1 | contig 10973 bp, 12 predicted proteins | sample 011ome_30_FD_189956 | JGI IMG/M metagenome (GOLD analysis project Ga0233450, IMG submission 189956) | Coastal salt marsh microbial communities from the Groves Creek Marsh, Skidaway Island, Georgia - 011501CT (spades assembly) | ecosystem: Environmental > Aquatic > Marine > Intertidal zone >... | reverse complement strand
TAGGGAATTTGCAAATTGGCGATTCGTTGTGGCTTTGCGATGGTGTGAATGAATCAACAAAAGTGATGCACACGTAATGCGGGTATTTACATGGCTGTTCTATTTAGGTTTGGCAGATCTTTTCCTATTAGATATCTTTTGATTGACCGAAGTAAATTAATGTCAAACTGACACTCTAAAATATGCATGTATTTTCCGAAAAAATCATTAACAGTTTGAAGTAAAACAGAAAAAAACATTACGTTGATTTCATGATGAATATTTATCAAGGATTTCAGGGAAAAAAATTGCACGCTTTGTACAAAAGGGGCACACTCATTCCAGCAAAGGCACGATATTTGCTCATGCACACAACTTGGAGATTGCGCATTCGCTGGCCGATCGCTCCAACCCCACCCTAGGCCAGCAATACCCCGAGCCCATCTATGGCTTGGATCGGGGTCGTTTTAACAGGTATTGCATCCCCCACTCCCTTACTGTTCAGGCGACCCCGAAATTTTCCTCTCACTCTTGCACCTTTGTGGAATTAAGGGTTAGATACCACAGATTTAAACCCGAGATATCCATGACTTTCTTAACGCCATTGCGCGACGAACTTGGTCGCATTGTGTCCCTTGCTTTGCCAATTATTGGCGGCAATATGGCGATGATGGCGATTGGGATCACCGATACCATTATGGTCGGTTGGCATTCTATCGAAGAGCTTGCGGCCCTGACATTGGCCACCACCTTGTTCATGAATATCATGATCTTCGGGATCGGCTTTTCCACGGCGTTGGTGCCTTTGGTGGCAAGTGCGCATGCAACGCAAGATGCGCGACAGGTCCGGCAAACCACACGAATGGCGTTGTGGGTGTCGTTGATCTATGCCTTTGCGATTTTGCCGGTGTTTTTGTTTGCCGACAAAGTGTTCATTGCGCTGGGCCAAGATCAGCAGATCGCCGCATTGGCGCAGGATTATCTATTTATTGCGGGCCCTGCGATTATCCCAGTTCTCTGGGCGAATGTCCTGCGCAGCTATTTGTCAGGGATGGAGTTTGTCAAATTCGCGACATTGATCACTATTCTGACCGCGGCGGGAAATGTGGTGACAAATTATCTGTTGATTTTCGGGAATTATGGCTTTCCTGAAATGGGTGTGCGCGGCGCGGCGCTGTCCTCGGTGCTGTTGAATGTGATCCAAGCGATTGCGATGTCGTTCTATGCGATCCGCAGGTTTCCAGACCACGACTTATTCGCACGGTTTTACCGTCCGAACTGGGACGCGTTTTTCAAAGTGTTCAGGTTGGGTTTGCCGATCAGCGCATCAATGCTGGCCGAAGTCGGTGTATTTTCGGCGGCTACGGTGATGATGGGATGGATCGGGGTCATTCCTTTGGCGGCCCACGGTATTGCGCTTCAAATCGCGTCTGTGACCTTCATGGCGCATCTTGGGATATCCCAAGCCGCAACAATTCGCGTTGGAAACGCTTTTGGACGTGGCGCAAAAAACGATGTCTTGGACCGCGCGATTGCGGCGGCGGGGCTGAGCATCATGTGGTCACTTTTGACCATCATTCTGTTCCTGCTCTATGCAGAGCCTTTGATATCGCTGTTCTTGTCATCCGACGAACCCGCGCGGTTGGACATTTTGGCGGTTGGCGTCGTTTTATTGGCAGTGGCCGCCGTGTTTCAATTGGTTGACGGGGGCCAAGTCGTGGCGATCGGTCTGTTGCGCGGGTTGCACGATACAACCGTCCCAATGGTCATAGCGATCATCAGCTATTGGCCCATTGGTTTGGGCGCGTCCTATGTGTTTGGCTTTGTGGTCGGATTGGGGGCGGTCGGTGTTTGGATCGGCTTGGTCGTGGGACTGGCCAGCGCAGCGATTGCGCTGATCATCCGGTTTGTTTTATTGTTCAAACGCTTTCCTGTGGCAGCGACTTAATCGTGCAAACCCGCACAGAATGCCGCGATCCGATCACAGGCAGTGTTCAAAACCTCGTCTGAAGTTGCATAGCTGATCCGGAAATTCGGCGACAATCCAAAGGCCGCGCCGAACACGACGGCGACGTCTTGTTCTTCGAGCAATGCCATTGCGAAATCTTCGTCGGTGTCGATTTTGCGCCCAGCGGACGACGTTTTGCCGATAAAGTTTTCAATCGACGGATAGACATAAAACGCACCATCTGGTTTTGGGCATGTCATCCCCTCAATCGCGTTCAATCGATCCACAACCAAATTCCTCCGCCGCACAAAGCTTTCGTTGAAGGTATCGAGAAAATCCAAAGGCCCATTCAACGCCTCAAGCGCGGCCCATTGCGAAATGGTGCTTGGGTTCGATGTGGACTGGCTTTGTACCTTGCGCATCGCGTCAATAATTTGCTTTGGCCCACCTGCGTAACCAATGCGCCATCCTGTCATGGCAAACGCTTTGGACACACCATTGCAGGTCAAGGTACGATCATAAAGCTTTGGTTCCACCTGCGCGGGGGATGCAAATTTGAACCCGTCATAGACAAGGTGTTCGTACATGTCATCCGACATGATATGCACATGGGGATATTCCACCAACACATCTGTCAACGCCTTGAGCTGATCCCAATCATAGGCCGCGCCAGTTGGGTTTGACGGTGAATTAAAGATAAACCATTTTGTGTTCGGCGTGATCGCCGCGCGCAAATCATCCGCAGTCAACCGGTATTCATTTTCCGCGGTAGTCGGAACGATCACGGGCGTGCCCCCCGCAAGCGCAACCATATCGGGATAAGAAACCCAATAAGGCGCGGGGATGATGACTTCGTCGCCCAGATTGATCGTTGCAATCAACGCATTGAACAAGATCTGCTTGCCGCCTGTGCCCACAGAGATCTGGTTCGGCTCATACGAAATGTCATTTTCACGGCGAAACTTTTCACAAATCGCGCGTTTCAAAATCGCCATACCGTCAGGGTCGGTATATTTGGTTTTGCCTTCGGTGATGGCTTTTATCGCGGCAGCTTTGATGTGGTCTGGGGTGTCAAAATCGGGCTCGCCCGCCGACAGTGAAATCACATCACGCCCTTGGTCACGCAGCTGCGTCGCCAGCGCAGACATTGCAATTGTGGGGGAAGGTTTGAACCGTGCCAATGCATCAGAAAGCTTCATCGTTTGCCACCAATTTGTATTATCCTGCCATTTGTCATAGGCTTGGGGTGTTTGAACTACAACAGGAAAAAGAAAGAGATTATGCAAGATATACAAATTGATTGGTACGGGCCTGATACATCAACCTTTGGCGATCGTCTGGTCGCAGCGCGCGAACATGCGGGTATGACACAAAACCAACTGGCAAAACGGTTGGGTGTTAAGGTGTCAACGTTGCGCGGATGGGAAAATGATGCGGCCGAACCTCGCGCCAATCGGTTGTCGATGCTCAGTGGACTTTTGAACGTATCGCTGCCGTGGATGTTGACGGGCGAAGGGGATGGCGTGACTGCGCCAGAAGATGAAAATGTTATTCCACCAGATATCTCTGATATTTTGCTTGAAATTCGCGATTTAAAGGCATCAATGGTGTCGACCGCCGACAAACTTGGTCGGCTTGAAAAGAAATTGCGATTGAAGCTTAAGGAAGTTTGATGTCAGAACCGATTGAACACAAACGCAAACGGTTAAAGATGCGGTCAATGCGCCGTGGAACCAAAGAAATGGATTTAATCCTGATCCGATACAGCGACCTGTTCTTGGATGCGATGTCGGACGCGGAATTGGATCATTATGATGCGTTTTTGTCAGAAAATGATCAGGATCTTTATCAATGGTGTTCTGGTCAGTCTGCCTCAAAACCCGAATTCTCGGATCTCGTTGATCATATTCGGGCGATGATTCAATCGGAAAACGGCGTTGCATAGCGTTTAACGATATATTCGCAAATTTAGGTCACCTTGCTTCAAACTTGGAATGTGAGGTGACTTATGAATGAATATTCTGCTTTTCCGACACGCGGCGTGCGCACAGAATTTAAGGTATATTTAGAGGCTTTGGCCCTAGTCGAACGGCTGCATCGGCTTTTGTTGGACGTCATCAAAGATGAATTTGAACGGTTGGGCATTTTGGAAATCAACGCCGTTCAAGCGCTTTTACTTTTTAATATTGGCGAACAAGAAGTGACCGCAGGTGAATTGAAATCACGCGGGTATTACCAAGGATCAAACGTCAGCTATAATTTGAAAAAATTGGTCGAGCTGGGGTATATGCATCATCAACGTTGTGATGCGGACCGCAGATCTGTGCGGGTCAAGCTGACATCCAAAGGGCGTGATGTTCGCCAAACCTTGGAACATTTATTCAACGCGCATTCCGAGAAAATGCAAAAGGTTGACGGTCTGAGTGAAAGCACGATCACGACTCTGACCCAAACCTTGAAAGAGTTAGAGCGTTTTTGGACACTGCAAATTCGGTATATTTATTGATGCCCATCCGCGGATCCGATGGCAGTGACTTGTAATTCTTTGATTAATTTGCGTTCCATCGCGCTTTGATAATCGCTAAATCCGGCGGCGGTTTCGACAAAGCCAACCGAGGGATCAACGACATAGGCGCGAAAATACGCCGCGAGCTCGGTCGTGTGTTGGTCTGCACCTTTGGACACTGTTGGATCTGCGCCAACAACCAACGCATTGACGATGACTGGCCCCATTCGGGCGCGGATATCTTGGGGGCGGGGGCCGGTGTTTGATTTGCCATCGCCAGAGATGTCAAACGTGGCTTGCCAGCATTCGGGTCGTTGCGCCAATAAGGATTGGGCATAGGACATTGATGCGCCAATGGCGGTTGTCAGATCGGTGATGGATTTTTTGTGCTGCATAATCCGTTGCGCAACAGCATCCAAGTCGCGCGGCGATGTAATGGTGATCCACGGTTGGATCAGTGTTTGGGCATATTGCCCGCTCCATTCAAAGATGGCCAGATCAACGGTTGCGTTTGGCATTGCGAAAAACGCGTTCGCCACCTCTGGTGACGTCAACGCATGTGCAAGACCCCGTTGTTGCAAAAGATATTCGCGATCATCAACGGATCCCGAAACGTCCAACCCAAGAACAAGTGCCTGACGACAGTCCGCCGCGGCGGTTTGCGCAGCGCCGATCACGATCAACGCTGCGAAAATGTATTTTACCAATGACCCGTATTTCCCATTGATAACCATGGTTCTGCTGGGGGCAGGGCATCGCCTTCTTGCAACAATTCAATCGAGACATTGTCAGGCGAGCGAACAAAGGCCATGCGCCCGTCCCGTGGGGGGCGATTGATTGTGACGCCTGCGTCCATCAAGCTTTGGCATAGGTCATAAATATTTTCGACCTCATACGCCAAGTGACCAAAATGACGGCCGTCGCTGGGCAATCCATCATCGCCATCCCAGTTATATGTCAATTCAACGGGGCAGTCCTCTTGGCCTTCAGGGGCCATAAAAATAAGGCTGTAGCGGCCATTTTCATCATCCCGCCTGCGAATTTCCTTCAGCCCCAGAAGGCGATAAAACGCCATCGATTTTTCCAGATCCAACACGCGGACCATAGTATGCAAATAACGCATTCACTTTCCTTTATGGTTTAGCTCTCCGATAGGCAAAAAATCCGCCCGTCTCTTGGTATGATGCATCATCATCGCTTGAGGTCAAGCTGATAACACCAACAGCTTCCATAGGAATTTTGCCTGCCAAAATGCCAGTCATCGTGCCTTTTTCGTAATCTTTACCATCAGCATCGCGACTAAATATTTCAACATCCATTTGTCCCGTTGTGGTTAATTTCCCGCTTCCAATCGAAGTCCACAAATCGGGGAGGTCACTTATCTTTGTCCCTGCCATGTCATACATCGCACGGTTATCGCTATGAAAGGCTAGGTCACCCTCCTTATTACTGTCGCCAAAATCAAAAGTGATCTTGACGTCGCCGTTTGTGTGAAACATGCCAGTGTCATCCGTCACAATTCTGAACCCATCATAGGATCCATAAAAAACCCCCTGACCGGTCAGGGGGCGCTCAAATTCTACCAAATCGCCATTCAGGTCCAATTTGTTGCGTTGTAAAATGTATCCGCCGAACCCTTCATTGATATAGTCGCTGGACTTTACGATCACAAACTCGGCAGATCCGGTTTCGTTTTTCCCGTATAAAGCACGATGAGAAATTTGATCGATCACGACCCCAGTAACGTAACGCTATCTTTCACTTCGCTTACTGATTGAAACAAGCCAACACCATCAGATGTTTTTATGCCTAGATCTGCAATCGACACATAGGCAAGCTCATCTACGCCGTCGAAGGGGATGTTATCCACATAGAGTTTTTCGACCGTGTTTCCGTTTTCGTCCGCTTCAGTGAAATAGCGCGGGTTTTGAATGTCGCCCTCTGAAAGAACTAAGACCATATTCGCGGCTGACTGTGATGCCGATCCGCCATTCCCGCCTGTTTCAGTTTGTGCGCCTTGGTTCGTGCCGCGTGTTGCGTCTATGAACGGATTAGTACCACTTCCGCCACCGCCACAAGCAGATAGGGCCAAAGTACATGATAGAAAGAGTGCGTAAATTCTCATATATGTGCCTGTGATTTGATTTTGGATAGATGCTAGTGGATAACAGTTATAACCTAAAGTATAAAATGATGCTGATATTGAAAATGTGACCGTTATCTGGCGCTTTTATCTGAGCCATCCACAATCTATAGTGTTCACAACACACGCCAAGAAAGGATTCGCAGATGCCACTTTCCCCAGAACAACAGGCCGAAATTGACGAGCAACGTTCGCAATCTGCGTCGACATTGCGCGCCGTCAGCGACGGGATGGAAGCGCATCTTTACACGGCTTATCCTGTTTTGGATCATGGCTTTGTGCGGGTGATTGACTATATGGGCGATGATGCCGCCATTTGCCAAGCCGCGCGTGTCAGCTATGGCAAGGGGACGAAATCGGTTCAAAATGACGAAGGTTTGATCCGCTATCTGATGCGGCACTGGCATTCGACACCGTTTGAAATGTGCGAAATCAAGCTGCACGTAAAGCTGCCTGTGTTTGTCGCGCGGCAATGGATCCGCCATCGCACGGCCAATGTGAATGAATATTCTGCGCGCTATTCGATTTTGGATCGCGAATTCTATATCCCTGCGCCTGAACATATCGCGGCGCAGTCGGTTGTGAACAACCAAGGGCGCGGTGAAACCTTGACGGGTGACGAGGCGGCGCGGGTCTTGGAAATCCTAAAGGCAGACAGCGCGCGAGCGTATGACAATTATGAATCGATGATTTCCCAAGATGGGCAACAAGGGTTGGCGCGGGAATTGGCGCGGATGAACCTGCCCGCCAACATCTATACCCAATGGTACTGGAAGGTCGATCTGCACAATCTGTTGCATTTCTTGCGCTTGCGGGCCGATGCACATGCGCAATACGAAATCCGTGTATATGCCGATGAAATCTGTAAGATCGTTGCGGATTGGGTGCCGTTTGCCTATGCGGCCTTTGAAGATTACCGCATGGGTGGCGCGACTTTGTCGAAAACCGCAGTGGATGTGATGCGCCGTATGATCAAGGGCGAAGATGTCACCCAAGAAAATTCCGGCATGTCCAAAGGCGAATGGCGCGAATTTATGTCCGTGATCGACGGTTAATTTGGCAGTTTTACCTGAATGGTTTGCACAGGCGTACCGTTCAGGTCGAAAATCTGGATTTCGTCGTTTGACGTCACAACCGCATACCAATTTTGCGTTTGTGTAAAGGCGACGGGGACAGATCCATCACCCAGCGTGATTGTGTCGGGCAGTGCAACCGCGGTGTCATTTAAACGGGTGACAAGCAGGCCAATGATCACTACAACGCCGATGATCATGACCACAGTCAGAACAGTGACCAAGTGACGAAGCAATTTCAAACTTGGGGGCAGTTCAAATTCATCCAGAGGGGCCTTGATGTCGTCGTCCATTGTCACTTTCCTTATTCAGGCTGATCCGCCTAAACGACTTGATAAAGCGCTTTCGCGTGATGTGCCAGAGGAGGCAGAGCTTTCTCGGTCGCAGTTGACGCAGCTTTTGGCGAAAGGTGCAATAAAAATCAATGGCGTCGTTACGACAGAGGCCAAGGCCAAAGTGGTCGAGGGACAAGAAGTTGAAATAACCGTTCCCCAAGCCACCGAGATTGAGGCTGTCGCACAAAATATCCCAATTCAGATTGTCTACCAAGATGATGATGTCGTTGTCGTGAACAAACCCGCAGGCATGGTTGTCCATCCTGCGCCGGGGTCGCCCGATGGCACTTTGGTCAATGCGCTTTTGTTCCATTGCGCCGACAGCCTGTCGGGAATTGGCGGTGAAAAGCGTCCAGGCATTGTGCACCGGATCGACAAAGATACCAGCGGCCTGTTGGTTGTTGCAAAAAATGATCGCGCGCATCATGGATTGGCCGAACAATTTGAACGCCATAGCGTCGAACGCTATTACCGCGCAATTTGCTTTGGCGTGCCTGATGCAAATGATCCCCGCGTGCGCGGCGTTCGGGGCGTGAATTTCGAAGCCGGCAACATCATGAAAATCACCACCCATTTGGCACGCCACAAGACCGACCGCCAAAGGCAGGCCGTTTTTTTTGAAGGCGGGCGGCATGCGGTTACACGTGTGCGGATCGTTGAAAAATATGGCCAACCAGAAAGCGTGACATTGGTTGAATGTTGGTTGGAAACGGGTCGTACCCACCAAATTCGTGTGCATATGGCACATACGGGGCATGGTCTGATCGGGGATCCCGTCTACGGCGGAAAACGAAAACTATCGCCAAAATCCATTCGTCCAGCGGTGATTGAGGCGATCAATGCCTTTCCTCGGCAGGCCCTTCATGCCGCGGTGTTGGGGTTTGAACATCCATCCACGGGCGAATTGATGCGGTTTGAGGCAGATATCCCCGACGATATGGCCGATCTGATTGTACAATTGCAAACCTGCACAAATACGTGATCTGTGTTACAAGACTATTTTTTTCGACGGAATACGGATTATCTTGCGTTTGATACTTGGACGACTTGAAATCGTTGGTGCGCATTCCTAACTGAATGTTAACCATATAAACATTAAGGGATCACGATGAGTAACTACGCAAATCTTCCAGCACCCAGCCCCGAAGGCGGGTTGAATCGTTATTTGCAGGAAATTCGCAAGTTCCCAATGCTGGAACCTGAAGAAGAATATATGTTGGCAAAGCGCTGGGCCGAAGAACAAGATTCTGAGGCCGCGCATAAAATGGTCACGTCGCATCTGCGTCTGGCCGCCAAAATCGCCATGGGCTATCGCGGCTATGGTCTGCCGCAGGCCGAAGTGATTTCCGAAGCCAACGTAGGCCTCATGCAGGCGGTCAAACGATTTGACCCTGAACGGGGCTTTCGCCTTGCGACCTATGCCATGTGGTGGATCCGCGCGAGCATCCAAGAATATATTTTGCGCAGCTGGTCGCTGGTCAAAATGGGCACTACGTCTGCGCAAAAGAAATTGTTCTTTAATCTGCGCAAAGCGAAATCCAAGATCGGCGCCTTGGAAGAGGGCGATTTACACCCCGACAACGTCAAACAAATTGCCACTGATTTGGGCGTGACCGAAGACGAGGTTGTATCCATGAACCGCCGGCTCAGCGGTGGGGACGCATCGCTCAACGCGATGGTTGCCAGCGATGGTGACAGCGCGATGGAATGGCAAGATTGGTTAGAAGACGAAGATGCCGACCAAGCCGCAGATTACGAAGCGCGTGACGAATTGGAAACACGCCGCGAATTGTTGATCGAAGCGATGTCCATCCTGAACGAGCGTGAACGCGATATCCTGACCAAGCGACGCTTGTCGGATGAGGTCTCGACCCTAGAGGATCTAAGCGCCCAATATGACGTGAGCCGCGAACGCATTCGCCAAATCGAAGTCCGCGCCTTTGAAAAACTGCAACTGCGGATGCGTGAACTTGCCACCGACAAAGGATTGCTCGTCGCAAGTTAAGGCTTGGCTTCACAGCGAAATGCACATAGCCTTCGATTAAAAATTGGAGGCTATGATGACCAAAACGTTACGTTGGGGAATACTGGGCGCGGCAAAATTTGCCCGTGAACATATGGGTCCTGCAATCCATCTGGCGCCGCACAACGATCTGGTTGCGATTGCAACATCATCGATGGACAAGGCTGCCCCGTTTCAGGCACTGCGTCCTGGCCTGCAGGTCCATCTGGATTACGATGATTTGCTCAACGATCCCGATATTGATGCGGTCTATATCCCGCTTCCCAACCATCTTCATATCGAATGGACAAAACGCGCAATTGCTGCGGGAAAGCATGTTTTGTGTGAAAAGCCGATTTCGATGCAGGCCTCCGAAATTGACGACTTGATCGCGCTGCGCGACGCATCCGGCCTTGTTGTGGCCGAGGCCTATATGATCGTCCATCACCCGCAATGGATCTACGCACGTGATTTGGTGCGATCTGGTGCGATTGGGCGGATTGTTCAGGTGGATGGGGTGTTTTCCTATAACAATGCCGCCGATACAGGAAATATCCGCAATCGCGCCGACATGGGCGGCGGTGGCCTGCGCGATATTGGGGTCTATACGTTTGGTTCAACTCGATTTGTGACGGGACAAGAACCCAACGACATTCAACTGGCCGATATCATGTGGGAAAATGGGATTGACGCATGGGCGCATGTTGCGGCGAAATTTCCCGATTTTCGGTTCTCTGGCGTGACATCAATGCGTATGGCTGCGCGGCAAGAGATGAATTTCCATGGCGATACGGGGTGGATCAAACTGACCGCGCCATTCAACCCATCGGTTTTTGATCAGGCCGAAGTGCATCTGATGCGCGGTGACATGGTTGTTGAAACGAAACGCTTTCCTGCCGTGAACCACTATGTCAATCAGGTCGTCAATTTCCGCGCAAGCGTGATTGACGGGGCAGAGTATCCTTGTCCGCTTGAATTTTCACGCGG
>Ga0233450_10005527_pt1 | contig 10974 bp, 8 predicted proteins | sample 011ome_30_FD_189956 | JGI IMG/M metagenome (GOLD analysis project Ga0233450, IMG submission 189956) | Coastal salt marsh microbial communities from the Groves Creek Marsh, Skidaway Island, Georgia - 011501CT (spades assembly) | ecosystem: Environmental > Aquatic > Marine > Intertidal zone > Salt... | reverse complement strand
GCTTGGTCTATCAATAAAAGGATTTCTATTCCCCTGAATAGCATGAACAGCATTATTTCTATCAATTTCTTTCTGACTTACGGGGTCTAAAGCATCCCAACTAATCAACATTGTTTTTGCCCATTCGGAAAGGTTGTCACCGATTAGCATATCGCTAGTCCAAGTAGAAGAAACATTTTTATATCGGGTAACCATATAAAAATATGTACGTGCAAAATCACCTTTGTATTCATCTATTGGTTCGAAAACTGTGCCTGAATAACCCGGATAAACATTTGCTCCAAGCTTACTTCCATTGCTAGAAGTATACGTTGGGCTATTAACTTCCCCGTAAGGGTAATTGCCTCTCTTTCCATTTACCCAGCCATCTGTTGGGTATATATGAAATAAATCAGAATACATGGGCAAAGCATCGTTAAACCAACTTTTAGGAAAGGAATGCTCTCTGTTAAAGCAATCTCCTTCAGCAGTGTAATTACCACATTGATCTGAACCAAAATTATACGTGTAACTAGCAGATCCCGATGGGTTATCTGTGTACATATCCCAAACTATTCCGCTGTTATTATCTGTTGTTTGAAAATAGCCCCATAGTGTAGTATAATCTTTTACAGAATGGCCATTAATAATATTGTATAAAGCTGCACGAAGTGGCTCTCCACTTAAGTTTTCAGCTGCATTATAATACCCAGGTGGAATTTGAGCAAAACCCATCTTGCTAAGACTTAAAATCACAATAAATAGAATAGCTTTATTCATACCAGATGGTTAACTAGGTTTTAGGTAAATCTAAGCATAAAAGAATTAGCTAGACTAGATTAATGACTACATTTGAACAATAAATGTAAATGTAAATGAACTTTTCTGAGCTGAAACAATTTTTAGATGAAAAGGTGGAACTGTACAATACCCCGACATTTATTGAAAGTGATCCTATTTCCATCCCACATCAATTTGATTTAAAAGAAGATATAGAAATCATGGGATTTCTTGTAGCTACCATTGCTTGGGGAAATCGGAAAATGATAATTAAATCTGGAAATTCTCTGGCCACTATTTTGGGAATCTCTCCATATGATTTTATTATGAATTACAGAGAAACTGATAGCGCTTTTCTAAGAAATTTCAAACATAGGACTTTCAATTCTTTTGATCTAGAATTTTTCATCACAGCATTAAAAAACATATACACTAAGCATAAAGGTATGGAAAACGTGTTCTCATCTCCTATTGAATCTAAAACAACTACGATGTATGGTTCAATTGAGAACTTTAGAAAGGTATTTTTTGAAACGGTGAAAGATGCTAAATTCAGAACCTTCAAACATGTTGCAAGTCCCGCAAGAGGTTCTGCTTCAAAGCGAATTAATATGTATTTAAGATGGATGGTACGTCAAGATAAAAAAGGAGTTGATTTTGGAATTTGGAAAAGTATAAACCCTTCCTTATTATCTTGTCCATTAGATGTTCATTCTGGGAATGTTGGACGTATATTAGGCTTATTACCTCGGAAACAAAATGATTGGAAAGCTGTTATGGAGTTAGATGGTAATTTACGAAAATTGGATGCATCAGATCCTGTCAAATATGATTTCGCATTATTTGGATTGGGTGTTTTTGAAAAGTTTGCCTAAGATATGGGCTATTATTAAAGAAAAGATTAACTTTGTTTTTTGATGAAACTTCTCTATCCAGAATTTCTTTGGGCGCTTACCGCCTTATCTATCCCAATAATCATTCATTTATTTAATTTTCGAAAGTTTACTAAAGTTTACTTTTCCAACATTGAATTGCTGAAGGAAGTAAAACTGGAAACAAAAAGTAAGTCTCGACTTAAACACTTTCTGATACTTCTTATTCGCTTGCTGCTTGTTACATTTCTTGTAGTAGCTTTCGCACAACCTTATATTCCTGTAGAAAACGAAATACAGCTTGGGGATGCGACTATAGGGGTTTATATTGATAACTCTCACAGTATGGACACAAAAGGTGAGAATGGATATTTACTCGACCTAGCCAAAGAACAAGCTATACGCATTGCAGAGGGCTATAAAGCTACAGATCGCTTTCAAGTTATAACAAATGATTTAGAAGCACGCCATCAAAGATTGGTTAGTAAAGATGAGTTTATAGATTTAGTAGAAGAAATCGAACCAAGTTATGTTGCTAGAGAACTGAACGAAATTTATTTAAGGCAATCAGATGCAATGCTGGATAGAGAAGGAAACAAATCACTTTATTGGTTATCTGATTTCCAAAAAAATACGGCTCAATTGTCTGATGTCAAAAAAGATTCATCTTTAAAAATCTACTTATTACCATATCAACAGGAAGGAAAGGGAAACGTTTATATTGATAGTATTTGGTTTAAAACACCAATCCGAAAAACGGAAAGCGAAGAAAATATTTTTGCTAGAGTTGTAAATAAGACGGATTCTCCTATTGAGTTTAAAATCGAATTATCCATTAATGATGCCATACAAGGCTTTGGAAACTTTGCAATTGCAGAAAACTCTACAACCAACTGTATTGTGCCTTTTACAGTTGCTAAAAAAGGAATGCAGCATTGTAAACTCTACTTAACTGAATATCCTGATCCAGATATGCTTTTTGACGATGAATACTTCTTCTCTTATAACATAGAGAACAAAGTCAGTATTCTTCAACTAGTGGAAAAAGAAAACGCGAATGATACGCTCGGGTATTTAGCTAATCTTTTTAGTACAAACAACCTCTATCAGTTTACTTCGAAAAGCTTAGGCAAACTTGATTTTTCTACTCTTAATCAGTATGATTTCATCATCGCAAAGGGACTTGTCGATATTTCGACAGGGCTTTCATCTGAATTAATAAACTACACCAGGCAAGGAGGAAGCCTATTGGTGTTTCCATCTTCGTCAATTGATTTAGATGCATATAATAATTTATTGCAAACCATGGCAGTAGCTGACGTTTTAGGATTAGACACTGGGAACACGAAAGTTTCTTACTTAAACCTAGAACATCCTATTTACAAAGACGTTTTTGATAAAATTCCTGAAAATGTTTATTTACCAAAAGTAAATCAGCATTATGTACTATCATTTGCCAATTCTTCAGGGACAGAGTACCTTATGAAACTTCAAAATGGTGATTCATTTTTAAGTTCTTCCCAAGTTGCGAAAGGGACTTTTTATTTCTGCTCCACCCCATTAACCAGCAAAGCATCAAGCTTTCCGAAGCATGCCTTATTTGTAGCATCTTTGCTAAGGATTGGAGAATTTAGTCAACCGAGCTCTACCTTATCATACTCCATCGGCAGAGATAATACTATTGCCTTTCAGGAAATACCGTCTGATTTGGAAAAACTAACAATAAAATCAACTATCGAAGAAATAGAATTTATTCCTGAAGTTAGAAAGGTTAAAAATGAAACAAACTTATTACTCTACGATCAAATAAATACTTCAGGACATTATAATATTACGTTGGGTATTAATCCTATCGGAGGATTTAGTTTTAACTACGACAGAGCTGAATCGGATTTTAGTTTTTATACCACAAAAGAATTATCTGAATTACTCGCTAAATCGCCAATCGGAAATCAAGCTAATATAATACAAGGAGCGGATGATGCTTCATTTATTAACGTGAATGAACTCGTGCAAGGAAAACAATATTGGTGGGAATGTATACTACTAGTTATAATATTATTAGGATTAGAAATAGTTATCACAAGATTATGGAAATGATATTTAAAATTAAAAGGAAATGAAAATTTTAATTAAAGCGGCAAAAGTCATCGATCCAAATTCTTCATTTAATGGAAAAACCGTTGATGTTTACATTGAAGAAGGAATCATCAAAAATATCGGAAAAAACTTATCCGATATTGCAGACAGGGTTATTCAAGAAAAAAATTTACATATCTCGCCTGGCTTGATGGATATGCATGCAGAATTTTGCGAACCAGGAATGGAATACAAAGAGGATTTAATCTCAGGAGCCAATGCTGCTGCAAAAGGAGGGTTTACTTCGGTAGCAATTATGCCAAATACAAATCCTACTCGCTCTTCAAAAACAGACATTGAATTTGTAAAATCAAGAACGCAAAGTCATATTGTAGATGTGTTTTCCATCGGAGCTTTAAGTCACAATTTAGAAGGGAAAGAATTATCCGAAATGTATGACATGAAGCAGGCAGGCGCTGTTGCATTTTCAGATAACAAAAAAGCAATTGAAAGCTCTGGACTAATGTCTAGAGCTCTTCTTTACTCAAAAAACTTTGATGGACTGGTAATTAGTTTTGCCAACGACGAGAGTCTTTCGAACGAAGGACAAATGCACGAAGGTGAAGTAAGCACCTCTTTGGGGCTTGAGAGTATTCCTACCCTATCAGAAGAACTGCAAATTTCAAGAGATTTGTTTCTCACTTCATACAACGAATCTAAAATTCATTTCTCTACTATTTCTACTGCCAATTCTGTAACAATGATTCAAGAAGCAAAGAATGAAGGAATAAATGTTACTTCTGAAATTGCGGCACATCAAATTGCTTTAACAGACACTGCACTTGTAGATTTTGACTCAAACTATAAGACATTGCCTCCGCTAAGAGAAGACATAGACACAGAAGCGCTTATCGAGGGGCTAAAAGATGGTACTATAGATGTAATAGTATCCGATCACACCCCACAAGATATTGAATGCAAACAGAAAGAATTTGACTTAGCAGAATTTGGAATCATCGGTTTACAAACCGCATTTCCGATTGCTTGCACACATTTGATAGAGCACATTGGATTAGAAGGCATCATTCAAAAAATGGCTATTAATCCAAGAACTATTTTACAATTAGATGTTCCCGTTATAGAAAAAGAATTTTCAGCAAACATTACACTTTTCAATCCAACAAAAAAATGGACCTTAACGAAAGAAATGTTAGTATCTAAAAGTGCAAATACGCCTTTTATAGGAACTGAATTTACAGGTAAAGTTCTGGGAATTATAAATAATGATACAATTGATTTTGATTAAAAATAAAGAAAAGTATTATTTTCATTTTTATTAATAAGTTTTTTTTATTTTTGCACACCCAAACAAAGGAACATCCTTTAAATTGGGCCAGTAGCTCAGCTGGATAGAGCACCTCCCTTCTAAGGAGGCGGTCAAAGGTTCGAATCCTTTCTGGCTCACGCGAAAAGACCAACACGAAAGTGTCGGTCTTTTTTGATTTACGGCGACTCCAAACGAAGTTTGAGGGAGATGGGAAACAAAAAAGATCGGAATTCTGATTTATCAGAATTGGCATTTATACTCGTGTAAAAACCTAACAATAGCATGGATCAATAAGCAAAGCGGAGTAATCCTTTCTGGCTCACTAACGGGACAGTTTCAATTTTTTTGAAATCTGTCCCTTTTTTTACCCTTTAATTTGTTATCAATCAACAAGATAAGAGAAACAACTTCATTGATTCGACCGGTTCGACATTGTTTTACATCGAATTTTATTTTTTCAGGGAATATCGAACCTAAAAGTTGTTGCTTTTCTGTAACACCATAGCGCTGATAGTGTTTCTTAGTGACCTCGGCAGGCGACAGTTCAAACTTTTTGGAGGATTTGAAAGCGTTGGAATAGCTTCTTTAATCACCCAAAGAAATAACTACTCCCTCACTGCGCTAAACTCTTCACTTATCTCTCTTTAAGATAAATGGAGAAAATCATCATTTGATTCATTTTGAGACGTTTTCACACACCAAAACCTCATCCATTTATTATCCGTCAAGTACCATCTATTATTTGACCCCAACTTTTAGAAGTTACCACCGTAGAGTTATACAAGCAATGAAATTCAATTTTCTTGTACCTTTTTTAATCTTAAACATTATATAGTTAATAAGACACATTAACAAACTAAAACTTCGACCAATTGCCTATGTGAATATTGTACTCTATCAACTGTTAAACTAAAATTAATTCGTTATGAAAAATGGCATCATTTTTTTAAAACAAATAATAGAGGGGTTAAAGTATGCGACTTTAATGATGTAACTAAATCATATTCAAATTGCAGATATGATTCAGAAAAATCATTTTCTCATTTCACAACTGATATGAAATCAACATATTATATTGATAGCACTATTAATGAAGTAGGAGAAGATGTTTACTACGCTAAAAGTGATGTAGAAAATAGATATTTATTTGTATTTGATTATGCAGCAGAAAAGGTAATTTATATCTATCCAATGGATGGTTCATATGTAATCGCAACTAAAATAAAAGAGATTTTTGAAAGTAATTGATTACTAATTTTAGCCATATGTTATGCTTAAATAAATTAAAATGAATATTTACTCAAAATACATTTTAAATATTATACTTTTCATAATAAGTATCCCAATTTATTTTGGGATAACCCATGGCTTAATTGATTTAATTCATTTTGAAGAATATAGTATATCCCCTATTATATTAAGAAGTACTATTATATATCTTTACATACCATTTGTTCCCTTTTTATTGCAATTTTCTATTAAGGAAAGTAGATTGTTTTATATAACTCAACTCAGAAAAAACAATCTGAAGATTTTAACGTTTATTTTGACTTTTATCTTTTTAACGGGAATAATCAATTTTCTATTTGCAATAGACGCTGCTGATGGATATCAAGAAGGAGAGGTTTCTGTTTTTTTTAATTTTAGCTTATGGATTTTATATATAGGTGTTTTTACGTTTATCCATTTAAAATATTTGAAATCCAGTGAAATTACGTTAAATTTTAGATTGCCCTTTTTTAAATCTATATTCTATATTTCCTTGACCATTGCCCTCTTTGGCTTAGTTAATATAACATCCTGTGCTGATCACCCTGGTTTTTTAATTTTATTAAGTTTACTTTCTTTATTTATATGTACCCTGATATCAATAATTGACTTAATTATCTCTTTGTTTAAAAATTACTTTAGTTACAAGATTTTGATTTATCCACTGATTTTGGGAGCTAGCACTTACGGATTTTTTCAGCTTGAGGAAATATATGGGAATGATGGCAAATGTAATTTGATATTTGGGCCTGATGATTCTGGCATGGCACTTACCTTTATGTTAATAGCCTTATACTCATTTACTGCAAAAAAGACAGACTTATCAATAAATTTAAAAAAGCATAACAAAATATGAACTCATCAACAATATATTACCTAGTCGCTGACCTCAATGGAGAACAATTCTTAATTGACACATTTGCGGATGCTGAAAGTGGGCAAATGATGATGAAAAAAGTATTTGAAATGGCCATGCCGCCCCAAGTGTTTGCGGTAAATGAATTAATTCGAATATATGAGTTTCTCAATTGCCAGAGAGTTGTTGGAGATATTCTAGAAAATTGCTCAGATGTGGAAACAAATGGAGTTATTAGTGTTTGTGTGATTGAAGAAAGTAAAATGAAGAACTTAAAAGTGACATAATTGTATTTCTAAAACAGTTAACCTCGACAAAAATTAAACAATGATTGGATTGTATACATACTTATTAGTTGGCCTTTTTTGGTACTTGATGATCTCCATCTATAATTGGCGAGAATTGAAAGGATCCAGGTTCTTGATTGGAATTATTGCTTATCCGCTGTTGTTCCCTTTCTTTTTTTACTTTCAATTAAAAAAAGTATCCATTTTTAAAAAGACGCTAAAGGGGTTTAATACTTTTAAATTTTTGCTCTTCAATGATTACGGAACTGAATCAAGTACTTTTGAGTCTAAAAAAGAAAATATATATGTTTTCACCAATTTTGATGATGACTTACCTCCATTTTAAAATTGGAGCCAATCTAAATATGAAAAAAGCTGTTGTTCAAACCAGATTGTAAAGTTTTCGAGATATGACCCTCCAGATGAGCGTTTTTTGACATTCTTTTGGAATTACAAAAAACACAACAAAGCCCAAGCTACATTGCTTTGCATTCGCAAATCACATAACTTAGCCAAACTGTGATGCACAACGAAAAATTTATCATGGTAGGGTTTAATACTTTTCAAACGGTATAACTATATACAAAACCCGAAATAAAATGAATTTAAATAAACAAATACTAGTTATATTACTACTTACATGCGTTTTTAATGTACTTAATGCTCAATCTTGGAGCAAATCGTTTGCTGCAGGAGGCTTCGACTCCAATAACACATTATTGGGTGGTTCAGAGGTACTACAATTAGTCGATCATAAAAGTATGTTATTTGCATCGATAGGTTATTGGCAAGATGAGAACAACATTTGGTATGGAGGTTCAAATAACAATATTGGATGGGGCCAAATTAATAGACTGGATAACCCCACTGCAATTTGGCAAGAAGATTTGTTTTTGGGATCGAGCTTTCTTAGACCTGAAATTCTTAAACAAATAATTTTCACAAAAGACCAATTTGGTGCTTTACTTTCTACTCCTGATACCGTTTTGATTTGTGCAGGGTACTCACCAAATTACATTACTAGTCAAGTTCAAGTGAAAAGTTTTGTTAGAAATGATGCGATTGGCACATGGGAAGAAAGTCAAATTCTGCAAGGCGGATTCCCTGCAGGAGAGAACTACTCTATCAGGGATATTGAAGTGTATATAGACCAACAAACTGGATTGGAATATGTATTTACTACGGTTGGAACACAAGGAATATTTAAAGGGAAATATAATCCTTCCAACCCCGGAAAAATAGATTGGATCTCAACAGCAGAATTTGGTCCTCTAAGTATTAGGCCATTGGGAATTGAGATAGCAAATGGCGCTCTTCATTTTTCATCTGGAAGTAAACTATATAGGCGTATTGATGGTTCATCTCCAAGCTATGTAATAGATCATGATTTTAGCGACCTTGGTGCTACTATCAACTCTGCTGTAGGCGGCATTAGAGGTTTAACAACTATTAATAATCCAAGTGGAGCTGATGATTCATTCCTCTTGATGTGGTGCCCTAACGGTCAATCTCAAGGAACTATTTATCGTCTGGAACCAGATGGAATCGGTGGATTTAATCGTATTTATGAAAATAAACTATCCGTATTAATATCGAATTTTTTAGCAGGATCTACTGCTAGTTATGTTCTAGGAGCTTATAATGAGTTTTACGAATATATTGACCCCATAAGCAATGATTCAATTCACCTGATAGGGTTTGAAGCAAATATAACGGGAGGTGGACACCCCTTATGGAACGGTTACTATAAAGGAGCTTTGTTCGCTAAGCGAGATGCAAATGGTCAATATTCATTAGAAGAGATCAACGGAACCATAGGTGCTAATGATGCCCCTTTAGTTGCTAACCGCTGCTATGTAAAATCTCCATTCTCAAATGAAACTGCACTATATTTTGGTGGTTTTGATCCTAATAGCAACGCTTCAACAAACATGGCTTGGGTGTACAAGAAAGACCATCAAGTTACCTCGATAAATGAAACTCAAGCTCATGAAAACAGTTTAATGATTTATCCTAACCCTTCTAGTAATCAACTTTTTATTGAAACTGATTTTCTGGAAAACTCTGAATACAGCATCATTAATCTTTTAGGAAAAGAAGTAATATCTGGAAGAATAAATAGTAAAATTAAATTGGTAGATGTTTCAAAATTACCGCCCAATGTTTACATACTTAGAATTGCAAATAAAGCGGTTAAATTTATCAAGACAAACTAATTCGTATAACAAAACCTAAACTGCATTCGCAAATCACATAACTTAGCCAAACTGTATGGCTTTATTCAGATTCATAAGTTTTATTGTATTAAGTAGTATGGCTATGACTACTGACGCGCAACAATCTTACAAGTGGGACTCTTTACGTTTGTCTTCATTTGGAGAAGAATTTAAATGGGGAACAGCATGCGCTGCCTATCAAATTGAGGGTGCTTGGGACTCAGATGGAAAGGGAGTTTCAATCTGGGATGAATTTACACATAGAAAAGGAAATGTACACAATAATGATAACGGCGATGTATCAGTAGATTTTTATCATAGATACAAAGAAGATATTCGTCTTCACAAAGAAATGAATTTTGATGTATTTCGTTTTTCAATCTCTTGGTCACGCATATTTCCTGACGGTACAGGTGAAATAAACCCAAAAGGTGTTCAGTTCTACCACAATGTTATAGATGAGTGTTTAGCTCAAGGTGTAGAACCTTGGGTTACTCTATATCATTGGGATCTTCCTCAAAATCTAGAAAATAAAGGAGGCTGGACCAACAGAGAAATAATTAAATGGTTTTCGTTGTACACTGAATTTTGTGCGAATGAATATGGAGGTAAAGTGAAAAACTGGATGGTGATGAATGAGCCCGCAGCATTCGTCGGATTAGGCTATATGATGGGTTACCATGCTCCGGGAGAAAAAGGTATATCTAACTTTCTGAAAGCTACTCATAATACCTGTTTATCTATGGCTGAAAGTGGCAGGATACTAAGATCAAAAGTTAAGAACGCAAATATTGGCACTACCTTTAGCTGTTCACCCGTGGAGGCTTATAAAGGAAAACAAAAAAATGAGAAAGCAGTCGAAAAACTTGACGCTTTGCTTAATCGCCTATACATTGAACCTTGTTTGGGACTTGGATATCCTATTGACAGATTCCCGGCATTGAAGAAAATTGAAAAGTATTTCGAAGAAGGTGACGATGAAAAACTGATTTTTAATTTTGATTTTATAGGTATACAGAATTATTTTAGAGTTGTTGCAAAAAAACACATTTGGCCTCCTGTTCTTTGGGCTAAACAAATTGATCCAAAAAAGAGGGATGTTCCTACAAACGAAATGGGGTTTGAAATATATCCAGAAGGAATCTACAAAGTTCTAAAACAGTTCGGCGAATATGAAAAAGTCAAAGAAATAATTGTAACTGAAAATGGAGTTTGTGTAAAAGACTCACTTGAAAACGGTGCTGTACAGGATCAAAAGCGAATCAATTTTTTTAAATCATACCTGTATGAGGTTTTAAAAGCCAAGAAA
>Ga0233450_10005525_pt1 | contig 10975 bp, 5 predicted proteins | sample 011ome_30_FD_189956 | JGI IMG/M metagenome (GOLD analysis project Ga0233450, IMG submission 189956) | Coastal salt marsh microbial communities from the Groves Creek Marsh, Skidaway Island, Georgia - 011501CT (spades assembly) | ecosystem: Environmental > Aquatic > Marine > Intertidal zone > Salt... | reverse complement strand
GAATCTCAAGATCATAAAAATACCTACCTGCGGTCATAGCCGAAGAGTCTGCATTTGATAATTGCATTTTTACCTTGCCATCTGTAGCAGGAATTAGTACTGTGCAAGTAAAGCTACCTGCTACAGTATCTGAGAGCCTGGTTGACCGCATTTGAGCACGAGCAGAGTATCCGCTCAGATCTTTAACTACGCCTACTTCCTTAATTAATAAGTCAATGGCAAAGTCGGATCCTTGGTCAATGGTTAAGTTGTAAGTAGCTGCGGTCATTAAATTCTCCTATTGTGAAATTATACCCCCAGTAACATTTTATGTCAAGATATATTTTTTTAATGGTGTTAAACAACAAGGTTTCCTAATCGCACTCTAAGAACACCACTTGAGTCCGTTATATCTATCCTATTGTGTTCGCCATCAAAATATATTGAACTATTTTGTTCAGCAATATTTGCTGATATTCTTAGTTGTTCTGCATCTATACTACCTGTAGTTATTTTGCCACCATTAATAGTAGTAGTACCAGTATTAACTACAATCGCGGGATCATATATAGTGGCTCCAGCTACTAAGTCGGACCCGCTGAAGGTTACTACACCTTCAAAATTAGTATGTACTGATACTGTGCCATAACTTGCGTTCGTTGTTATAGACTGTGCCGTCTGCTCTAAAACTATATAAGGCAATGCGTAATATGTATTGGCGCTAGCCGCATCTTGAGGTCTAGCAGAGTTTGTCCAAATATTAAGACCAGTACCTATACCAGTACCTGATATTAGCCCGGAAGACCAAGTATATAAAGTTCCTGCCGGTGCTGAAGGAGCAGCACCAGTACTTTCATAATATAAGTATCCTTGGGCAGTTCGTAATCCTGGGGCTCCTGGATCTCCAGGATCTCCAGGATCTCCAGGATCTCCATCTGTACCAACGTATTTAACATAAGTCAATCCAGGAGGTATAGTAGTTGGAGAAGTTTCCGGACTAGCCCATTCATAAAAGTTTACATACTCTTGATTATTAAAAATAAAAGTAGCATTAAGTCCTGCTGCACTATCTGCATATATAGGTACTACACCTTGTGAATCTCCATCCTCTCCAATGTATTTTACCCAAGTAAGACCTGCTACTGGGAGGGTAGGTTTAGTATTTGTATACTCATAGTAGTTTACATAAGGTAAAGAGCCTTGCGTATAGCTCTGGCCATCCCCCGCATCGTTACTAGCAAAAATAGGTACTACACCTGCAGTATTACCATCATTTATAGTAAAAGTAGTTCCATCACTGAACTCAATAGTAGTAACCCCATCAACAGTAGTACTAGTAGCTGTTAATGCATCTGCATCAATAGCTCCTGTAGCACTTCCTATAACTCCAGAGACTAGGTTTGAAGGCTGGTATTCAGAGGTTAGTTGTCTATTGTCTGCCGTAAACACTAAATGCCTTACCCAAAAATATTTAGTTACTAATACTTGTTCAGTTATAATATCAATATAAGAATTGGCTTTTGTTATAGCTAGCAAATATGCGTCATTAAAATCAGGAGTTGCTGACGCATATAATTCAGTAGTGTGAGTACTTTGCTTAAAGTTTGCAGAGTTATTCCAGGTTACCGTAATACCTCCCTTAGCATTAGTAGCAGCTTGTAAATTGCTGGGAGCTACTGGATTATTTACAGGGCTTTGATTGTTTGCACCTCCCGCCTCTTCGGCAACTCTAGACGCCCTGGTCCCTCTAATATCTCCAATAAGAAATGCTTCATCATTATGCTCCGAAGCAGTTACTTGTACTAAACCATTTGTATTAAAATTTAAGTTTTCTATTCTAAATAATTTGTTGACCCACCCAAATCTATCATAAGATAACTTTATAATAGTACCAGCTAATAATAAATAACCTTTTGAATCGATAGTAAAGTCAATGTCTAGGCCATATCTTGAAGTGTCTAGGTATTGTTTAATATTTATACGAGCATTATAATAGTTTGAAATTCCGGGCATCGCAAAATTTCCAGCCCTTCTAATGCCTTTATCTTCTTTTAAGTAGCTAGAATTAAAAAACTTTATACCTCTACCTGAAAACTTATTTTGAGGGTCTATAATACTAGTTTCCATACTATTATAAGTATTTTTCTGACCTTTATCAGATACTTTCAACTCTCCAAAAATATCTCCTTCTGTTATAACCTGATACGTTTCAAATACCTCAGGTGCGGATCTTTTAATGTCTAATTCGTATTTACCATTTGAGTATCTCATGATTCCATTAAACTGAAGAAGCATTGAGTTAATATTATCAAATAGAGGAGAAGAAGTATTTATAACTTGGTTAGTTTGGTGCCGTGTAACACAACGCTGTGTAGGTTCGTCCCACCCTAAATAAGCCCAGTACTTAACATCATCAGAATCATACAAAGAGTATCCTGGAGAATTAAAACCTTCTAACGAATTAGTAAATTTTTTGATTATAGGATTGCCAGATGATGTGAAGCCATCTGTAATAGACAAGGATAGAGAAGAAACACCGCTGCCAGTAACCTTAGTCAAGGCTAAAGAGCTTTGTGCTCCTGAAGTTGGTGGAGTACTGGAAACCGTTCCGGAAGATAGATAAACTAATCCATTATTCCAAATTGGGTAATTTAGTGGAAAAGCTTTCCAGTTATTCCATTTATAAGCTAATTTACCTATTACATCCGTAAAAGTTATTTCTTGGAAAATAGTTGGAGTACCTGCTATATTGACTACATTAGGTACAACACTTTTTACTTTTCCCTGAAATGTTAAAGCACCGTCTACTTCATATTTATAAACATCACCTGCGGCTATAGTAGTTCCCGCAGTTACTTGCACGATAACATCAGATCGAGTATCGCAGTACCCAGCAGAGTCTAAAAATGTAGATAAATTTAAATCACTCTGCTTTAACCCTTTACCATATCGAATATTTGTCAAGTAGTCCAGTAATTGTATGGCTGGATTAATCGAAACTCGTTTGTCTCCCCTGCTACTTATACTTATAACATCTGTTGTAGAGTCGGGAATAAAAAAAGGTGGAAGACCTGAGTCGAGTATAGCAATTTTAGTCGTACCATCATAATCTACTACTCTTCTAGTTACCTCTTGTACTATAACGTCATTTATATACCTAGTAAGAGTAAGGTTCTTGTTGTTATAGTGATCATCTACAGTGGAAGCAGCTGTACCTAAAGTAATACGATCCGATACTGTAAGCGTAGGTGTTAGTCCCTTAGCGATATTAGCTACAATAGCTTCGGAAGCAGGTCCTTCATTTACAGTAGGTAATTGACCTGTTGCTCCAGAATAAGAGCCTGTCAAAATAAAACTAGCTGTGGGCAAAACATTTGGAAAGCTGACAATTACAGGAGTGCCATAAGGCATTCCTGTAATGTCTATCGGAGTAGACAAGGATAAGAATAAATTTAACCAACTACCTGTAGCATTTAAAGCTGCAGAAGCAATTTCATATTCTGGTTGTACAGGAATAGCAACTTTATCCAGCTCTAAAGCATCATAAGTGGACATATACCACTTGTCCCCAGTAGCATTTTTCATGTAAAAGTTACCCACATTCTCGGCAGCCTGAGGGTTGTCAGAATATCGGAATCTGTAGGATAGGTTACCATACTCATCGTAGTAAGCCCATTTATCAATAATAGTAATACTAGAGGCACCTATTTGAAGGTTACTCACAGTATGATGAAGAGTTACAAGGTCTCCCAATAAAAAATCTTCTTCTCCTCCATCGGGTTGAGTATCGTTAGCTAAATAACTATAGTCATAGTTGTAACATTCCAGTGTACTACCTTTTACTACAAATTCTAGTTTAGGTATAGTTGTCTCGCCTTCATTTATTGTGTATTTACCTACAGCATATGCTGTATCTAATAAACGATGAGAGGTGCTCCAGTAATCTTCAAAAACTCCAGAATAGTAGTCCTGTTGTATTTTAAAACTATTAGAACGAGCAAGATTAACTAAAGTATTATTTGCTTTTTGATCCGCTTTTCCTGCATGAACATCTAATTTGAAGGTTAAAGGAGATTGAAGCTGTATAGTATCACCATCCCTTAACCCGGTGCCGCCAAAGGAGCTGGGAGTTGTACCTAAAGATACTTGATAAAGAGGAGCACCAGATATATAATTATCTGATCTATTACCACCCTCACTACCAATATCACCGATCTCGATAACGGCACCAAACATGCTACCACCTGAGAGAACATCACCTCTGTCTGCTCTTCCATAACAAGCTATATCAACATTTTCTCCACCAGTGGCGCGAACATCGGAGTCAGAAGCATCTAAGCAGATAAGGTTGCTATCATCAATATAAATATCCAATATTCCACTGATCTCACCTTCACATATGGCATGAGCAATATAGACCTCAGTAGAAGAGTCGCCTATGCTAGGAGCTTTTATATCTGCAAAAATAGGGAAGCTGTCTACTTTTTGCACACCATAAATTACAGGCAAATACTTAGCTTCTAAATTAAACTGCAAGTCAATCTCTTTGTCAACTACTTCAGTGTATTCTAGCATTTTTGTACCGCCAAATACACCTGCGAAACCACCACGCTTTCTCATTCTAAACTTTTTTTCAATTGTCTGATACTGTGCCATTACATTTACAGAGCTTTCTGCGTGTACAAAACCTGGATCTTGAGCATACTCAGGACGAATAAGAGCATCTACATCAGGCTCTCCTGTTACACTAAGGGCTCTATGTTGTGCGTCTGAGGTTTGACGTCCTTGTACTCTTACAAAATCTCCCCAGTGAGAGGTTAAGCTCCAACTTATTTTGGAGGTTGTTAACATATTATCAGATACAGCGCCTTTAGCAATAATACCTCTAAAGATAAGGAATGGTGCGCCGATTATAATACCAGTTTCTGGATTCATATGCGCTCTATACACATATGCCTCTCGGTTAATATAGTTAGAGTAGTTTGTACCGCCTACTTTATTAAGGATTAAAGAATTTACTTCTTCTGAAGCGTAAGAAAGATTATAAGATACTGCAGATTCTGCAATTATTGTAGTATCAACTGGAGTTAATGACACGGTTTGGTTATTATTCGTAAAAGTGTCTATTCTTACATATTTATTATTATTTACACCAGTAGCGCTTTCAAGCAATAGAGTATCACCTTCTTGAAAACCTGCTTCTAGAAGATCAATATCTGCTGTCATACTAGAAGAGGTAAAACTAGTGTTTGCAATAATAATGGTACCTAAAGCGGTACCTGAAAGGGTTAAAGAGATAGAAGAAGCTTTAGCTTCTGTAGTCTCACTAACAGTTCCTACACTTAATAACTTATTAGCAACATAAGTTTGCGGGAGGTTTGCACTCCCACGTGAATCTACAGATGCATCATCGAAGACTATATTTATAGAAGCGTCAGTAATGTAGGCGTAATCTATAGCCTTGCCAGAGGTTTGTCCAGATCCAGCACTCGGACGAGGCTTTTCGAATTTGACAAGATGGAAATAGGAATAAGGATCCCCATCAATTAGTGAATTTTTCAAGTCTGTTGGTATATTACGTTCTGCCATGATCTAGTTGTTAACCTCCTCAAGTTTTAATGAAAAGCTATATAAATTTTCAGTATTCAAACTGTACTCTTGTACGTCTGCTGTTTGTATTACTTTAATTGTTGGGTCTGTAAAATCAAGAACAGCAGAAGATGAAATAGCTTTTGCAAGACCTGGGGTGATAGTAATAGAAGAAGCTCCGACTCTATTTACCATATAAGTTTTAGTATGAGACGAATCACTAGGATCATTAATCCGTAGTAAAGCACCTACTATTATACTTGTAGTAGTACATGCTACTGTAGTAGAACCTGCTACGGCTGATGCTGTAACAGTTCTATCTGTTATTCCTTGATCTCTATACTGTGGAAGAGAAACGAAAAAAGGTTTTAAAGTTCCTTGTTTATGTAAAAGAAAAGTATAAACAGGATCAAACTCAGCCTTTGTCATTGGATTATATCCAATAGAGATATCCCACTTGTGATAAGCAGATACACGACTGACTAGTCTTCCAGAATTTGTGCGATCTCTCATAATAGGCTGGTTAGAGCTTAGCTTTACTGATGCAAAGCCTGGGCCTGTTGCTCCACTCCCTGCGTCTCCCGCAGGGGTAATTAGATGATATGGATCTGGTAGTATATTTTGAATTGCCATAATTATTGGTTCCTAATCGCACCACGTGGGTACTTACTAAAGGGATCTGGGCCTTCTGCAGAACCTTGGTAAGACTCTACATTTACATTCTCTAAAAAGGACTCTCCGTGAGCATTTGCTGCTTCACGGATTATGCCTACCAAATTACCCCGTTGAGAGTTTAGCACATCTTCGATTCCTCTTGAGTCAATTGCATTGATTGTGAAGGTCACGTTTACAGGGGCTCCTCCCATAGAGCTTTCATCTGCCGGAGATATACGTCCTGGCATTTCTGGTGTGAATAATTCTGGTCCCTGCTCACCTACCATAAAAGATGTATTTCCTCCAGAAGCACGATATCTAGTACCTGCGAAGGCTCCAGTAGGGGTAAAATTAGTCATACCACTACCAACACCTTGTGCTCCACGAGCATAACCTAATTCTCCAGAAGGGCTACGAGCTTTGGCTAGATCTACTGAGTTTTGCCTGTTGCCTACTGATACTGTACTGGGCATAGATGTGTCAGAAGAGCCTCCGCCTCCTTGAAAAGAAGTTCCTGAAATTAGGGCTAATTGAGCTGCGCCCATGGCTCCCACCATTACAGCAAGAGGTATCGCGAGCGCTCCGGCAGTTGCCATAGTTGCCATAATAGCTGAAGCAGTACTAATGACTGTCTGAGCCATTTGCATCTTTTTATTAACTTCAAAAGCTTTTCTTTGCATAGCTTCTTTTTTCTTTTCTAGACCTTTGATTTTAGCTAAGCTTTCTTTGGACTTTCCGTCCCTGGCCTGCTCTGCTTTTATCTCTGAGTCAACTCCGGCTATCCTGGCCTTACTGGCGGATGCCATAATACTACTCAGCTGATTCACTGTTGAGCCAACTGCTCCAAGAATTGCAGAAGTCTTCTCTGCAGAAGAGGCTCCCTTTACATTTATTGCCTCAAAAGCCCCAGCCCATGCTCCTGCAACAGCTAAAGATCCTTGAATAGCTGTTGCTACGGCTTCTCCATCTGGACCCAAGGTTTTCATTGTTTCTGTCATAGGGTTTACAAAGTCTTGTAATGCTCCAATTTTTACAGACGTATCCGCATCACCACCAAGAGTTTTTGCTGTGCTAGCAGCTAAGTCACCCGTTCTAGCGGCGTCTGCTGCAAATATTCCTTGGGTTGCTTCTATTTTTGAGATTTCCAAAGCTCTTGCAGCTTCTCTGTTGAGTTTTATTTTTAATTCTAAAGCATCTTTGTCTACCTGTAACATACCTTCTCGTCTAGTTAGCTCTAGGGCTTCTAATTCTAAACTCTTTGTAATTAAATCATTCTCTATTTTACGTAATGAACCTAATGAACCTTGAACTAAATAAGCTTGGGACATAGTTAAAGTATGAGCTTCTTGCGCTTTTCTCAAGTTCGTAAGAGCAGTCAAAGTATCTCCAGTATTTCCAGCTGTTGATTTTATGGCTGCATTATAAGTTTCTTGTACCTTGGCAGCTGCCTCTACTTCACCTTTACCAAGGAAAGCCTCTTTGGAGGCATTCATTTCTTTCGTCATCTCCATTATAGCTTTCTCTGCTCCAACTAAGTCTCCGGAGGTCATTGCTTCTTGCGCTTCTCCAATTGTATCCACCATTGCTTTATACGAGGCAGTAGCAGTTCGTGCTTCTTCTTCAAATTTAACTAATTGAGCAACTGCTTGATCATATCCGGCACCAGAACCTCCACTAGCTTCAATAGCAGCAAGGGCTGAAGCCGCTTCAGGGCTAATATCTTTTAACACTGATAGCTCTGTTACAAGATTCTTTAAAGACTCACTACGCTGAGCATCACTCATTACAGCGACTTTAGTAGCCTTTCGAGTGCCGTCGGCCTGTAACGTAGTAACGTAGGTCATTTCGTTAATTTTCTTTAACTGAGCTGAGATACCTAAAGTGCTTAGAGATGTCATACGAGTAAAACCTTTTTGAGCCTCTGTAGCTTTACTAAGGGGGTCTGATAATCCTGCAGCAGTATTTTTTAAGTCTTGACCCATTAATTTTGCTTTTTCACTAAAAGATTCAAATACCTTTTCCTGCGATGCTGCAACGTCCCCCATTGCTTCTAGGTTATATGCGAATTGGCCTCCAATACTAGTTTCAAAATCTTTGCCTAAATCTAAGGTTCCTTTCGATAGAGCTTCTATAGAATCTAAAGCATAACTAGAGTTTGTATCAAATTTAAATTCAATAGGTTCTTTACCAAAAAATTCTCTTACTTCATTGTATCCATCTATAATAACATTAATTATGGTTTTCCAGGCATTAATAATCCAGTCATAAAGTTTAGCGATAGGCTCCAGAATGCTTTTTGATAGCAAAGGCCCAATTAGATTCAACACACTACTCATAGCATCAAGAACAGATGATACAATAGTAAAAGGGGATCTTACAACTTTCATTATTATATCATAGATTATTTTTAAAACACCTATAACTCCAGCAAATTTCATTGCTGAAGACATAAGTTTACCTGCATTACTTGCGGCAACCCCAATAGCTTTATAAGTTGCGACGCCTCGCGACTTTAGCTTAGAAAATATTACCTTAGCTTCCAAACCCAGTCTTTTAAAATGAACCTTTTGTTTATCAACAAAACTAGCCCCTGCTTTACTGTTTTTGTCCATTGCTTCTCTAAAGCTTTTTACTATTTGTATGTCTACACCTTTGAAAGTGTTTTTCTTAATTTCTCCATGATTATCATACTGCTTTTCAGCATCGGCAAGCATTTTTGCCAATCTACCCTTTTGCTTAGGATCTAGGGGCTCCCCCGCAGCGGCTTTTTGTAGTAGCTTAGAGGATCCGGCTCCTGCTTCCATTGCAGATTTAGCAGACGCTTGTACACCTGCTTTTTCCATAGCCTCTAACGCAGCCTTGCTTTCTTCTATTTCTTTTGTATACGCGATCTGAGAATCCATTGCTAATGCCAGAGAGTGGTCAGCCTCTTTACCCATTTCTGCAAGTCTTTGTTTAACTCCATCTAGGGGGATCATTAATTTAAGTACAGAAATGCCTAATACGCCAAAAACAGCTACGGCTGCCATGGCGCTTCCATTTATAATATTTGCGAAAGTAGAGAAAATTGGTAGTAGAAAGCTTGTAGCTTTTTTAATTAAATCATCAAAAGTTACAGATAACTGTACAAAGGGGTTGGAGGGGGGATTAGCATCACCATAAAGCTCATTGAGCTGTCTTTGGGTTTCAACTAAAACTGCTTGGCTTCGTTGGGACGCGGTTAGTGAGTCTGCACTTTTACCTATCATTCGCCCATATCTTTCTGTAGCGTCCGCTAACTTAAGTGTAATACCTAATTCGTCCAGCAATTCAGGCTCCGCTTTAGAAGCACCACGTACTAGACGATCAAATGCATCTTCAAATCCTCTACCTAAGGCAGCCGAGGCTTTGCGTGCACCAGCAGCTAGATCTTCCATTTGTTTAGGAGAGAATCCTTTTGCTACACCAATAGCAGCTGCTTCAGCAGCATGTCTAAAATCTAGCATACCTCCTGAAGCTTCACGAAGCCCTGCAGTAATAGATTGAAGAGCTATACCTGTGGTAGCGGCATAGGATACTTGAGATTGTTCTAGTATTTTAACATCGGCGGCATTTCGGAGGAACAAGAAAGCGGCAGACAGTGCAAAGATGTTAGAAGCTAAAGCAGCATACGCGGGCACAAGGCCGCCGCTTATACCGGTAGTCATTTTTGAAAAAGCTTTTGTACTATTTGAAGTGGCGCCCGCTACACCTTTTTGTCGTTTACTATAGTTATCTGCGGAAGACGCAGCCTTGTCAGTAGCACTAGCAGCTTTATTAGCTTTTTGTGATATCTTCTCTAGGCTGCCGTCATCTTTTACTTTATAGGTAACTACAATAGTATCATTTGCCACTATTTTTTTCTCTTTAGCTTATCATACTCTCTTTTTATATGTTCTTGAGATGATTTAATAGCTCTTGAGTCTAACCAGTTAAGTAATACTAGAAAAAACTCTTTATCTTCAGGTTCGTATTGTTCTATAAAGTAATTTAAATTTGTGTAGTCTTTTCCTATGTAACCAACTTCTGGGTACATACGATCACCTAACATGTTAAAAGTTGATAATGCTTGAGTAACAACTTCTGGAAAATCTTCCCAGTCTGGTGGTATTTCGGAGTCTATTGGCTCCTTTCCTAACTGTTCACACATACTAAGATAACGATCTCTTGTCATCTTAGTGTCTCCATTGTCAAAGTATCTCTTCAACCTGTCTATCGCTTCATCACGTTGAGCTTGTGCGAAAGTTATCTAAATCAAAGACTACCTCGTTGAGCCATGTATCAAATTCTGTAGATGAATTTACAAGAATCTCTGCATTGTCCTCAGTATATTCTAGCTCTTCGGAGGGATCTTTTCCGTCCATATCAATAAGTAGAAGAGTTTCAAGATGCTCTAATTTAAGACCTCTCCAATTCTTAACGACTGCTCGTGTAAATTCAACAATAAACTTTTCTTCATCAAGGTTTTCTACCACTTGTCTAGTCTTACGATCAAACTTAGAACTTAAACATTTTTTACGTAGTCCTGTTAGTTCTTTACGAGAAAGATTAGCAACTTCAACTTCAAAACCCGATAGTCCTGGAAAGTCTACCCAGACAGCTTTTGTGTTGATTATTAATTTTTTTAATTCCATTTTCTATTCCTTTAAAGTGTTGTATAAGTTATTACGTCTGAAAGAGACGTAGGGTTTTGCGTCATTCTCCAATCATAGCTTTGTTTAAATATACCACCAGT
>Ga0233450_10005510_pt1 | contig 10991 bp, 7 predicted proteins | sample 011ome_30_FD_189956 | JGI IMG/M metagenome (GOLD analysis project Ga0233450, IMG submission 189956) | Coastal salt marsh microbial communities from the Groves Creek Marsh, Skidaway Island, Georgia - 011501CT (spades assembly) | ecosystem: Environmental > Aquatic > Marine > Intertidal zone > Salt... | reverse complement strand
GCGCGCGTCGTTGTTGAATTCTCACAGTGACGTTTTAGGAAACAGGATAGAACGAAAGATATGTAAAAATCTTCCCAAACAAACGCTGATCAAAACAAAACTCACGGCAGAGAAATCTCGACACCATTTTTTTATTTAGGGTATCAAATTTCTTTTTTTTTTCACTCTCCTGTTTTTTTTCTCTCTCTCTTGTGTTCCTTTCGTTTTTTTTTAAGCACAACACATCACTGAACGCTCTTTTGCATCATCATCGATAATAACGGAGAGTTTCGTGAAAAGCGAAACGAGGCTGGTTGTTTTGAAAGGAACGGAAACTTTTGCGGCGGTTGAGAGAGAGATCACAAGACAGAGAAAAGCGTTCGTCAGAGAAACTATACGTATATATAATAGTACTATTATTAGTAGTAGAATTCAAGTAAAAGATGAGCGAGGAGGACCCGAAACGGTGGGATCTGACGACCAAGGTAAAAGCCCTCGTTTGTTGTGTGTGTTGTGTTGTTCGTAAACTTCTTTGAAACTTCTCTCGTGTGTCTTTGTCTCGTCTCTCTCCAACTTCCGCGGGAAAGGAGCGCGAGACGTATATCATCATCCGCTGACCTTGTTTTTCTTCCTCTCGTGTATCTCGCTCTCGTTGTGTTACGTTATGTACGATTACGATTACAAAAACAGATTGGTGAGTACTTGGACCGCCATTTGTCCTACCCGATGATTGAATTCATCGAATCGAAAAATCTCTTCGATTCCGCGGAGGTTTCGCGGGCGAAGATGGAACTTTTATCGAAAACGCGCATGGTCGATCTCGCCGGGGATTTGTACAAGCAAATCAACAACGCGTCGGATATTCCGGAGGAGATGAAGCAAAAGAGAACCGAGGTTATTTCTTCTTTGAAGAGTGTGAGCGATACGTGCTCGAAGTTGCTCGCGTTTCTGAAAGAACACGGCAAGACGTTGTCGAAGTCGGACAAAAGAGCGAATAAGAGTTTGTTAAAAGAACAGCACTCCGTGGGAGAGGAAGAGATCGAGGGGTTGTTTCAATACGCGAAATATCAGTTCGATTGCGGGAAGTACGAGATTTCCGCGGAGTTGTTGGGGCAGTATCGTTTGCTGAGCGAAGATCAAGGGAAACTAAGAGCCGCGTTGTGGGGGAAATTGGCCTCGGATTGTTTGTTACAAAACTGGGAACACGCGATGGAGGATTTAACGCGCTTGAGAGAGGCCATTGATAACGGCCACTTCAAAACGAGTTTGGAGCAAATGCGCAACCGATGTTGGTTGTGTCACTGGAGTTTATTCGTGTTCTTTAACCACCAAGAACACCAACCGCACGGCGGCGGAATTTTGGGTTTGTGCGACATGTTTTTCCAAGAGCGATACATGCAAGCGATTCAGTACGAAGCGCCGCACTTGCTGAGATATTGCGCGTGTGCGGTCATCATGAGCAAACGAAGACGCGGGATGATCAAAGATATCTCCCGAATCATGCAAGTGGAACCGTACAGAGACCCGATGTTGGAATTCTTCGACCAACTGTTTGTGAAATTCGATTTCGACGCCGCGCAAAAAGCTTTAGAAAACTGCGAAGCGATGATGCGAAACGATTTTTTCCTTTCGAAATTCGTCGACGAGTTCAACGAACACGCGCGAATGCACATCTTCGAAACGTACTGCAGAGTTCAAAAAACAATCAAAATCGAAGAATTGGCCAAGAAGTTGAACTTGGACACCGAAGCTGCGGAAAAATGGATCGTAAACTTGATTCGAACGAGCAAACTTAGAGCGAAAATTGACATGGACCAAGGCGTGGTGACGATGATGACTGAAACGCACACCCCGCACGACCAACTCATCGAACGGACAAAAGGAATGTTATCAAAAACGTACCAGTTGGCGCACGCCGTCGCGAGCGGCGCGCACCTCGGCGAAGGTACCGGTAGTGGTGGCGGCGGTGGAGGAGGGTACCATCATCATCACCATCACCACCACCACCACCATCATCGAGACCGAGATCACAATCGCGATCGAGATCGAGATCACAGTAATTATTCCTCTTCCTCTCAATACCGCCGGTATTGATAATAATAAGAAGAGAGATGAATAAAGGAAGCGATTATGTGAGCGTTGATGATGTTTGATGCGCATGGAAACGAATAAAGAGTAGTAGAGAGAAAGGTCGCGAAAAATTGTAACACATCATCTCAAATTACGAAATAGAAATATACTTCAGAATAAACGACATGTTGCGCGCGTACTCGAGAAAACTCACAAAACGCATCGCACGCATCTCTCCCTCATCGTTAGAAATAGCCCCAGAGATACTTTCAAAACGACGTTCGCCACCGGAGTATGACTTTCATCGTTCGAAGATCGAGTTCGTCCTCCGCGCGTCCTACGGCAACAACACTGCTGCTGCTTTCAAAAAGAAGAAGAAAAAACCAACCAACAAACGAGCATCTGCGATGATAAAAGCAGTCGTCCCAACGCGAAACGACGATTCAGACGACGATTGGAAAGAAGTCCTCGACGATGCGAGTGGTCAGACGTACTTCTGGAACACGCGAACGAACGAGACGACCGCGCTGGGGGATCCCAAACCGTTACAACGCCAACAACGAAATGCGCTTCAACATCATCATCATCGAGAAGATGACATTTTTTCATCCTCGTCTCCTCCAAACGTGATGTTCGTGAACATGGGCACGATATTTCTTTTCGGCATCGGCGGTTCGATCGGGGTCACGTTCATCGCCGCTTTGTTAGGGTTCCGGTGATGTTGAGTTGATGATGATGATGAGAGGACTGTTTTTTTTCCAATTCGACGGCCCAAAGAACTCCACACAGAAAATTCTCTCGTCCGAGATGGCAACAACGCTGACGGCTTTGCTGCTCAGGAGAGGAAAGAAGACCATCATAAAAAGCGAGTTTCGATGTTGTCTCTCTCGGTCGTTCGCCTCTTCTTCTTCCAATACGAATGCTCGACATCTGTATCAGAAGAAAGAGCGACGGTATGCGAATAACAACAACAACAACAACAAAGATTTCCCGAGGGTACAGTTTACCCCTCGACCATCAAAGTCTTCTTTAACGGAGGAAAGAGAGAGAGAACTTCTCCTGGAAGAAGAGAGGAAGAAAAAAGATCGACGAACGAGAGAGGAGATCATCAGGGACGACGTGCAACGGACGACGAAACGAGCGCACGCGGCGGTGAGAGCGGCGAATTGGAATCGAGTTTTAGGAGGAGGAGGAGAAGCAAAAGAAGAGGAAAAAGAACGAGGAGGAGAAATAGGAGGAGCGGAGGAATCGGTGCCGATCGAACGGCAAAAATCGATACGGGTGGGCATTTTAGGCGTCCCGAACGCCGGGAAGTCGGAGTTGGTGAACGCGTTAGTCGGGGCGAAAGTGTCCGCGGTGTCTCGAAAGACGAACACGACGAGGATGGAAACGATCGGGACGACGACGAGAGATGACACGCAGGTGGTGTTTCTCGATTTACCCGGGATTGTTGGGCCGGAACATTACAGAAACAGAGCGCACGAGAGTAAAGTGACTTCAGGGTGGGCGGCGGCGAGCACGTGCGATGCGATTTTGTTCGTCGTGGACGCGAACAGGCAGGCGAAGAAAGCGGATTGGCGAGTGAGAGAGACGATCGACGCCATGACGGAGCAGATGAGAAAGCTACGGTACGAGGAGTTTCTTTTCCCGGAGGAAGACGAAGATGAAGAAAAAGACGAGGAGAATGAAAAGGACGATGTCGTGACGAACAAAGCAGCCCCGCCGCCGGGAATATTAGTCCTGAACAAAGTCGATTTGATGGATCGAAGCAAGCGCTCGGAACAACTCCCCGAGCTCATCCAATCGCTCGCGACCGACCCGAAGAAGACCTTCTCTAAAGCCTTCCCAGTCTCCGCGCTACACTCCGTAGGTACCGAGACTTTATTCAACCACCTCATCTCTCTCGCCAAACCTCGACCTTGGGACTACTCCCCTTCCGAATCTACCGCAATGAACGATCGAAGTCGCGCGATTGAAGTCGTTCGAGAATCCGTCTACGACCAAGTGCACAAAGAAATTTGCTACGGCATCGAAATCGTCCATAAATCCTGGGAAGACTTTCGAGACGGTTCCGTTCGAATCGAACACGATTTATTTGTAAAATCTGGAGGAAATCGTAAAATAGTCGTCGGCAAAGATGGACGAACGATTGGTCAAATCGGCGTCAAAGCGAGACACGTTTTGGAGGCGCTTTTAGGGAGGCGCGTACACTTGCTTCTAAACGTCAGAGTGAAAAGAACGAACGCGAGATATTCGCAACAGTTTTTGTCCGCATTGTATTAATAATAAACGCGTCGATATTTAGATTTCGCGTCGTACGTAGTAGTTGTAGTTGAAGTACATGTAGCAGTAGTATACTATGTAGTTTGTTCCTGTGCGTGTGTGTAGTTTGTTTGACTTTAAAAAAAAAGTTAATCGAGCGACTTCTTCACGATCTCGTAAACGTTTTCGCTCAAATTCTCCGTGGCGATGATTCTTTCCAACTGTTTCTTCATGAGCGCTTGTCTGCTCGGGTCGTATTTTCTCCATCGCGTGAACCCACCAGCCATTCTCGCCGCGACTTGTTGGTTGATGTCGTTTAATTGCAAAATAACATCCGCCAAGAATTCGTAGCCTTGACCGTCTTTTTGGTGAAACGTCGTCGGGTTGGACATGAAGCCGCCGATCAACGAGTACACTTTGTTCGGGTTCTTGATGTCAAACGCCGGGTGCGTCAACAACGCTTTGACGTTCCCCAAGTTGTTCGGGACGCCCGATGCGGCTTGTAAACTCAACCATTTGCACATGACCAAGGGGTCGTGTTGCCACTCTTGGTAAAAAGCATCAAAGGCTGTTTCTCTCTCGGCGCAGACTTTGTCGGAAAGCGCCGATAGGGTGGCGATTTTGTCCGTCATGTTGTCCGCGTTTTGGTATCGCTCCAACGCGTCTTTAGCGACTTCAGGCGCGTCCACGTAGGACAAGTATCCCAAGCACGTGTTCTTGAGAGAACGCATGGCTCGGTCCGCCGGTTCGTTTTTGTACGCCGCCGCCGAGTTCGCCTTCGCCGTTTCTTCCAACAGCGGCCTCAAATCCGCCGCTAACGATTTCATGACAAACTTCCTGGCTGCTTTGACCACGTCCGGATCCACCGTCCCTGGTTCGAGCATTTCGACCAATTCGGATTCGCTCGGCACCATCATCGCTCTCGCGATGAACGCCTTATCCGCGTCCGCCGCTTTTGCGCCTTCGATGGTTTTTCTCAACGCGTCCGTAATTTTCGTGTTCATTTCCAGCGCCTTCCCGTTCGTCTCGTCCGCGATTAACTTCACCAACAGAGATCGAAACAACGTTTGACCAGCTTCCCACCTGTTGAACGGATCGGAATCGTTCGCCATCAAAAACAATAAGTCGCCTTCCTCTAAATCCGTCGTCATTTTAATCGGCGCGGAAAAGTTTCTCAAGATGGACGGCACGACGTCTTGTTCGACGTTTTCAAACGTAAACGTTTGTTCTTTTTGGTCGAATCGTAGAACCGCCGTCGTCGTGCCTTTTTCTTGCGCGACGCCGTTCACGGAGGCAATTTCGATGTCTTTCCCGGTAGATTTGTCCAATAAACCAACTCTGATGGGCATCAACACCGCCTTCTTTTGAGAGGCGTCTTGTCCCGGCGTCGCCGGCACCGTCTGCGTCGCTTTCAAAGTAAACGTCTTCGTCGACGCGTCGTAGGACGTTTTCACGTCCACGATTGGCGTTCCGGCTTGTTGATACCACGGCTTGAACGCGCTCAAATCGGTATTGTTCGCATCGGCCATGGCGCTGAAGAAATCTTCCGTCGTCACCGCGCACCCGTCGTGTCGTTCAAAGTACAAGTCCATACCTTTTCTGAACCCGTCTTTGCCCAACAACGATTCGTACATTCTCACAACTTCCGCGCCTTTTTCGTACACAGTCACGGTGTAAAAGTTATCCATCTTGATGTACTCTTCCGGTCGAATCGGGTGCGCCATGGGCCCGGAATCTTGCGGGAACTGCGCGGCTCGCAACTTTGAAACGTCCCCGATTCTCTTCACGCCTCTCGAGTTCATGTCCGAACTAAACTCTTGGTCTCTGTATACCGTCAAACCTTCTTTCAAAGACAATTGAAACCAATCTCTGCACGTGACTCTGTTTCCCGTCCAGTTATGGAAATATTCATGTCCGACGACGCCTTCGATCGCGGCGTAATCTGCATCCGTGGCTGTTTTCGGCGTCGCGAAAACCAATCTCGAGTTGAACACGTTCAAACTTTTGTTCTCCATCGCACCCATGTTGAAATCATCCACGGCGACGATGTTGAACAACTCCAAATCGTATTCTAACCCAAACGTATCTTCGTCCCACTTCATGCTCTTAATCAACGACACCATCGCGTGATCGGCTTTGTCGATGTTATGCGGCTCGGTGTAAATCCTCAAATCCACCTTCTTGCCGCTCATGGTTGTGAACGAATCTTCAATCTTGGCCAAGTTCCCGGCAACTAACGCGAACAAATAACTCGGTTTCCTCCACGGATCTTCCCAGACCGCGAAATGTCTTCCACCGTCCGCGTCTCCGCTGTCGATCAAGTTCCCGTTACTCAACAGCACCGGGTACTTATCCTTCGCCGCTTCCATTCTCGTCGTAAACTTACTCATCACGTCCGGTCTGTCTTGGTAAAACGTAATTCGACGAAACCCTTCCGCTTCGCACTGCGTGCAATAATTCCCGCTCGATTTATACAAACCCTCCAAAGCGGTGTTCTCTTGCGGCTTAATCGTCGTCACAATCTTGAGCGTAAAATCTTCCTCCGGCAACCCGCTCACGAACAAACCGGCGTTCGTTCGCGTCAACCGCTCGTCCGCAACTTGCGTCCCGTTCACAAGAACCGCGTCCAATTGCATGCTCTTATCGCCGTGTAAAAATAAAGTCTCCTTTTTACGTTGGACGCGAACATCGATCGAAGATGAAACCGTCGTGTGTTCTTCGTGCAGTTGAAAAGACAAGTTCACGTGCTCGAACTCGTACGCCGGCGTTTGGTAATCTTTCAAGTAAATCGTTTTCGGTTTTTCCTTGGTGACTTCGTCCGCGATGGCGTTCATCGCGACGGAACTTCTCGCTCTTCTTCCTCCTTTCCTCGAAATTACAGCTTCAGGGGACTTTTGCTTCGACGCGAGAGAAGTCGCGCTCCTCGACGCCGAGGACGACGACGAAATCTCGACGATGCGTTTCACCGATGACGACGACGACGACGACGACGCGCTTTGAGAAAAACTTCGACGCAACAAGAACCGCGAAGTTTGCTGGCGAAAAGCGGACGCAGTGGTGCGCATAAATATCACGCGACGAGACAACAAAAAGTAGATTGTTGTTTTTCGAGAGTTTTTAGAGAGGATATATACAGAATACACGTGTATATATAAAGCGTGAGTTGTGGCGCGTTCGCGAGTGGATTAGTCTTTTCTCTACGGAGAAGTTTAGGGTTTATATGAAACCCTAAAATATCAGAATTTTCACCTGACACTTTGTGTATTAATACCACTACTACTAGTACGAAACGAATCTAATACTGTATATAATACGAAGGATACAACAATGGCTAAAACGACTGCGAGTGCTGCTGTGAAGTATTATCTACTCTTTTATAATCTCATTTTAGCTCTTCTTTGGCTCCAAGTCCTCGTGGAAACGATTAAAACGGGAAATTTCGAGAACGTGTACGAGAAAACGTCCCCAATCTTAATGATAGCACAAACGGCGGCGGTGATGGAAATCGCGCACGCGTTTTTCGGCCTCGTGAAATCACCGGTTCTGTTGACGTTTTTTCAGGTGTTTTCGAGAATTTGGACGTTTTGGGCGGTGCTCGTGATGACGCCGGAAACGAGGAAAGCGAATCTGGATTTCGCAGATGTGATTGGGAAAGTGGTGAAGGGTGGGAAGTGGCCTCTGAATTCGTCGTCGTCGTTCCTCTCGCATGTTTTGAAGATGGGCGTGAACGTGAAAACTTTATGCATCGCCTGGGGTATCACCGAGGTTGTTCGATACTCGTTTTATTTCTTCAAACTTCTATCGCCGAAAAGTGGACCTCCGAAAGTTTTGGTGTGGTTGCGGTATTCGCTGTTTTTGGTCTTGTACCCGCTCGGCGTGGCGAGTGAGAATGCGTTGGCCTACGCGAGCATAGGGCCGTTGGGGAAATCGAAGAAGTTGGACGTGTTGCAAATGCCGAACGCGATGAATGTCAGTTTGCACGGACCGACGTTGATGAAGGTGTTTATGAGTTGTTACATGTGGGGTTGGCCGTTGTTGTTTTCGTACATGTTGAAGCAAAGAGGGAAGGTGTTAGGCGGCGCTGCTTCTCTGAGGAAGAGAAAGACGCGTTAAAATGTTTTTATAAAGAATATTACACGCACTACTATTATACTACTATTATTACTGCTACTGCTATTATTTACATGAACAACGGCGTTCTCTCGTCGAAATCATCGAACAAGACTTTGGCGAAGAATCGTTTCGTCTTTCCCAACGTCCACACTAAAACAAAGTGCACGAAAAAGACTCCAAAAATGATCGCGTTGACGTTAAAACACGCCTGCCATCGCATGACGTTGATCGCCTCCGTCGGCCATTGCATTCCAAAGTACCCGTGCATGACATCCACGACTAACACGTACAAACAACACGCGAAAATTGGCGCGCCTAAATAACACTTTGGAAACGTCAACCGGCCTAAACACGCCTCGCCGAATAACAAAATCAAGTTAATTCCGTACGCGAAATAATACCGCTCGTTTAAATAACACTCCCTCGCTTTCGGATCGAGCAAAGTCTCCAGCTTTCCTTGTTCGTCGTCTGCCGCACACCTGGGTAAAAAAATCATCCTCGTCCACTCGTACGCGTCCAACGCCAACGCCAACGTAAACGCCGTGGAATACAACGTCACCACCCAATGTCCGAGTCTATTCGTCTTCCCAGAATGCCCCACGAATTTCACCGAATCTTCTCTCGCGTAATACCCAAACACGCCTTTAAAACTCGCCACCGTCGCGACCCCGAAAAACGCCGCCAGCACTAACACCGTCCACTCGTAATACTCCGCGTACGCTTCCAACTCGTTCGGCGCTCGCCCGAGACACGCCAGAAACCAAGCAACATTTTCATAGTAACAATACATCAAACACAACACGAAACACATCAATCTGTATACAAGTAACACCACACCGCCAATTCTCTTCCCACAAATCATCCCGCTCGTCCACGTCATCTCTCGCGTCAACCCTCCGCAGTGCGCTAAACTCCCCGCTTGTCTGTGCAAGTGCATGTTATCTCCGGCGTAGCCGAACCACGTGATTGTCGCGCACACCGTAAACGTGGCAAAGACGAACCGTAAAGGATTGTTCGTCCAATCTAAAGCTGAGTCGATGTGTTCGAGCGTTTCGGAGAGTTTGGACGTGGACGCGTCGAACGCTTCCGTAAAGGAATCCAATTCGAATCCATCCGCTTCGTCTCCAAATCCGCGTCCTCCTCTTGGGATGATTTTGTCGACGAAAGAAGACGACGAAGAGTCCTCGTTTTCGCGGACAAAGTATTTCGGGGTACGCAGCAAAGAAAAAGCATTCGTTTCGTCGTCGTTCAGCGATTGGGAGGAGGACATCGCTCTCTCGTATCGCTTCTGTTCTTCTCAGTGCAAACCTCTTCTCTTTGGTTTATAATGTCGACATTTCCCAAACTTTTGTGTACCATTTTACGCGAGAGAAACATACACACATACGCGCGACGAGGAATACGCGATGACCTACTCCTTTTGCACGCAGACGAGAACGACGTCTTCTGCTTTTTCCGCCTCTAAAGCTTTAACTTCTTCTTTGTCTTCTTCTTCTTCTTCGATGAAGAAACGTGCGATGATGATGCCGGGAAAAACAACAACCACATCACCGTTGCAGCGTCGGACGCTTAAGAACGGGACGGCGGCGAGGATGCGCGATGAGAACGATGACGATGATGTTAAGAGGAATGCTACGAATACGAATACGTTTAGGCGCGCGTTCGTGACTGGTGCGGCTTCAATTTTTACCGCCTCGGCGGCGTTCTTTCAAACAAGTTCGAGTGCTTTTGCCAAGTTACCGGAGTTTCAGTACGAAGACTCGGAACTCCGCACGGCGGCGAGCGGGATGCAATACGCGGACGTGGTCGTCGGCACGGGGGCCTCCCCGCAGAAAGGGCAAACGATTCAAGCGCATTACACGGGTCGTTTGACGAACGGGAGGACCTTTGATAGTTCGTACGAAAGAGGGAGTCCGTTAAAGTTTAAAGTCGGCGTTCGGCAAGTGATTCAAGGCTGGGACGACGGCATACTCGGCGCCGAAGGCATCGAAGGCATGAAAGTAGGAGGGAAACGAGTTTTAATCATACCACCGGAGTTAGGGTACGGGGCGAGAGGCGCCGGTGGGGTCATCCCAGGGAACGCGACGTTGAAGTTTGACGTCGAGTTAGTCGCCGTGCTGTGACTACCCGCCGACGCTTCCTCCTCCTCCTCCTCTTCCTCGTCGTCGTGGGAGAGAGAAGACGCAGTCATAGACGTGTAATAACCAACAGTATTCAACAGTACCACGAGTAATAACAACGACACCTTTTCTTCTCATCATCATCGCAATGTTTTACGTGTGTTTACGTGCGTTTTTCTCGCGTCTTTCTTCGAATGTTCGAGATGGTACATCTCTCGCGTTCTCGCTCGTTCTTCTCGAACAACACGACGCGTGACGTCAGATTTTATCCACATCATCACGCGTAAACATCTTCGCACATCACAACTCCAACAGCACACGTACCATGCCTATTTTCTGATCCATTAAAACAGCCGCGGACGGTATCGCCTACGCCGTCGGCGCGACTGATTCCATGCAAGGTACCGGCGTATGGTCCGGTATTAAGATGTCGAGAGACGTGAATGG
>Ga0233450_10005506_pt1 | contig 10992 bp, 9 predicted proteins | sample 011ome_30_FD_189956 | JGI IMG/M metagenome (GOLD analysis project Ga0233450, IMG submission 189956) | Coastal salt marsh microbial communities from the Groves Creek Marsh, Skidaway Island, Georgia - 011501CT (spades assembly) | ecosystem: Environmental > Aquatic > Marine > Intertidal zone > Salt... | reverse complement strand
TTGGGTGGCATTTGACATCGATTAATGCGCCAGAAAATCCGCGCAATATCACGCTTGCAGCCTTGGTGTTAATGGAACAGAAATCAGCTGTTCTGCCCCAATTGTTTTCTTCCGAAATAGCACATGCGCCAGCACCGCTTGATGGTCGCGAAGCGGAGCTTGTTGCCATACTTGAAACGCGCGATTTTACCGACCCTGCTATGCCTGAGCATATCGCGCTTGAATGGCCTGAATGGTTAATGGCTGATGCCAAGGCTGGTCTTGGTGATGGGTTGGTGCGTGAATTGGCGGCATTGATGACCGAGGCGCCAACCGATGTGCGGATTAACCCGCTAAAACAACCCGATCGCCGCCGCCTTCGCGACCAGTTAGCCGGTCGTGGTATCAAAGGGCATCCAACGCGCCTGTCGCCGCTTGGTGTTCGGCTTGAAAAGCGAACAAGGCTTGAAGATTTGCAAGAGTGGAAAGCCGGTCTTTTCGACGTTCAGGATGAAGGCTCCCAGCTTGCGGCGTTGCTCTGCGATGCGCGGCCGGGGATGCAGGTTGCCGATATCTGCACTGGTGCTGGTGGTAAATCACTTGTGATGGCCGCAAAAATGGAAAATAAGGGCCGAATTCTGGCGCTTGATCCAGATGCCGAACGGCTGGAAAAAAGTGGTGAGAGACTGCGCCGCGCTGCCATTCATAATGTCGAGCGCAAGCTGGTTGCCGAAAAATGGTCAAACCGTTCATGGCGCGGTAAATTTGACCGTGTTGTGATCGATGCGCCCTGTTCTGGGTCGGGCACATGGCGCCGTCAGGTTGATGCCCGATGGCAGCTAACGCCGGAAAAGCTGGACAAGATCAAATGCACACAGGCAATTTTGCTGGAAAAAGCGCGGGCGATGGTGGTTCCAGGTGGACGCATCATCTATATCACTTGTTCGGTTCTTGCCAGTGAAGGCGCTGACTTGATCAAACAGTTTTTGGCCAATGCACCCGAAATTGAACTTGCCGATATCACCGATATCTGGGGTGATACGATTGGAAAAATTGGGGGTGGGGCTTGCCCGCCAACCAATGATGGGCTTTTGCAGCTTTTGCCTGGACGTGACGGCACTGATGGATTTTTCATTGCGGTTCTTCAGGCAAAATTGCGTTAACAGCAATCTATTATAGTGATCGAATAGGGTCGCATCATGCGGCTGGTGGTAAAGGAATAAACAATGTCTGACTCAATTCTAATTATTGATTTTGGCTCGCAGGTTACGCAATTGATTGCGCGCCGCCTTCGTGAAGCTGGTGTCTATACCGAAATTCTGCCTTGCACCACCGATGTTGAAAAAATCAGCGCCGCCGCGCCAAATGGCATCATTTTATCGGGTGGGCCAAATTCGGTTGCGCTTGCCGATACACCGCGCGCGCCGCAAATTGTATTTGACCTTGGCGTTCCGGTTCTTGGCATTTGCTATGGCCAGCAAACCATGTGTGCCCAGCTTGGCGGGCGGGTTGAACCGGGAACAAGCCGCGAATTTGGGCGGGCGGCACTTGATATCGCCGCGCCCTGTTCGCTGTTTGAAGGCTTTTGGCAGGTTGGTGGCCAGCATACTGTCTGGATGAGCCATGGTGATCATGTTGCCAAATTGCCCGATGGATTTAGCGTTGTTGCCACATCAGCCGGTGCGCCTTTTGCCGCAGTGGCCGATGAATCGCGGCATTATTACGGGGTGCAGTTTCACCCCGAGGTTGTGCATACCCAGAATGGTGCCGATTTATTGGCACGATTTGCGCTTGGCATTTGTGGCTGTACTGGCAGTTGGTCAATGGCGGCCTATCGCAGCCGCGCCATTGCCGCAATCCGCCAGCAGGTTGGCGATGCGAAGGTGATTTGTGGCCTGTCTGGCGGGGTTGATTCATCAGTTGCGGCGGTGTTGATCCATGAGGCGATCGGTGCGCAATTGACCTGTGTTTTTGTCGATCATGGCTTGCTTCGCGCCGGTGAGGCCGAAGAGGTGGTTCGCCTGTTTGGTGATCATTACAATATTCCGCTTATCCATAAAGACGCCTCAGATTTGTTTTTGGGTCGTTTGCAACGGGTTAGCGATCCAGAAGAAAAGCGCAAAATCATTGGTGCCAGCTTTATCGAAGTCTTTGACGGCGAAGCCAGCAAAATCAGAGATGTACGGTTTTTGGCACAGGGCACGCTCTATCCGGATGTGATCGAAAGCATTTCAGCCGCTGGTGGCAGCGCCGTGACCATTAAATCGCATCATAATGTTGGCGGCTTGCCTGATGATATGGCGCTTGATCTTGTCGAACCACTTCGCGAGCTATTTAAGGATGAGGTGCGCGAACTTGGCCGCGAACTTGGCCTTCCTGAAAGCCTTGTTGGGCGCCACCCATTTCCGGGGCCGGGGCTTGCCATTCGTATTCCGGGCGATATCACGGTTGAAAAGCTGGATATTCTGCGGGCGGCTGATGCGGTTTATCTTGATGAAATTCGTAAAGCCGGCCTTTATGATGATATCTGGCAGGCTTTTGCTGTTTTACTGCCAGTCAAAACCGTTGGTGTGATGGGCGATGCGCGTTCATATGAATATGTTTGCGCGCTCCGGGCGGTGACGTCCAGCGATGGGATGACTGCTGATAGCTATGCGTTTAGCCATGCATTTTTAAGCCGTGCCGCAACCCGCATTGTCAACGAAGTGCGTGGGGTAAACCGCGTTGTTTATGACGTGACATCAAAACCCCCAGGGACGATTGAGTGGGAATGATGGATGATATTAAATAAAAATAAAAAGATGCATTTGATTTCTGTTTCATGCTATCATATTTCCAATTAATGCCATGTGAATTCAAAGAGATAATTCGAGTTAGGGATATGTATTTAAAATTTTTTATTAGTAGTTTGATATTTATTTTGTTCAGTTTGTTTTCTAGTTTTGTATATGCAAAGGAGAAAGTTGGTGAGGTTTGGGCTTTACCTGATGCTGCTATCCCAGAAGGCCGAATTTCTTACATAGACCCAATCGAAGGCATTATATATGAAGTAGATTTAAACGGGTTTGTCACATGGAAGTATAAAATTCCAAGTAAGATTAATAATAAAAGAACTCTGCGGAAGGGAGCCGACATAGAATGGCTCAAGGAGTCTGATAATTTCTTGTTTGTGGTTCCTCTAGTAGGGATTTACGAGGTTAACCGACAAAAAGAAATAGTTTGGTCATACGAGACTAAGTTGGTTTCTCATGATGCAGATCGATTGCCGAATGGTAATACTATTTTTGTGAACGCTTGGGACAAAGAGGGTGACAATCAGGTTGTCGAAATCACACCGAGAGGTGATATTGTGTTTGAGTGGAAGATATCAGATAGTGGCGTGTCATGTGCTCATAAATCAGCCAATTGCAATTGGGGAAAGCGCGAGGGAAAGAAGTACGATTACACCCACGTCAATGCTGTACAAAAGTTCGAAGATGGCAGCTTTCTAGTAAGCCTTAGAAATCTTCATAAAGCGGTACTTATTGATAAAAACCTGAAAGTTGTTGAGCGTTACAGACATATCCGTTTAGTTCATGATCCACGACTTAAAGGAGATAAGCTTATTGCAATATCAAGGCAAGGGCTAATAGAGAGAGAGCGTAAACCATCGGATAGCAAATACGTTTTTAAGTATTCGGATCAAAAAAACGTCTTTAAGTATCTTGATAAGGGCTATGCTTACCTTAGGACTAATGAACTCATTCCTGATGGGAACATTCTACTTACTGACACAAGAAATCTGTTAGTTTTTAATCGCGATTCAGAAAAGATAGTTTGGAAACTCAAACTAAATGGCTTTGGTGATCAGAAAAGAAATAAGGATCTCCCCTATTTGTATAAAGCAGCATGGAGTCAATAATAACGATTAATCTTGCATACTAATCATTCGATGTGTTTATCCCAGAATCCCAGCATTAAGATCATGCGAAAAATATTTTGCTAAAAATAAATTGTTAAAATTTTCTTACACTTTTTCAACGTTTCTATTTCTTTTGAATAGTCACACAGCGCTCAACTTTGCGTATTTTCAAACAGCAATTTTAGAAAGTTGTTAGAAAGTCTGAAAAATAAATAATAATAACAATGACTTACAACGTTGAAACTATTGAGTGGGAGTGATTTTTGCTCGATATGAAAACAGAATGCGAGAAGTGCAAAACAGAACTTTTTGAAGGTTCTGATGCAATGATTTGCTCGTTCGAATGTACATATTGTTTGGATTGTGCAAATGCCCTTAATAACATTTGCAACAATTGTAATGGTGAATTGACAATCCGCCCCAAAAGAAAAGCTGAAAACTAGCCATAGGCTATCGACATACCGGCTTAGCCTCAGTGATTTGCCTCACCTGCGATCGGGTGCGTATATAGAATTTAACCCCCTTAATTTGCTATAAAACAACAAGCTGGCTTGAACTGATATTTGAAAAACAGTCTGGTTCAGCCTAATGTCTGTTTATGGAAAAGCATCTTGTGCCATCGGCACCGGCCTGACTGATGATGCCAGTCTGAAAATTTGAGTGATGACCGCGTGATTTGTCAGATATTGACAATCATTGCGGGGATCAGAGGTGATGATGCTCTTTGCCTATTTGACAGGTTTCGCCCTCAGTTTCTCACTGATTCTGGCTATTGGTTCGCAAAATGCCTTTGTCTTGCGTCAGGCGACTCTTCGCCGGCATATCGGTGCCATTGTGCTGTTTTGTGCGGTCTCAGATGCGCTGTTGATTATGGTTGGGGTTGGCGGATTATCGCTTTTGATTGCTGATTTTGTTGATCAACTTGCGCCATGGCTATTTGGCGGCGCGGCAATCTGGCTTGCTGGATATGGTGTTTTGCGTATGCGTGATGCGCTTGGCAATCAGGCATTGACCGCCGATGACCAGCCTGTTGGCAGCCTTGCCACAAGTCTTGGCATGGCCGCGATTTTGACCTTTGGCAATCCGCATGTCTATCTTGATACAGTGGTATTGATTGGCACCGTATCATTGCAATTTGACGCTATGGCAAAAATAGCCTTTGCCGCTGGTGCCATGACGGCCAGTCTGGTTTTTTTCGTCATTCTTGGTTATTGCGGCTATTTGCTGTCGGGCTTTGTGCGGCGTCCGGGATCATGGCGGCTGTTAAATTCAGCCATTGCGCTGATAATGTTTGCGCTGGCGCTGGCCATGTTGCGTGCTGGCGGCTGGGTCTGAGTCGGTGGGTCAAACTGGGCGGGTCTTACCGCCCAATTTCAAGATTAATCATCCAGATCTTCTTCAAGAATGGAAATCTGGACATGGTAACAGGTCTCGCCATCTTCATTATCTTGAAACACCACACCGATAAATTCATCTTCCAGCATCAATTCGGCTGAGTCATCCTTATTTTCACGACGCGCAAGCGTTAATTTATGATTGCCAAAACGCTGGCGTAAATAGCGTTGGACTTTTGCGGTATCACTGGCGTTCATCGGACATGCCTCTTTATTTGATTTAGCTCTGCTGAAAAATTGAGCCGGATTGCCATAAATTTGTATGTTGTACACGACTACCTGATCATGCCTCATCAGGCAAGCCCAAGGGGATGTTTCATTGGCATTGACGCGTGGTTTTGCCGTAAATGGGCAGAGGGTGGGTCTAGATATGTCTGGCAATTTGCCCGCCGCCATGGCTTGGCCAGGCAGGGCGGGTGGCGATATCACGAGCCTGACAAAGGCTGCAACGCATGCGTCCGCCAAGTTCGGGAACCGGAAATAGCGACCCAAGTGCCGTTGCCAGCGGCACTGGATCAATGGTGCTGTTATGGCCGCAGCGGTTGCACCAGCAAAAAACTGACAATCCTTCATGAATCATATCGGCAAGTGTGGTTGGATTCTTTGGTTCGTCCAATGCGGTATGTTGCCGTTTATGCCAACCCATTTTAGACAACCTTTCACAAGCGGTCAGGCAGTGCCTTTGGCATGGGCATTGCGACCTTCTGATATTTGTTCATGTTTTGTTCTAATTTAGAAATATCTTATATATTAGATATGCGCAATAGACGAAATGAATCGATATGGTTTTCTGCGGGAAAAGACCTAAGCTTGAGCCAGTTGGTGGCTAGCCAGTGATCAGGCGTGGCAGGCGGTTGAAATAACTGACAATTTCCTGCATCGAGCTGCCTTTGCACAGGATTTTATTGCGATCACGAAGGGTGAATTTTGGCGCTTCGGTTGGAAAGCGTTGTTGTTTTTCAACAACATAAAGCGGGGTTTCATGCGTATGCCGGAAAATCGAAAATGCGGCGCTGCCCGGCAAATGATCAATGGCGTAATCACGCCATTCACCGCTGGCAACGCGGGTGCTATAGGTTGCTAGAATCTGTCCAAGTTCGCTTCGGTTAAAGAATAATGGTTTGCGAAGCTTTTTCGGGTTGGATATACGCTGCATATGGTTTGCTGTTACCTAGCTTTTAGTGGTGGCTGTTTTTCCTATTCCAAGTTATGTTGAGACAGCTTTCGATTAAGGTCAATAAAGCACTGGCATTTCGGTAAAAAGAATTGCTATTACGGTGCCGGATAAATTGGCCGATCGGGCTGTGGATAAACCTTAGGCATTCAGCAGTGAAATGCTGTTTTGACAGGAAGTGATTGTTGGACGAATGGCTGATATTTTTGATGAGATTAATGAAGATCTGAAACGTGAGCAGATGCAGGAATTATGGTCGCGCTATGGTAAATATGTAATCATTGCGGTTTCGCTAGTGGTTATTGGCGTTGGCGCACGTCAAGGCTATACAGCGTGGCAGGATCGTCAGGCAACCCAAGCCGCCGCGATTTATCATCAGGCGTTGAAAGCCGATGATAGCGCGTCTGCCCTCACAGCACAGCTTGATACCCTAAGTCCGGGCTATGCGATGCTGGCGCAATTCCGCATCGCCGCAACACAGGCCGAAAACAAAGATTTTGATGCCGCCGAGGCAAGCTATCTTGCGCTGTCGACAGACCCTGATGTGAAGCCGCTTTATCAGCAAGCGGCAATTTTGCTGTCGGTCATGAACGCGCCGGCAAGCCGTAAACATGATGAATTGGCCGCGCGATTGACCGATCTTGAAAGTCAGGCTGGCCCTTGGCAGTCAATGGCGCTTGAACAGGCAGCAGGGTTGGCTCTGCGGTCGGGTGATCGTAAAGCGGCAATGACCAAATATGAATCACTGGCAGGTTTGTCGGATATTCCGGCTGGGGTGCGTCAACGAGCGCGTCAGATGGTGCAAATTCTAAAAGGGTAATGCGCGGCGCATAGCGCCAAGCCTTTATTTGAAAAGTATGAATCTGGCGAAACAAAATTGGTTTCAAACGCATGCTAGGGGAGTTGTCATGACGGCAAGGGGAATCTTGAGGAATGGTCGGTCTTTGCTGCATCCATTATTGTCGGTGCTTGGCAAATCGCTTTTGGCCGGATTTGTCTTGCTTGCGCTATCAGCCTGTTCAGAATCTGAATTGATCCTTGATGGTGATCGTATTGCCATCATTACGGCAAGCGATATGATTGCCGCTGATCCGGCGGCACTTGCCGAAGGTGCGGGCTTGCCTGAAGCGATTGATATCCTAAATGCAGGCCGTCCCGGGCTAAGTGCTGGTCATACTGGCGGTAATGTCAAAGCAGCCTTGCCGTTCAAGCGGACATGGCGCGCGTCAATTGGTGGGTCTGGCGATAGCCTGACCGAGCTTGCCCAGCCGATGGTGGCGGGTGAGCAGGTCTTTACCGTTGCACCAAATGGCACGGTCACCGCATTTGACATAAAAACCGGCAAAACCAATTGGCAGGTGAGCATTGAAGAATTTACCGATGATCCATTGCCGGGGATTGCTGGCGGGCTGGCGGTTCGCGGTGAGACATTATTTGTTCATGCTGGTGGGCGCAGTCTGGCGGCATTGTCGGTGCAGGATGGCTTAGCAATATGGTCAATATCGCTGCGTTTGCCGGTTCGCGGCGGGCCAACGGTAATCGGACAAGAAGCCATTGCCGTAACCGATCTTGACGGTAATATTTTCGCCTATTCAGCCACTGATGGTTCGCTTTTCTGGGAACGCGCAGGCTTGCCGGTCAATACGGTTGTTTATGGTGCGCCGTCACCAGCCTTTGCCAATGATCAATTGGCTGTGGCGGGCTATGGCGGTGATATCAGCCTTCTCGAAGCCAATTCAGGACAGATTATCTGGTCTGATACATTGGCTGCATTCAGCCCGCGTACCCCGCTTCAGCGGCTTGGTGACATTCGGGCGCATCCTGTTTTTGACGGCGGTCTTGTTTTTGCGGTCTCGCAAGCAGGGCAAATCGCGGCGTTTAATGCGCGGTCAGGATTGTTGGTTTGGGATCAACCGGTTGGCGGTATTGAAATGCCGTGGGTCGCAGGCAAATCACTGTTTCTACTAACCATTGATGGACGGCTTTATGCCTTGCGCCGCAGTGATGGCGCGGTGCGCTGGATTGCCGATTTGCCCGGTGCCTTGCCAAAGGGTGTTGTCGCATCGGAAGACATTCCGCGTTATGTCGGGCCGGTCGTGGTTGATGGTAAGGTTATGGTCATTTCAAAATCGGGAAGCCTTTTTGCCTTTGACGCTGATACCGGTGATGGCGGCAAGACGATTGATGTTGGAACCGATGTTGTGACTGCACCGCAATTGGCAAGCGGCATGATGTTTGTCCTAAGCGGCAATGGCACGCTTACGGCTTTTGAATAGGATCGTTATTATTTTATGACTGTTACTTTTGCCATTGTTGGCCGCCCGAATGTTGGGAAATCAACGCTGTTTAACCGGTTGATTGGCCGTCAGCACGCGATTGTTGACGACCAGCCAGGGGTGACGCGTGATCGCCGTGAGGGGCAGGGATATCTTGCCAGCTTGGCCTTTACCGTTATTGACACGGCCGGTCTTGAAGAGGCTGATGACGGTTCGCTTGAGGCTCGGATGCGTCGTCAAACCGAAATGGCCATTCGCGATGCCGATATCACTTTGATGGTTGTTGATGCCAAAGCTGGGGTCACGCCGGTTGACAAGTTTTTTGCCAGCGAAATCAGAAAATCGGGCGCGCGGGTCGTGCTGTTGGCGAATAAATGCGAAGGCAAGGCGGGCGCTGCTGGCCTGTCGGAGGCATGGGCGCTTGGGCTTGGCGAGCCAGTGCCAATTTCAGCAGCGCATGGCGAGGGGCTTGTCGATTTGCATGACGCCATGCTGGCGGCAGCGCAGGCCATCGGGCTTGGCGATGTTCTGACCGGCGATGCTGATAATGGTGCTGATGACCATTTATTCACCAATTCTGATGGGCTTGATGAAAAGCTTGATGCCGATGGCAATCCCATTGATGTTTGGCAAGATGAACAGGTCAGCAAGCCAATGCGCATTGCCATTGTTGGCCGCCCAAATATGGGAAAATCAACGCTGATCAACAGCTTGATTGACGAAGACCGTTTATTGACCGGCCCTGAAGCGGGAATCACGCGCGATTCAATCGAAGTGCCATTTCAATGGAATGGCAAGCCTTACAAGCTTGTTGATACGGCCGGAATGCGTCGGCGGGCACGAATTGCCGACAAGGTTGAAAAGCTGATGGTCGATGATGCGTTGCGCGCGGTTCAATATGCCCATCTTTGCGTTTTATTGATTGATGCCACCGAAGAAATTCACAAACAGGATCTAACCATTGCCCGCCTGATTGAAGATGAAGGCAGAGCGATTGTTATCGGGGCGAATAAATGGGATGCGGTTCGCGATAAACAGGCGGCAAGCGGCCAGATTTCGGATCGGCTGCAAACCTCGCTTGCGCAATTGCGCGGCGTTCCGGTTGTGCAAATGTCAGGGCTGCATAAAAAGGGTCTTAGCAAGCTTCTTGATGCGGCTGATGAGATGTATGGCATTTGGAACACGCGCATTTCCACCGGCCGGTTGAATCGGTGGCTTGATGCGATGCTCGAAGCGCATCCGCCGCCATTGGTCGAGGGGCGCCGGCTTCGCATTCGCTATATGACCCAGATTAAAACCCGCCCGCCGACATTTGCATTATTTGTCAGTCGTCCGGCTGACCTGCCAGAAAGCTATCTTCGCTATCTGACAAGTGGGCTGCGGGCTGATTTCGGGTTGCGCGGTGTGCCAATCCGCATGGTGATGCGCAAGCGCGAAAACCCGTTTGCGCCAAGCTAGGCCTGGGCCAATTTATCCGATAATACCGCCCCGATACGCGCCAGAAGCGCGGCGATGTTTTCGCTTCCCTGCTGATCAAGCGCATATTTACGCGTCATATAGAGGCGGCGGTTGATCTCGATCTGGATTGATTGCTGGCGTGTGGCGGCGCGGCCGTAATTTTTGGTGATATAGCCACCAGCATAAGGATGGTTCCAAGCAAGGCTGTAGCCAGCTTCGATAATGGTTTTTGCCAAAAGATCGCCAATTGCCGGATCAAGCGTGCTGTGATGCAGATCGCCAAGCACGAAATCGGCAAGCGGTTTTTCATGCTGGTCATGCGATGGCATTGAATGGCAATCAATCAGCAGTGACCGGCCAAAATGGCTATGGGCGGTGGCCAAGGCGGCTTGCACCGCCTGATGATAAGGTTTATGGACAAGCGCAATGCGGCTTTCCACCTCGTCTGACGGCAGTAATTGACGATGGATCACCTCACGCGCGGCGGTTAGGCGCGGCAACAGCCCATAACCAGCCCGAACATGGCGTGATGCTGCAGCGGCGATATTGGCTGTGGCTGGCGGCGACGTAAACATAGCAGTATCAAGCGCATCAACCGGCCGATTTACATCGATATAAGCTCGCGAAATCTGGTTGTTGATACAGGTGATGCCGTGATCGCGAACGCTGCCGATCAATTGATCAACACCAAAATCTTCAAGCCCACGAAGAGCATTTACATCGGCAATGCTTGCAGCGATGAATTCGGCCGGATAAACCCGCCCCGCATGCGGCGATGACAAGACCACTGCGCTTGGTTGGCAATGCGAT
>Ga0233450_10005497_pt1 | contig 10998 bp, 6 predicted proteins | sample 011ome_30_FD_189956 | JGI IMG/M metagenome (GOLD analysis project Ga0233450, IMG submission 189956) | Coastal salt marsh microbial communities from the Groves Creek Marsh, Skidaway Island, Georgia - 011501CT (spades assembly) | ecosystem: Environmental > Aquatic > Marine > Intertidal zone > Salt... | reverse complement strand
TTATCAGGAGTACACAACAAAGCGGCCCATGCGGACGATGATGATGATGATGATGTCGCCATGGGAGGCGTTGGTTCTGTCGTTTTTCATCAGATTTTGAACTTTTTTCGTCTCTTCCTAAAAAAATTTGACCTCCTCTCTGCCTCGTCCAAAGGCTTCATAAAAAAGAAGCAAAATTTTCTTCAACCGAATCCACACGCGACTTAGTACGCGTAAAAACGCTCTTCTTTCTCGCGTGTGTATCGTTGCGAAGGTGAGAGCGCACTTTTGAACGGAAAAAAGTACTCGCGAAAAGAACGTTTTTGTGCTTTCGCGAATTGAGTATCGTTCATCTTCGAAAAGAGGAGGAGATTTATTAAATACGAAAGAACTTGTTGTTGAAGAATGCGCACGGCTTTTTTGAGCAACGATTTGAGCGCCGGGGAGACGTCGATTTCCTCGAGGAGGACGATTGGGGCAAATTTTACGAGGAGATGTGCCGTCGCGAGGAACGAGAACAGAAGAAACAACAGAAGAAATAAACGACAGACGAACGAGACGAGCAGTATTAAAGCGTCCGGGTTATTAAACTTTGGACACGATGAACTCTGGACGCCGGAAAAAGCCGCCGCGGTAAAACAGGCGGACATGGAACGAAAAGCATCCTTGAAAGGGTTGACGGAGAGCCAAATTCGTTTGTTCGGGTTGACGCCGGAGCAAACGAGAAACGCGCAAGCGAAAAGCTTGGTTTCGACGGATACGATTTCGGCGAGGATGAGCTATCGCGATCAGTTTCCATCGGACGCGAATCCTCCGGAGAGTGGGAATATGTCCGGGGCGACGATGATGGCGGGAGGGATGGCGCCCGCCGGCGCCGTGGCGCCGCCGGATTTGCCCAGTTTGTTGTTAAACGCGAGAATTTGTTACATTGGTATGTCCTTGGTGCCAGCGGTGACGGAGTTGGTGGTTGCGGAGTTGTTATATTTAGGGTACGAACAAGCGGAGAAGCCGGCGTATTTGTACATTCATAGCGCGGGGTCGATGGGAAAGGATAAGGATGGTCGAGACGAAGTCGTTGGCGTGGACAACGAGGCGTACGCGATTATCGATACTATGCGATATATCAAGCCGAAGATTCACACGGTTGCGGTAGGGAAGACGTACGGGAACGCGGCGTTAATTTTAGCGGCGGGGGATAAGGGGTGCCGATGGGCATTGCCAAACGCGCAGATTGCGACGGCGCCGCCCAGGTTGAATAGAATGTTTAACACGTCCACGGACGTGCAAGTCAGAGCGAACGAAGTCGACGTGTGCGAGAACTATTACTTTGGTTTCATGCAAGCGTTTACTGGGAAAGATAAGGAAACGATTGCGAAAGACATGAGTCGAACAAAGTATTTCACGCCGGAGAAAGCCATCGAGTACGGGTTGGTTGATAAAATAATCAGCAAAGGCGCGAGCATCGCGGAAAATAAGAACTACGAGTTGCTGTTGGCGCAGCAGCAAGCGCAACAACAGGAAATGCAAAGACGCCAGGGGGCGCAAGGCGCACCGAATAGAGGTTAAAATTAATCTGAATTCTTTCCTTTCTATATATACCAACACGTACACTCTAATATTAAAAATTACAACACATTTCGCGCTATTGCTCGCTCGAGCTTCTCATCTCCAAGTTTGCACTCTCCAGCGCTTTTTGTTGTTCCATCTTGGCCATTTGGTAGACGTAAAAGCCAGCCATGCTAATCGTATATCCAACGATTTGTAAACTCGTTACTTGCGACCCGAACACCATCACGGAAATCAATATCACCGCCGTGTTCTTCGCCTGGCCTAAAACTTTGAACGTCAAGCCGCTGGTTGATTTAATCACGCCTAACGTCAAATAGTTCACCAAAAAACCAAGCAACGCGGCGCAGATATACAAACTTGGCGACTCCATAATTTTCCCAACACCATTTTCACGCACAAATGCCGGCATCTCTAACCACATGATCCCGATAAACAAACACGCCAAACTCGCCGGAGAGAACCAATACAATCCTTCGATCAATTCGAACTTCAAATTCCCCAACAGATATTGCAGCACCGCCATTCTAATCGCCTCGCAAAACTCACTCGTAACCATCATCACCACTCCAATCCATTTAAAGTCAATTTCCCCGTACGCGCTCAACGTCGTTCCAATCGTCAACACCGCCACCCCGAGCAAAACCTTCGCGTCCAACCGTTCCAACCCGGCGCAAAACATCACGAACAACGTCACCGCCGGCACGCACGCTTTCAACATCTGAATAAACGACACGGACAAATATAAGTACACGTAATTCCCAAATCCTAAACTCAACGCCGCGAACATTCCAATCGGTAAAATATGCGTGGCGTACCATCTCGCGGTTATTTGCGTCTGTCCTTTCTTCGTCGAGACAGTCGAAATTCCCAAGGAAATCAAACCGACCGATATCGTCCACGACGCGGCCACTCCCATGCTGCACAAAATCATCGGGTAGTGGAAGTCCGCCTCGGACATCAGGTGTTTGTTCAGGAAAATCAAAGACGACGAGGCTATCGCCCACGCGGTGACGAAGAAGAGAGCTTTCAGTTGGGGAAATTGTTTCGAAGTGGATATGTTATGGACGATATCGGAGAACGAGGAGGCGTTGCGTACACCGGTACTCGTGCCGTCATCTTTGAGCTTCTCCCCGTTGTGATCGAGGATTGGAGTGGTGTTGTTGTTGTTGGAGGTCATGGAGAAGAACGCGCGACCCATATATGTTTGGAGGATGTTTGGATGGGTGGTGGAAAGTGGCGCTTTTTCCTTCTTGGACTTGTTTGGTCGTGGGTCGTGTGCGTTTACGATGAATTGATGATACGCTCGATGATCACTGCTATCTCTATACTTCTACGTCTAAATACGCGTTCCCTCTCTCCTCGTTCTCCCCATCACGCGTCGTCGTCGTTGTCCTCGTCGTCGTCGTCTTCGATGGTTTTTAGAATCTCGCCGACGGCGTCGCGGACCTCGCCTTTCTTTCCGATGCCGCACACAGCCTTCGTTAAACGCTTAAACAGACGTTCTCTTTCCTCCTCGTCCTCGAAGTCTCCGCCTAGGATATTTTCGTCCGGGTAATCCTCGTAAGGGTCGTACCCTTCGTCGCCTGGTTTCAGTTTCACCCCGGACGACGACATGATTTCTTGTCGTTGCATCTCCGCCTGCTTCCTCTCCAACTCTTTCAGAAGTCTTTGCTTCTCTTCGATTTTCCTTCGCTTCTCTTCCTCGCGCGCGTCCAACTCTTGCTTCGATTTCGGCGAATCCTCCTCGTCCTCCTCTTCGTCCTCTCTCTTCAGAGAAACGTCGCTGATAACTCCCATCAGCACGTCCAACTCGCGCTTCGCTTGCATCTCCGCTTCTTTCGTTTTCTTCTTCTCCCTCGCTCTCGCTTCCGCTTGCGCTCGTCTCGCCTCGGGCGTCAGGTGACTCGGCGCCTGGGCGACATTTCGAGCGATTTGCGTTTGCACTTTCGAGCTCACGTTCTTGTTCTTCAAGCCAAACGTTCGATCCACCGCGTCGCGGGCTTTCCGTTCTTTCCGTTCTCGCTCCTTTTCGCGCTTTTCTTTCTCCTCTTTCCGTTTCTTCTCCTCCGCGGTGAGCGCTTTTTGCTTCACTCCGGTCCCGATGATTTTCTTTTCCTTCGGCATTTTACTCTCTTGTTTTTCCTTTCGTGTGATGAATGTTTTATACGTAAAGTAACGACGAGAAAGAGACGGGATGATGATACACGCTCTCTCTCGCTCTCTCTCTCTCTCTTTTGAGGAGCCGTTCGTTTTAGGCGCTTTCGCAGAGGAGCGCACGCGGGGTAAATAGCGTTACGTAGCTTTCAAAATGAGGAGAGAAAACTTTTGAAATTCGTCTCTGCTTTTTTCCCGAAAAACAAACGTTTGGGTGGTATGCCTTTGATACGGATGATGTTTACGCGCGTTGTGTATCATCTAAGAAGTAAAGTACAGTTGTATTATATATCATCCAAAACCCAAAACCTGAAACAACTTCCCGCTCGTTATCAGTTTCCTGAGCGGCGTAAACATCGGCTCTTGAATGTCCTCCGGACGTCGCCAAATCCATCCCTCGCACTTGTTCTTTTCCATCGTTTTCTCTTTCCCTTTCACGTCGCTCTCGTTCACGAAGAAAAGGCGAAAGAGTGTTATCCAGTGATTGTTGTCGTCGATGATGGATTCGCAGGTGTGGAAAGAACACTTGTCGTCGCCGATTTCTGAGGTGTCGTCGAGGGAGTCGTGCACTTCCTCGTGCCAAACCTCGTTTAAATCTATCCCGGTTTCCTCGCGCAGTTCTCGTTTCGCGCACGACGAGGACGTTTCTTTCCACTCCAACGCGCCGCCGGGTAACGCCCACTGGCCGGAACCGTGAGACCCTTTTCGTTTCCCGACGAGTATTTCGCCAGTTTGTACGCAGAATAAGACGACGCCAACGCCCACGCGCGGGTAGGATTGTTTTTGCGACGACATATTCTCTGACGCAAACGTGTGTTCTTTGAATGTTTTTTATTCCCCGGGGGGGAGTTGAGTTATTTTTGACACATGTGACACATGCGAATTTATATCTCATTTATATCGCGAAACAAAGCGAACGCGAACCACTCGTCTCGTTCGTATACTCGAACCGTTCGTCGTTTTATGAAACTCTTTGGCGGAGAGTAGTAGTAGTAGTAGCGCTGCCGCCGGGAGACTGCAACTTCTTTTTGTTTCTCCTTTTCGAGAGAGAGAGAGAGAGAAAATGTTCAAAACGCCTTCTTTGTCGTTGACCAAAAATAAAGACGAGGAGGACGACGACGTAAAAGACTTCGAGGAAGAAGAAGAAGAAGAAAAGAAGAACAAGGCCATCGTCGATAAAGAAGAGCGAACGCGCTCGGCGAAAGCGAAACTCTCCTTATCGATCGTTTCCGTGATTCTTTTGTGGTTCGGGTCGTTATCGGTGTGCGAAACGGTCGCAAAATATTCGACGACTTTGACATCTTTGAAGGCGAGGACGGATGATATCTCGTCGTCTTTCGATCGAGTCGCGTTCGCGTGGGAGCGGTTGGCGAGAGAAGCGCACGAGCAGAAAGTACGACACGAGAGATGCGTGGAGAGAACTTACCGAGGGTGCGAGAAGACGTTGGCGCGTGAGATTGAGAGAGAAGAGGAGCGCGCGCGAACGGCGAGAAGAGAGAACGATGACGCGGTCGATCGGTTGGCAAACGCGACGGGGGAAGCCGAGAGAGAGATGGAAATGTTGGCGGCGACGTTGCGTTCGCAGAAGCTTTTTTATGCTAAGAATAAACTCGATGATGATAACACTATCGATGTGGATAAAGTGTACGTGGATGCGGTAAATGCGGTGTTGAACGCGAGGATGTGTGTTCCCTCCTCTCTTACCGAGGAAGGTAACGACGCGACTTTAGGAAACGTCATGAAACGAAGACTGGACATAAACGAAGAGGAGACTGAGCAGCTCGCGAGCGATTTAGAGAGTGCAAATGGACGGTACGCAACCTCGGCAGAGTTATCGGTGAAGAACGTTTTGCATGTACTAGAAGAGAGACGAGAATACGACCAATCGTACATGGCGAATAAAACTGCAGACTTTTTGCAGACGACCCGATTCGTAATGCCGGAGCTCACCGCGGTTTCTGTGGGTTCCATTGATGTCTATATGAATGCATCCTTTGCAAACATTTCCAATATGACTGATTCATTTGCCTCAAAAGCGTCTGCGTCGATGGAAGAGACCTCTCAACTTCTCTTGGAAACCGCGAGCGCAGCGAATGACATGTACCGAGAAGTCGCCGCGTCAACGAGAAGTAAAATGGACGTTATCAAAGCTGTTTACGACGAGGAAATGGAAGAAATCGGGGAGTTTTTTAAGTGGTACGATTCCACGGTCCAACCTTTCCTAGAGGAGGCTAAACTCCTTTTGAATCCAGGGATAGATCTTGAATTGTTCGAAACGACGCCGTCGTTTGGATCCGTACAGTTGAACGACATCACGTTTTCATCGACCGAGTTGCAAGGACTAAACGAACGAACAAAGCAAATGATGGACAAAGCTCGAATGGACGCGGAACTTCTCGTCTCAAACTTTACCGCGCAGTCGAGTAGCATGGTTTCGAAAACGTCCAAGGAACTCGCCGAACAAGTCAACGCGACTTTTATCTCGACAACCGGAAATCTCGCGGAGCGGTTCAAAAATGTTTCCGCGTTCGATGACTACAATCCTCCTTTATTGAGCGATGGAGGAAACAACAGCAAAGCGTTGGACGAGTACATACAATCGGAGTTACAGCTGAGTGAAACGAGAAAAAGCGCGTTTGATCGCGACACCGCGGCGCTTTCGAAACGGCTTGATGAGCAAAATCTTGCAACCAGCTCTTCAAAGGTCAATTTCACATCTGCATCCGAACGAATGACAAATACGTCAAGATTTGAAGAGCTCGTGTCATCTACTGAACACGATAATACCGATTTAAATTTCAACATATTCGCGCCGCTCGGATTTAAAGCGCCAGGAGCGACGCTACGTAACGCGTTCCAAAATCTGAAGAGGGCGAAAGACGCCGTCGTACACGCAGACGTGGCGTACAGAGTTATTCGAACAGTACAAGTACTCGCGCAACACTGGCACTCGGACGCGTTTATTCTCGAGCCGATGCTCGTAGCGTCGTCCGCGCAAAAGAGAACGGTTACGGACTCTTCATGTCTCGTTGTAGAAGATGGTCGTCGTCGAGACTTCAGCGAGTACGGAAAAGCGGAGCGCTACAAAAGAGGAGACAACGACACGAAGAAAGTGAGCACTTTAGAAAGAGTGGCGGCATTTTTTGGTGACCCCGTGCACGCGGCAATCGTTAAGTTTGCCGTGGTATTCTTCGTCGCGACTATCGTTTGGTCGGCGTATTATCCAATCCTTCAATCGCACTCGCAAAAATGTTCCAGAAAGACATTCTCAGACGATATTCTCAATTCGAATGAGTCGGAAGATTTCCAATCCACGTCGTCTTTCCTCGCGAGGAATGCATACAATAGCGCTCGAGATTACATCCACGTGACGCCGAACGCGACTGGTGAATTTCAAAGGAAACAGCTGGTTTCCATGAAGGCAAGCGCGATACGGACGCACGCCGCTACGGCGAGAAGCGAGTTCGAGGCGCTTTTGGCGGAAGCGGATGTCATCGAGACATCGTATAGATTGGTGAGCATGAAAGACAAAAAAGCGTTCGATACATGTGCGCCTGAACATGCAATCTTGCGAGAGTTGAGTAAAAATACGACTTCGTCTTCATCTTCTTCTTCCGACTTTGCGTATTATCAAAACCAGGAGATTTTAGCGCGAAGCGCTCTCAACGAAACGCTCGAGTCGATCGAGACTTTCTTTGATGACACGAACAGTTCTTACTTCATAACCGACGAAAGCATATACATCGATTCAGCGCGTGTGCAAGCGCCGTGTCTCTCCAACACAAACGCCGCGCACTGTTTAGGAGTGAGAGAAACGCCTCTTCGCTTCCGTTCAAAACTCGCCGCGTGCGAAACCGAAACCTTTCTTCACCAAACTTTCTCGAGCGTCTTCTTCTCTCTGTTTATATTCTTCAGCGTGAACGCGACGAGAAAACCATTTGTCAACGCGCTCGGGAAAATCTTCTGGCGAGCAAACTACGTCGCAAAACGAGACGCCTTGCGAGGCGTGTTTCGTTTGAACGCCAAGACGGCTACGTTTTCGAAAGAATACGATAGGTACGAACGCGACAACCAACAAATCCTACGCGAACAGATACGCGCGCACACGACTCAACAGGAACGAAAAGGGTACACGTTCGCCATCTTGTGCGTAATAGCGCAACTTCCATGGATAACTGTCCTCGCGCTCTCTCGTGAGATGGCATTTTGATGATCATTATCGTTAAAAATATTTAAAAATACAACACGTACGTAAGGAATTCGCGACTAGACGCGACTAAAATAACTATTTTTACATCGTCGCGGCGGGACTGTTTACGGTTAACAACTCGATATCTCCGATCAAACCGCACAATTCGTCCACGGAACTACTCCGCTCTCCTAACTCTTTAATGCTTTTCAGCCTCTGTTGTACGTCTTCGTCGTACAACAACTCGAGCCACCACACCTCGTCGTTTTCGTCGCCGAGTTCGCCCCACTGGTACCCCAAACTTTTGCACTTTTGTCCCGCGGCGACGAGTAAGCGAGCGACTTGCGTCAAACACGGTCGATCGACCTTCACATCCAACGAGAACAAATGTTCGATGGTTATTTTCGCTAATTTTTTATTCTCGTGTAAATGCGTTCGACGCAGAACTTCCTCGTCCGTAAACATGTTCGCCAGTAACGCAAACGCGTGCGTTTTCCGAGAACTCGACGCGTTCGCATCTTCCAACACGTTCGAACAGACGAAAATGCCATCGCATATCGACGGATTCGCGACTGATTGTGGTGAAATTTCCGAAAGTTCTCGCAGAAATTGCCCGGAATCTGTCGCGCTTTGTTCGTCCAGTTCGTTTATCTGAGCTGCGGTGGGTGCTTTCTTCGCGAACTGGAGCGCGTGGAAGGCGATGGATTCCTTCTTCGAATCGTCCAATTCAAACTTCATTTGATGAGTGTTTTTCAATCTTTTTCTCGCCACGTGCGTGGAGGACGTATCGACCGCGAAACGAACGTATATAATGTCCTCCGGAAAGACGAATAAGAACAACGCGCGTTTGGTGGTACTCTCTCTCTCTCTCTCCAACTCTCTCTCTTTCCCTCCTCAACAGAGAGATGTTATGCTGTGCACCACTTTTGTATTTAATTAAACGGAAAAGAACGAATTTTAAAAGTGGGGGCAAATTCAAGAAAAAATGTTCAATTCCGTGCGCGTTGTTTTTTGCTCTGTTGTGAGTAGTATCAGTACATGTTTTTCTCTGTCGTTTTGTTACGTTGTCTCTCTCACCACTCTCTGCTGAATTGCGGCATTATGTTCCTTATTTAGTATTCCATTATGTTCCTTATTATTCCGCGTCGTATTCTTCGTGCTCTTCGTCCGAACCCATGCCGTCGTCGTCGTGGTCGTCTCCGACGACCGAGGGGGCCATGACGAACGTAACCGGGACGTTGCACGTGGACGCGCCGCCGCCGCCGCGGAGCGAGTTTCCAACTCCGTCGTTTCGGTCCGCCGTGGTGGCGTTGGTGTCGCCAAACGCGTTGCTTTGGTGATGACCAAGTAACGCGCGGAGACGGAGCATGTGCGCGACTTTAAGAACGCCGGTTTCGCCGACGGAAATTTTTGTCGTCGCCTTGTACGCTTCGTCGGTTTCCACGCGATGGTGAGGTAGATGGAAGCCTCCGGGGCCTCCACCACCTTGCGTTTGCGTTTGACGGTATTGGCCGAACGTGTTATTCGTTCCTCCCGCGGTTGCGATAACGGCGCCGCTATGCGTTGGAACCATCGTCGATCGCTTCAAAAATTCTTGCTTGTACGTCCACTTTTGTTTTCTTTTGTTCGATGTCTGTCCCTCTCCTTCTCCTCCTCCTCCTCCTCCTCCTCCTCCTCCTCCGTCTCCTCCTCGAGAAGACGCTTCGCGAAAGGAATACTCGACCAGAGAGGATAAATCGACGTCGACTTTGACGCTTCCAATGTCGCTCGATTCAGAAACGAACGCCAACGAATCTCTCGTCGCTATCAAAGACACGTTTGCGTTCGCCCACTCTAAATCTTCGATGATTTCCTTCCATCTCGTCGTCGGTAACACGAACGTCACGAGCGCTCTCCCGATCCTTAAAAACTCGTCGCGGTCTTCGTCGTCCTCGTTATTCATTTCATCTTCGTCTTCTCCAAACACGTTCGCCTCGGTCGCCACGTCCGCGTACGTCGTCTGCCGCAACGGCCTCAAACCTCTCTGATTCTCACTCCCACCTCCTCCTCCAATCACCGTCGTCTCTCTCACCGAGTTCGATTCCAACGCCACTCGTCCGTGCCTATCCGGGTACGAAAGCGATACCGTCTGGCCGCCGGCGCAATCCTCCCCGAGGAGAGCGTTGCCGTTCGACCTGTTCGCGAACATCTCCAATACGTCCACGAACGCGTCTAAAGACATCCCTATGTACTTTTTAATCTCTTCTTCCTCCGGCGGTTCGTTTCCGTTATTCGCGTGATTATTCCGCGCTGCTCGAGGACGACCGTCGCTTCTTTCCCCCGTCGACTCTCCTCCTCCTCCGCCACGACCCCTTCTCTGCTCTTCCTCGTCTCCGTCGTCCGCCTCGTCGTCCTCGTTTTCCTCGTTTTCCTCATCTTCCGCCTCCTCATCTTCCTCCTCCTCCTGATTCCTACCGCGCCCGAACCCAACTCGAAACCTCTCGAACGTCCCTCTCCGAAAAATCGCCGTCGCTTTTAAGCTCTTCGATTGGTCTAAAGTGATAAACCCGATCCCTCGATTCGATATCCACGCTTTCACTTTTTGCCCGCCACGTTTCGTCGGCGTCAACTGGATTCCAGAGAGGACTTGCGAAAACGTTTTCGCGTGCGCGATCGTGCACACCAAATCTCTATTATTCGTCCGTTGTTTTCGCAGTACGTTTCGACAAAAAGTGCCGCTGCTGTTGTTGTTGTTGTTCTCATCAAAGATTCTATTTTCGACGTCGACGCTCCTCCTCCGTCGTCGTCGTCGTCTGTGGTGGTGTTGTTCGACCATTTCTGCGCTGAAAATCTGACGCGTTTTTGAAAATTTTTGTCGCTCGTGTCGCGAGCAAAAACCAATTTGTTCCTCTTCTGTGCACTCGCAAAAGTGAACACGCGACGGGTGATGATAGTATATATCTACACGTTTCTTCTTCAATTTCATGATGCGCTCTGCGTGATGAGAAGCGGAGATGTGTGTTGTCTCTGCGATGTGCTTCAAAAGTACGAGAGGAAAGTCTCCGCAGAACTGAGCGTCTTGTCGCTCGCGTCGCGAGCAAAAAGCGCCTGTGCCTCTTCTGCGCGCT
>Ga0233450_10005495_pt1 | contig 11000 bp, 7 predicted proteins | sample 011ome_30_FD_189956 | JGI IMG/M metagenome (GOLD analysis project Ga0233450, IMG submission 189956) | Coastal salt marsh microbial communities from the Groves Creek Marsh, Skidaway Island, Georgia - 011501CT (spades assembly) | ecosystem: Environmental > Aquatic > Marine > Intertidal zone > Salt... | reverse complement strand
ATCTTAATTTTAAAGTAGCTAAACCTATCATTGCTAAGATAATTGAAATAATCCAAAATCTAATTACAACAGTTGACTCAGGCCATCCTTTTTTTTCGAAATGATGATGGATTGGGGCCATTCTAAAAATTCTTTTACCAGTAAGCTTATAAGAAATTACCTGAACCATAACTGAGACTGCTTCCAAAACAAAAAGGCCGCCAGTAATTGCCAAAACAATTTCATGCTTAGTTATTATTCCTACAGCTCCTAATGAACCTCCCAAAGATAATGAGCCGGTATCTCCCATAAAAATTTTAGCTGGTGGTGCATTAAACCATAGAAAGCCTAAACATGAACCTATGATTGCTCCACAAAAAACAGAAATTTCTCCTGTTCCTTCAATATAAGGAATTTTTAAATAATCTGAAAAAACAATATTTCCAGTTACATAACTAATAAATGCAAAACAAGCTGCTACAAGTATTACAGGCACTGTAGCTAGTCCATCCAAACCATCGGTAAGATTAACTGCATTGGATGAACCAACAATCACGAAAACAGAGAATGGAATAAAAAACCATCCAAGATTAATAATTAAATTTTTAAAAAATGGAAAATATAAATTAGTTAAATTTTGATATTCAGAAAAATAGACAAATACACTTACTCCTATGATTGCTAACAAAATTTGAGCAAGAATTTTAAATTTCGACGAAATACCTTGGGAATTATTGTGCTTTATCTTTTTATAATCATCTAAAGCTCCAAGTAGTCCGAACGAAATAGTAATGTATATACAGAATAAAATACTAATATTAGATAAATTTCCCCAAAAAAAGACTGATAACAACAATCCAAATAAAATAATTACACCACCCATTGTTGGTGTACCAATTTTTTTAATTATATGATCTTCTGGTCCATCACTACGTATTGGATTTAATATTTTTTGATTAGAAAAAAATTTAATAAAAGGACCTCCTATAACCAAAACTATTAAAAGTGATGTAAAAAAAGATAGTCCAGTTCTAAAAGTTAAATATTTAAAAACATTTAAAAAGCTAAAAGTATCAACGAAATTTAATAAAAAATGATAAAGCATTTAATTTAATTCTTTCAGATCTTTTACTATGCTGTTGAAACCTGTCGCAAGTGAGGCTTTCATCATTAAATAATCATTATTATTTAAATCTTTTTTTATAAATTCAATAATTTGTGATTTATTAACTAGAATTCTCCCCTTTTTCTCTTTTGCAATATCTTTAAATATTAGTGAAGCCATTTTTCCTTTTACAAATACTTTGTCTATCATGGTTTGATTTATTAAAGGTGCAATAGATTTATGAAGTTTAGCAGAATGACTACCAAGTTCCAACATATCACCAATGAGTAAATATTTTTTTGATTTATTTGTATCAATTTTATCATAATTTTTTATTGCTGATTTTAATGATAGAGGGTTTGAATTATAGCTATGATCAATTAAATTTATCTTTTTATTTTTTATCTTAATTACTGAATGATCTCCTCTTCCTTCAGGAATTTTAAAATTTAAAAAAAAATTCTTATGTAATATAAAAATATTTTCATAAATACTAATTACTGCAAGTGCAGAAAGTATGTTATAAATATTATTCTGAAAATCATTCAAAAATAAAAAATTTATATTTTTGTCATTAAAACTAATTGTAATTTTAAATTTTTTCCCAAATGGCTTAATGTTAACCAACTTAATATTTGCTTTATTACTTTTTATGCCAAAAGAAATCACATTAAGATTTTTTTTATGAGCAATTTTTTTATGTAATTCAAAAAAATTATCATCAGCATTCAGTATAACAAAACCATTAGGCTTAATATTGTTAATTATTTCAGATTTTGCTAAGGCAATTTGTTTTATATTTTTAAAATTTTTAGCATGTGCAAAGCTTATATTTGTTATTACTCCTACGTCTGGTTCAATAATTTTTGAAAGATAATCAATTTCGCCTTTTTTATCCATTCCAACCTCTAAAATTCCATATTCGTCATTCCGTTTGAGATTAAAAAGACTTAATGGAACTCCATATTTATTATTGTAGGATTTGGGAGAAATACTTACTTTTGAAATTTTACTTATTACATTACCCAATAATTCTTTAAGGGTAGTTTTTCCACAACTACCTGTAATAGCTATAATTTTTGCATCTATGCCTTTTCGATAAATTTTTGAAACATCGGTTAAAAATTTCAGAGTATTCTTTACTTTAATCTGACGATTAATTTTTAATTTATTTTGAATTTTATTTACAATAGCTAATGACGCATTTCTTTTAAAAGATTGTACAACAAACTTATTTCCATCATTTTTTTTTCCTTTTATAGCAAAAAAAATATCATTTTTTCTAACCTCTTTTGAATTAATTTTTGCGTTTTTAATAGATATTGAAGATGATAATTTTTTAATTTTAGCAACTTCTTTTATCACATTTATTTTTAGATTGTTTGATAAATTTTTATTTTTAACTTTAATTGCATTTAAAATTATTCTTCTATCTGAAAAAAAAATTTTTTTATTTTTAATATCTTGAGTTTTTTCATGACCTTTACCTGCAACCAATAAAATGTTGCCTGTATTCAAATTTTTAATAGCTTCTGATATTGCTATTGCTCTATTAGAAATTTCTATAATTCTCTTTTTTTTAATACCTTTTTTAATATCTCTTCGAATTTTTTTGGGATTTTCAAATCTTGGATTATCATTTGTAAGAATAATATTATCTGCATAATTACTTGCTATTTTGCCCATTTTCGCTCTTTTGTTTTGGTCCCTGTTACCTCCACATCCAAATAATAAAGTTATTTTTTTATTTGGAAATTGTTCTCTCATATTTAATAGACATGTTTTTAAAGCCTCTGGTGTGTGTGCATAATCAAGAATTACTTTTGAAAGATTCTTAATTTTTCCAACTCTTTCCAATCTACCCTCTACTGGTTTTAGTTTTGGAATTATATTTATAATTTTATCTAGACCTAGATAGCTATTTTTTGCAGCAATTATTGCCATCAAAACATTTTTTAGTTGTATCTTACCAATTAAATTAAAATTAATATTCCTTATTAAATTATTATATTTAATTTTTAGAAATTGAGTTTCCCCCTTAAAGCTATGCGAAATGATCTCAAAATTATTTTTTTTATCATTTAGTGTTTGTAATTTTAATTTTTTATTTAATGTTATTTTTTTAATTATTTTAAATTCTGGTATTGCTTGATCTGTAATTACATTACCTCTTTTTTTAATTAAAGTTTCAAATAAATAAAGTTTTGCTTTTAAGTAAGCATTTAAATTTTTATGATAATCAAGATGATCTTGTGATAAATTTGTAAATATGCCTGAATTAAACTTCAAGCCATCTAATCTATTTTGTTTAAGGCCATGACTAGAAGCCTCCAAAATTACATTTTCTATCTTTTGCCTTTTTAATCTGACCAATATTTGGGCTAATTTGATTGGATCTATTGTTGTGTTGGATAGATTTTGATTAAAATTTTTTGATTTAACTCCTAAAGTACCAATCGAAGCAACTTTTATATTATTTAATTTCAAAATTTGATAATAAAAATCTGCAACTGATGATTTTCCATTTGTTCCAGTAACTGCAATTATATTTTTTGGAATTTTATTGTAAATTTTAAATGAAACTTCTGCCAATAATTTTCTAATATTTTTTGTTTTAATATATAAAATATCATTTTTTAATCCCTCATTTTCATGCTCTGTAATAATAATTTTTGATCCATTTTTAATTGCATGCAATATAAAATTAGCACCATCTAACTTATTTCCTTTAATTGCAAAAAATATGTTATCTTTAACAATTTTATTACTATTAAATGAAATGCCTGAAAAAAAAAATTTTTTATAATTACTATTTATATTATAAAAATAATCTCCTAGTAGCATGATTAATTAATCTCTATATATTTTGTGGCTAAAATGGGCCCAATTTTTTCTATAATATGACCCGTTGCTTCAACTGATGTCCAGCCCGCCGTGTTTCGAGGTGAGCCTTTAAGTTTAAAGTTTGATCCATCTCGATAATTATAAATATAATCTTTATTTATCTTCGGTTCATCTAAAATTACTACCAATACAAATTTTGGGTTTGATATTGGAAATACAGACGCAAATGTATTAATTTTTTTTTGATTTGAATATGTTCCTGATACAATTTTTTCTGCTGTACCCGTTTTACCTCCAATTTCATAACCCTTAACATCTGCTAAATTTGCTGTGCCTTCCTTAGTTGTTACTATCTTTCTTAAAATAGGATTAATTTTTTTTGAAACATTTTCTTTAATTATTCTTTTTTTATACTTAATTAATTTTTCATTTTTTTTTTTTATAATTGTTGGATTTATATCAAAACCTCCATTTGTAACTATTGCGTATCCTTTAGCTAGTTGTAACGGGGTAGTAGTTATACCATGACCAAAAGAAGTTGTGGCAAGTTTACATTTTCCCCATTTAAAAGGTATGGGAATACCTATCTCATCAATATCGAATTCAATTTTGTTAATTAAATTAATTTTTGTTAAAAAATATTTAAATTTTTCAACTCCAATTTTTTGACCAATTCTAACAGAACCTATGTTACCAGATCTAATTAAAATTTCCTCAGCCGTTAGATCTTTGGGAATCTTTTGGTTATATTCTCTTATAGTATTTTTTCCACAATCAATACTTTTTTCAAGATCTATAAATTTTGTATCTACCTCAATTAAATTTTCATCTAAGGCTGCGGCTAATGTAAAAGTTTTAAATACAGAACCAAGCTCATAAACTCCTTTTGTAATTTTATTAATATAATTTTTATCTTTTATGTTCTTTCTTTTATTTGGGTCAAAGTCAGGTAAAGATACTAAAGATAAAATATTTCCATTATGAATGTTCATTAAGACGGCTGCACTTCCTTTCGTTTGAAAAATATTATTGAATCTCAACAATTCTTTTCTTACTAAAAACTGAATATCTGAGTCTAGAGTTAATTGAAGTGGTATATTTGTTTCTCTGAGTAAAGTATTTTGAGATTTTTCAATCCCTGAGATTCCATTATTATCAGTATCGATTTGACCAACCAAGTGACTAAATAAATTTTTTTGTGGATATAATCTCAAAATTTTTTTTTCTACTTTAATAGATTTATCACCTAACTTCATTAGTTGTTCATATTTTTCATCAGAAATATTTTTTTCAATATAAAAGAATTTAATTTTTTTTAGTCTGTCTTCAATTTCACTAAAATTTTTATCAGGAAATATATATTTTAAATTAAGAACTAACTTTTGCTTATTTATTACTTCAGATGGATTAATTCCTATATTAGTTGTACTTACTGTTTTGGCTAAATATTTACCGTTTATATCAATAATATCTGCTCTATTTAAAGATCCAACTATATTTGGAGATTTATATAGGCCTACAGTCTTATCTCTAGACCCTAGATGCACAAGGTGGATTGAGTAAATTAAATATATAATAAAGAAAATAAAAAAAATAAATGCAACTCTATTGAACTCAATATTAATGTTAGATTTTGATCTCTTGGTAGAAAAATCATTCACATAACTTCTTGGGTCTATTTTATAATATGGTTTATCCATTAATTTTTTTGTAATTTAAAACTATTAATCGTTATTTTATTATTATTTATTTCAATTTCTTTTAATGTTTGAATATCTCTTTTAGCTAAATCATCATCGAAATATAATACTTGATATTCTAACAATTTTTCTGGTGAACTTAGATAGTCATATTCCAACTTAATTTTTTTAAATTTTGAATTTAAAAATCTTAAATTTTCTTTTACTGTAAAAATTTTATCCTCATTTTTTTTTGCAGAATTTTTAATTAAAGCTGTTGATATTATTAATATAAAAATAACTATGACTAAGGAAATCTTTTTCACAATTTGTCTCCATAACTCTCAATTTCAATTAAATCTTTAAATTGATCAAGAATATCTGTTTCAAAATCATAAAAATCATATTTTTTTATTGCATATCTTAGTTTGGCAGATCTTGAAGGTAAGTTTTCACTAATTTCTTCATGTGAGGGTGTGATTGCTTTTTTTTTGTTTAATCTAAGCAATGTTTCTGGCTGCTCTGCAATTGGCGCATATCTTGATATACTTTTTTTTTCAGAAAGACTTTTAAAAAAATATTTAACAATTTTATCTTCTAAAGAATGGAATGTAACAACAGTTAAAACACCATCTTTCTTTAAAACCTTGGTTGCATTAATTAGTCCAAAAATTAATTCACTTATTTCTCTATTAACTAAAATTCTTAAAGCTTGAAAAATTTTTGTAGCACTATGAACTTTAAAATTTTTTTTTCTTTTTGTTTTATCTATGATTTCAACAAGTGTTTGGGTGTCTATTTTTTTCTTAGATCTTTCCTTAATAATATTTCTAGCTATAAATTTACTTTCTTTTTCATCTCCAAAAAATTTGAATATTTTATCTAACTCTTTTTCATCAAGTTTATTAATTACATCTTCAGCAGAATAATTATTCAAACCCATTTGCATATTTAGTTTTCCTTTAGTCTCAAATGAAAGTCCCTTTTTAGGATCTTTAATTTGAACATAAGAATAACCAAGATCAAATATTATTCCTTTAACATTTTCGTTTTTAAGTTTTAGATTGTTAATTTGGCTAAATTTAATATTTTTAAATAAAAATCGATCTTCAAATTTATCTCTTAACTTATTGGCTATTACTTGACTTTCTATATCTCGATCTAAAGCTATTACTTTAGTATTTTCAAACTCTAGTATTTTTTTTGAATAACCACCTTGACCAAAAGTACAGTCGATAAAGGTGCCACCATATTGAGGGGAAATAATGCTAATAATTTCTTTTAGCAGTACTGGATAATGCTTTTGCACTTCCGGTACTATGGTGGCGTCCATTTATTTCTTTGAAGACCATTAATTTTTTTGTCTTCTTAAGAATGCTGGTATTTCAAGATCATCATCTTCATCATTATTTGAAGATAATAAATCATCCGAACTTGAATTTTCAGTTTCTGAGCTAAATAAATCTGGTGCATCTGAGTCAACACCAAACTCTTTAAGATCATTAGAGACATCTTCTTGAATGCTGTCTTCAACTTTTTGTTCTTGAATAGTCTCCATTGCTTCTTCTGTAAATGATTTTTCCATTTCATTAACAGAACTATCTTCAACAACGTTTTCTGTTTCAAGACTATTGCTATGCATTGTCTCTTCATTTGTAACGCTAGAATTTATGTGTTCTTGATTTTGTTCTTGAACAATTTCATTATCTAGTTTGAGCGCATTTGCACCATGTGAAACAGGATTAGAAATCGTATTTGAAAAATTAAAAGATGCAGATGATCCAATATTAGAAAAATCTGAATATCCAGGATTTCTATTTTGAATACGATGAACCATGTTTATTACAGATTTAGTTTCTGGTTGCTGACCATCTAAAGAAGTAGCAACAATCGAAACTCTCATTTTTCCATCTAATTCAGCATCAGTAATTGCTCCAATAATTAATTCTGCTTCTGGATCAACTTCAGCTCTTACTTTATTAACTGCCTCATCAACTTCAAAAAGTTTGAGATCCTTGCCACCTGTAATATTGACTAATAATCCTTTTGCACCTTTAAGAGTATAATCATCAATCAATGGATTGCTCACTGCCATCTCAGCAGCTTTAAGTGCTCTTCCTTCACCTTCTGCTTCACCAGTTCCCATCATTGCTTTACCCATAGAAGCCATAACAGTTTCTACATCAGCAAAATCAAGATTGATTAAACCTGGTCTAACCATTAAATCAGTTATACTTTGAACACCATGCATTAGAACATTATTTGAAAGATTAAATGAGTCTTCAAATGTTGTTTGTTCATTAGCAATTTTAAATAAGTTTTGATTTGGAATTACAATAATTGTATCAACATGTTTTCTTAACTCTTCCAAACCTTGTTGTGCTCTTCTCATTCTTGAGGGGCCTTCATATAAAAATGGAAGAGTTACAACACCTACTGTTAAGATATTCAATTCTTTTGCAGCTCTAGCGATTACATGAGCAGCACCAGTGCCCGTTCCACCACCCATACCAGCAGCAATAAAAACCATATTCGCACCTTGTAAAGTATTTACTATTTCATTTAAAGATTCATCTGCAGCCGCTTGACCAATATCAAGTTTTGCACCAGCCCCTAATCCTTTAGTTAAATTTAATCCAATTTGAATTCTTGTTTTACATTTACTTAACTTTAAATCCTGTGCATCAGTATTCACTGCAATAAATTCTACACCTTGTAGATTATTTTCAATCATTTCATTAATTGCATTTCCACCTGCTCCTCCAACTCCCATTACTAAAAGTCGTGGTTGTAGTTCTTTAATTTCTGGTGCTTTAAAGTTAATTGTCATCTGTTATTTCCCCTCGTTATTGTTAAAATGTTTTTCCCATTTAAGATTTGCTCGGTTTAGATTTGCTTTTTTTCTTGCAGTAACCTTAAATTTTTCAAATGCTGTTGGTTCCCAAATTTGGAAAGTTTGGCCTTGACCAACAAACAACATGCTATTTTTTATTTTTGCATGTTTTAATAATTTTGATGATAATGAAATTCTACCTTCACTATCAAATTGTAAATTTGTGCTTTCTGATAATATTGATGTTGCAAAAAAATCTCTTTTTTCTTCAAATGGATTTAGAGAGTCTATTGCTGAAGAAATTTTTTCAATTCTATCTTGAGAACATGCTTCTATTGAAGAATTATTAAATGATGGATAACAAATAACACCATTATAACCTAAATTTGAAAGGTGTGATCTGAAACTAGCAGGCACAGACACTCTCCCTTTTTTGTCCAATTTGTTCTCGTAAGTAGATAAAAACATATATTTTATAATTTATAAATTCCATAATTGGGAATATATGGGAATATATGGGTAATTTAATTTAGTGTCAATTCCTGAATCTTACTCATTTTTAACTGCTATTATCAACTTTTTATATCAAATCTGATAATTAAGTAGTGGGTATACTGGATCGAAAAAGCAGAACATTATTGACTCATTAATGAGTCAAAACATGAACATTTATTTTGTAAGTAATTTAGACAGTAATCAATTTTTGCCAGATAAACTATAAGCCGGGTTCTGTCATTTAAACCTATCATTTCTCTAGGCTTAAGATCACTCTTAAGCTCAAGCGACTAACCCAGATGACTAGCCAAGGATGGCTTTTAGTTTTTCAACAATGTCATCTCTACTTAGTCTTGCTCCCAGTGGGGTTTTCCAGCGTTCATTGTTACCAATAGAACCGGTGTGCTCTTACCACACCTTTTCACCCTTGCCATGTTATGGCGGTTTATTTTCTGTGGCACTATCCCTAGGGTTACCCCCGCCAGGTATTATCTGGCACTGCATCCTTGTGGAGCCCGGACTTTCCTCTTTAATAAATTAAAGCGATAAATCGTTTATCTGGCAAAAGTAAATTTATTAGCAAAATATTTAAATTCAAGAAAATTTAACCCAATTTTTTAGCCAAATTTTGACTAATTAACAAACATTCTTGATCAATTTTACCATTAATCAATTCTTGCCTATATCTTCTTTGAAAAGTGCTAACTAAAGTTTTTTTATTTAATACTTTTTTTGAATATCCAATTTTAAATAAAGATTTAAAAAATTTTTTTTCTTCTTTAACATCAATTTTTTTCATTCTATTTTTTTTTAGTATTTTATTTGACAGTGAATGCCACTTACCAACTCCTAATTTAGCTAAATGTTTCCATGGAAATTTTTCGCCAGGATCTTTTTTTCTAAATGGTGCTATATCTGAATGACCCAATACATTACAAGATTTAATTTTGTATTTTTTTATTAGCAATTTACTTAAATATATAATTGACCGAATTTGTTTTTTTGAAAAATTTATATACTTATGTTCATGGCCAGGATTACTTATTTCAATTCCAATAGAATTCTTATTTAAAGATTTGAAACTTTTCCAAGAAGATTTTCCAGCATGCCATGCTACATACAAGTCTGGGACCATTACAACTATATCTCCATTTTTTTTGATCAAATAATGACTACTAACCTCAGATTGTATATTGGTTAACCTTTTAATGGCTTCGCTCTCTTTTTTCATTCCTGTATAATGAAAAATTAAAAATTTAATTTGCTTATATTTTCTCTTGTTAGAGTCAAAATTTGGCGAATAATTAAAAACTTTTTTTGTGCTCATTTTATTAAAATATATTTATTTATAGCCTTAATTTAAACAATATAAGCACTAAATCTCGTTTTACTTTATGTTCATATAGATTATATAATATGACAATAATTATGAAAATTATAAAAATATTTTTAATAGCAATTTTTATTTCATCAAGTGCATTCGCTGGATCGGATGGTGAAATAGAGCTTTCTAAAAAAGTAAAACCTACAAAAGACTGTTTTGAAAAAGTAAATAGAGTTTCTTTTTCTTTTAACCAAGGTTTGGATAAGGTAGTTTTTAAACCAGTTGCAAAAGGCTATAGATCTTTGCCAGCTCCAATAAAAAATGGAACAAGTAATGTACTAAACAATTTATCTAATCTAATCACTATACCAAACAATGTCTTGCAAGGAGATTTTAAAACAGCAGGAATAAATACTGGAAGATTAGTAGTTAATACAACAATAGGAGTATTAGGGATATTTAATGTAGCAAATAAAATGGGCTTTCCAGAATATACAAAAGAAGATTATGGTCAAACATTTGGTAAATGGGGCATGGGTCCAGGTTGTTATTTAGTACTTCCAGTTTTAGGTCCTACAACAATTAGAGACACTTTAGGTTCATTTGCAAATGTAATGGGGGGAGATCCTTATTACGATATTTCGGTTAATGGAAATAACGAATATTTAGATGGTAAACTATATGCGGCAACAAAAACATTATCAGGAATTGAATTTAGAGCTAACAATATTGAGTCATTTG
>Ga0233450_10005488_pt1 | contig 11008 bp, 19 predicted proteins | sample 011ome_30_FD_189956 | JGI IMG/M metagenome (GOLD analysis project Ga0233450, IMG submission 189956) | Coastal salt marsh microbial communities from the Groves Creek Marsh, Skidaway Island, Georgia - 011501CT (spades assembly) | ecosystem: Environmental > Aquatic > Marine > Intertidal zone >... | reverse complement strand
CCGCTGCACTGAACGTTGTAAACAACAAGCCCGTGAAAGTCAGTATCCCCAAGGATAAGCGCGTCCCCAGTCTGCCGTCCAAGAAGAAGATGGTGATGAGTCCGTTGAACCCACCCTACAACGAGTTGTTCAATGGAGGGCCGCCGCTGAAACGTGTTCCGCCTCCGAAGGTTTACGAACCCCTGACTTTTGCCAACGAACTGATTGAAGTGCTTTCGGTCCCACTTAATCCCAACTGGAAACCATCGACGCCCGAACCCAGTCGCTTTGCGAGTCCTTTCGATCCCAACGTCTATCGCCCCTATGCGCCACCGACACCACGGATGCCCAACGCCGTCGCGGAAATGCTGAAAAACGACACTATGGACGCCAATCAAATTCGCAACGTTGCAAAAAACATTGTGAATATGAAGTCTCTTCCGGAGAACAGTACTATTACGATTAACATCAATAAAATGAAAAATTTTAAAGTTAATATGGCACCCATCATAAGCAATGACGTGGAACTTGAAGATATGATGGACGAACTTATGTTTACCTACCTGGCTCTTCTGAAACTTTCCTACATCAAAACCAGGAAAGGTAAGTTGTCCAAGAAGCAAGCAGAAAATATGGAAGCACTTCGCCGAGGACGCGACATGGTCCGAAAGCGCATCAAACGCCGTTTGGACAAGTATAAGATTAAGAATGTTGAATTACTATAGAGATGTGTATGGTGACCACTGCCCGTTACACACAACCTGAGTTAAGACACGCCATGGAAACCCTCGACGATGAGGTCTTCTATGCCGTGTATCGGTGGATCATGGAGAATGAACACAATTTTGAAATGATGGGCGTGGAGATGCTCGGAATGACCAACTCGCAGTCCATCGGGATCGCGACCGAAGTCATCGAGGCGCTCCTCAAGTTCTCCCAGCACACCTGCCAAGAAGAGATCAAGGACTACACAGCCAACCTGGTCTGCTTCGTTGACTCTGCCGTCTACGCACTCTTGGTGAATGTCAGCAAAGAACACTTTGGCGCCAGAAGGTTCGCCAAGTTCGTCTATACCACACTGATGAATGCGCTCAAAAGAGACCTTTTGGAAAATCTTTACGTGTTGGCATGAAGTGTGAATCCGTTGTTTGTGAGAAGACTCGCATCCAAAGACCATTGATCTCTTATTTTAATAGGATCTTCACCTCTTCTATGATTTTCTAATAATTCATTCAGTTGTTCATCGTCGATATTTCGGATCCTTTTAAGGTTGTCAATGGCGTCTTGATATAAACCCTGACACTGTGCAGATCCAAGATGTCTACTGAGCCAACAAAGTCTACATATAGAAATTATAGATCGCACTTTTGCAATTTTTCTACCTATATCGTATTCTATCAGTTCATCAACTTTCCATGCCCGTGATGTTTTACAACATTTGCACTTTCCTCCATCGCGTTCGAATGAAAACCGTTTGATCCTTTCAAAATCCCTCGGTGGCATGTTATTTTTAGTAATCCCTTTACCATGTATGGACATGGGTCTAACATCAGGAGCAAGTTGATAATTCTCATATAGATCTTCATCTTCACCATCGAGATTTGTTGGAACCGGTTTTTCACCCCACTTCTCCAATATCACTTCTTTATTTTGGTTTTCATCATTTATATACCACCTCCTCTTAGTAGGATCCCAGAGTGCACCTAGATTTTTAACTTCATCCTTTTGTTCATAAGGAACGTCCAAATAGATATTTGTTGTCATCGTATTTTTGTTTTGATTTTCTTTCTTAACTGATGTCAAAATGAGCCTCGAGAACGTCACCTACAAGGATACGATCCCGTTCGTCCCTCCGATCACAGGTGGAAAGGTGATCAAGGTCTATGATGGTGATACCCTGACCCTCGCCACCACCCTGCCCTTCGAGGGGTCGCCCCTTTACCGCTTCTCGGTCCGCACCAAGGGCATCGACTGCCCCGAGATGAAGACCAAGAACGCCAACGAGAAGCACTGTGCCAAGTTGGCCCGGGACATGATCCGAAGCAAGTGCCTCAACAAGATCGTCGAACTCAGGAACGTCGAGCTGGAGAAGTACGGCAGGATCCTCGCCGACATCTACGTGGACGGTGTGGACGTCAAGACCTTCCTACTGGAAGCCAACTTGGCGGTGGCTTACGACGGAGGCACCAAGATCACACCGGAGGACTGGCTGGCGTATTACAATCTCAAGAACGCCGTGCCCTAGGACGCAAGAACCAACGCGGCGTGGTACTTCCGACTTCGTCCGTTTCTGTCCACACACCTATGCCCGCATCCTTGCCGTTCTCGTGAAACCTGTGCCACCTCTTGCCGTTGAATTCCAGGTAGTCCGTGCAGCCCTCGACTTGCTTGATGTCACCCTTGGTCGGCATTTTGTGATCTGCCCTTGGTTTGAAGATTTCCTTCCCTGAATGAAAAATGATCGTTATAGTATGAACCAAGCCCTGCTACATCGTGAACTCAATGGACGTTTCAAGCGACCCCATAGTTGCTTCAAACTTGCACTGATTCATGCCTTGGAGACATGCGAACCTGTAGACTTTGTCAGGGTCTTCAAACTCAATCGGGCGCCGGCGGACGAGTGGATACGACGCCGCGCCTACCCGAGCCTGGAACGATTCTTGGACTTTCATCCGGACATCGAAATGCTTTCGCCGGACTGGTTCACGTTCATGATTAATGCCACGTGGATTATGACCAGTCTGAACTGGATCGAGTCGGACGAAGACGGTGCCTCACTAAAACTTCACCACGAATTATAGTTCAATGAACGTCGGTCACTTTGTGCATCTCATGGAGAAGAAGAGAGGTGCGATCGGTCGCCTAACAGATTCTGACGAATATGTCCTCAGGATATTGCGCCTCACACCCTACGATATGTCCATCCAGCAACACATCGACATATTCTCCGATCTCCCACTCTATATTGAAAAATTCAACCAAAACACGACACGAATGGCAGCATGGTCCTGGTTCACCAGTGAAAAGAAAAATAGGGTCATCTTTTAATGGGTGAATTCAAGAAGAAACCCAACCTTGATACACTCAGGGGTATACCTGCGTATATCAAAATGGTAGAAGATGCAATAAATACACTATTGTCCCTTAAAACCAAACCTCGTCCGAATCATATGCCCACACGGTATCCAAGTCAGAAGGATCCACGAGAATCCCGTCGATAGAGTAGGTCACGACTGTGTTAAGCACTTTCTCGTCGAGTTTCCTAATGTCCGTCGCTGGTATTTCACCTTTGTCCACCTCGTGGCACGTCATGAAGAGGTCACCACCCTCATATTCAAACACCCATCCGTACTCGTACTTGTCCTTCATTTTGCGAACCACCATTTCGGTGCTCTGTGCCTTCAAGTTCATGGTGGTCGGAAAGAATTCGTGAGCCCTTTTTTCGGGTTTGAGATTTTCAAGCAAGGTCACGTGAGGAATCTGCTTCGCATTGTATTTCTTCTGAAACGTCCTGGCTCCAATCGGAACAGCCCAAAGTGATAACATGTTTTTTACTTACTATTGAGTTTTTTCTTTAACATCCCTCATCCAACTGTACTTTTTGCGCATCCCATCGAGGATCTCTTCTGAAGTTCGCCTCGGAACAGGAGGACAATCTCGAGGTTTGGGCAGTCCCTCTGAAATAATTAGAGCAGTCATTATCCTAGCAAGTTCCTGGTTGGAAAACATCCCTTTCTAGTTGATTGGATTTTATCTTTAAGCCTGGTCAAGGTGAAAATTTTATTCAGGAACCTCTTCTGCTCCAATGAAGAGCATCTACAAAATGGACATCCTTCCTCTTGACCTTCAGTGCGACATCCTCAAGCGGGCCACCATCTTGGACCTCAAAGAGAACCCCTTCAAGCCCAAATACAAAGTAGGTTTCACGTTTGGCATCAATGCAGTCATCACCCTCGAGTGGGACAACGACCTTGTCGAGAGCGATCCCTGGGAGTTCTTGGACATGATTAGGCATTACTATGACAAATCGCTCGAAGACTACGAGGATCTCATCTGCAGAATGGTCGACGAGGAGAAGATGAACTACGAGCCTCACGTGGGTCTGGAAGGTCAACTGTTCTCGCGCCTCTACCAGGAGAACGAGCACTTGCTCACCTTCAAGTTCTTCATCAAGTCGGGTGACACGGTGCTGGACCATCAGGACCTCGAGTTCTTCAAGTCCATGGAACCGCATCTGGACAAGGGCTACATCATGTACCAGCTGGTCATGCTCACCCAGTTCCTCAGGGACATCTACTCCATCGAGTTCCTGGAGAAGTACAACGAGTATATATTGCGTGAAGAAGGCTATGATGAAACTGAGTGGTAAAGGTAGCATGGACACCTTGCCGTCCGACCTGGTTCACAACATCTTCACGAGAGCATGCATGATGGAGATGGAAGAAAAGTTTCCACTGAACTACCGATTCAATACAGATAACAGCGAGATCGAGTTTAGCTCAAACGATCTCGTTGTGAGGAGAGATAGGGTCATCGCCGACCTTTCAAACTTTGTCTACAATCACATCTTCACGTCCATGCGACTTCCGATTCTCCACTTTGAGAAACGCATCGGCAAAAAAGTCGTTTATTCCCAGCACGTCCATCTATGGAACGATGAAATCATTCAAAGACACACCGGAAAGATCCCAAAGTCACCATTGGAATCCTACCTGTGGAATATGATGATGCTTATTAATTAAAGAAATGGTTACCTAAGTATTCGTGTCTCTCGTTAGCTCAGGGGTAGAGCGTTCGACTGTAGTTTCTTTGTCTGACATCGAATGGTCACCTGTTCGAATCAGGTACGAGAGAGGCGTTTCCATCTACGTGAATTAAAGGAGTGTTTCCACCTTTATCCACAGAGATGATACTCACTCCCATCGCCACGGGTGGTTTTTCCAAGGTTCACCATTATGTTGATGGTCATGGAAATCGCTTTTGTTGTAAGGTCACTCCGAAGAAACACCGAAAACAATTCATAAACGAGATGGACATTCTCACTTCGTTTCCACCTAACATCAGATTTCCACACGTCTATGACCACTTTGAAAACAATGATAATAGTTTCATGGTGATGTCTCTTTTTCGTGGAACCAAGGTGAATAATCTGGACAAGTATACCGAAAATACACTGCGTTCAATCCTTCGTGGTATCGCCAGGTGTCTGATTCTGTGCCACGAAAACGAGGTGATTCACTTGGATGTCAAACCACAGAACTTGATGATGAGTGATATGTCCGAAACGGCACTGACCAAGATGATCGACTTTGGCAACTCGGTCCGTGGAACCCGAGTCGAACTCAAGTCACGCATCGGAACCTTGGAGTATATGTCACCCGAGCATCTGACCTTTCCCTATCGCGTGACTCCGAAGAGCGATGTGTGGGCCATGGGCGTCATCATGTTCTTGATGGGTTCTGGACAGATGCCGTTCAATACCGAAAATGATTACATCAATGACGTGGTCGACAATATCAAGGAAAAGGAACCGAACTACAACTGGATTGATTCACCCGAACTGAGAGAACTCGTCAGATGGATGCTCATGAAGAATCCTGAAGACCGACCAAATGCGGTGGATGTACTGAATCACCCGTATTTGAAAGGAGATATTTGGGATCGGTATGAAGGAAAACTTTATCCCGATGAGCGCATCGAAAACTTCAAGCGCCCAAAGAATACCTTCGTCTACTTCGGGCAAGGACTCGCCTTGTAACCGAACTTGTCCGCCAGCCAGTTGCGATCCGCGCAGAAGATCTTGGAGGACTTGGGCGCCGTCGTGCGCGTATAGACCATCAGTGCATTCAACTTCCGGAAGAGAGCAAGAGGAGTCTCCTTGCCTTCCCGAAGCACCCGCATCAGAGCCCGGTGACGCGCCAGCTCCGTCATGCTCACCACATCCTCATAGCCAAACTCGGACAGACCGCCCTTGCGGAGCTTGCCGATGCCCTCACCCGGTCCCTTGAACCCCTTGCCGGGCCTGCCGACATCCTTGATCATCCCTGGAGGCACGTAGGACCCCTTGACTTTAGTTCCGTCTGCACGCGTGTATGCCTTCCGGTAGTAACCGGCACGTTCAATCATCGCCATGTTATTATCTAAGTAGATTATAATATGAGTTCGGCTCTGAAGATCAAGTCCAAGGGAGTCACCAAGACGCGTCAGACGTCCAAGAAACCCAACCTCTTATCAAAAAAATTCAGTAAACTTACTTTATCAAATTCACCCATGAATGTGAATAACACCATCAACGTCAATAACTTGATTGAGCGTTTCAAAAAACTAAGCATCAAAAAGGATGGTCCATGGATTGTGGCGAGCCAACATTCTTCGCTGAGGCGAGATGGACAACTTCGCCAAAGTTATAGATACTTTGAAGGCAAGCCTTTCACCACCAGTGCTTTGTATGCAGAGGAACGCTTTAGACTTGACGTGACAGCCGAGCGCTACAAACTTGGAAAGCAGGAGAAACTCGGCGACGACGTGATTCTCAGTGTGTCCCATGGAAGACAGATGCTCGACAAACGCTACTTCACGGTCCCGAGCGACACCATTGTCATTCTGATGACTTACCCGGATCATCTTCTGTACGCATCCCAGAACTGGAGAAACTTCCTCAATCCCCTCTACACCAGAAAGGGTCTGGACGAGTTATTCTTGGGTGGCAAACTCGAAAGGACACTGGTTTTCAACCGCGAAAAGATTGACCACGTTCAGGTCGATATAAGGATTCCTGGCGATCTGTGTGAAAACTTGGAACTCCAGTATCAAGATCCAGAAAAATTTCCTCATCTGGGTCTCTTCAGTCTTCCATTCCAAAATCCAAGGAAAGGTGGCATCGCCGATTTTGTCGTGACCAAGGGAAATGACGACTGGCCGGGCAATAATTACATGCAATTGAACGCAGCAAAGAGAACGCTCGATGGACTGGTTAAAAATTTCAAGGGTAAGATCATCATTGTGAATTCGTGTCGTGAAAAGAACGAACCCATGAGCGTCTAGAATAAAATATCACCAAATATCAATGATGTCCCGCCTTCGTGTTATCTTCGATAATCTTTCCGATCAGGCTAAGTTCGCCCTGCTCGCCGGTCTCCTGCTTCTCGTCCGTGAGATCGCGATGACCAAGACGCTCAATACCGCGGCCGCCACCGGCATCCTGTCCATCTTCGGGACCATGGTGCTCTCCACCTACGCCGTGGACTGCTACTCCAAGGGCAAGTGCGAACTCCTCGCGTGGCTCGTGTCGGCCTCGTTGTTCATCTCAACGCTCGTGTTGTTCATGAACAATAACAAGTAAATACTAAATATCATCTTCGATAACATTCTTGATTGTAAATGGATCATATTTCATAGTGAAAAAATCACATGAATCAGGAATACCATATTCATCTGGATAGAAATCTTCCATAAACTCGTTCCGCTTTCTAGGACATTTCCAATAAGGTTTCCCTTTCTTGGAAATATCTTCATGTGCTGGCATGCCGCATTCACATGTCATTGGTAGTTTAGTGGTTTCTAATTTTCTCATCAGTTTTTCATAGTAAGATTCTTCTTTGTGTCTAAACCCTGTATACGGTCCACCACGAACACACCCGTACCCTTTGAGTTTCATCATTTTCAGTGTCAACGATTCTTCCAGTACAAAATCTTCAGACGAATGAATATATCTCCCATCATCGTAGTCTTTGTCACCAAGACAATAGACAGCCTCTATTGTGTCGTAGAACCACGCTGAAGTACAATTTGCTCCATTTCCTTCCAAATGTTCTTTTAGTCTTTTCACCAAACGACAGGTAATCCCAACATAGTAATGCCTATCGTTTGAAGATAAAATGTAAAGCCAAACTTTGCTTCCCATTATTTTAAAACTATCTACCTCTTTAACAAATAGTTGACGTAGTCGCGTTGAGCCACGTAGATCGCCGCGAGGTAGAAGATGACTCCCATCATCAGGTGTATCCAGTGAGGCGGACACGTGACGCCGGGAGCAAGCGTCGCCACCAGTGCGCAGTGGGTCGCGTGGGGGAACAGACCCCAGAAAAGTGCGTTCAAAGTCAGGAATGTGAGAAGGAACATACTTACCTACTGGCACTATTATATTTCGGAGTAAATAAACTCCTCAAGAACTCCTGGCGGGTCATGGGTGGTGGTATGGGAAAGTTGTTTGAACTATTCAAAATCATCTGCATGAAGTCAACTATGTTCTCCTTGGGTTTGAGACCTTTGAAACGCGCGTTGTAGGGCACCACCTCGATGGCATATTGTCCGAGTGGACTGCCTTTCAACTTTGTCACCCAATTGACATCTCGACGCTCCCACCCCATTCCCAATCTGTTAGTGAGAACCTCTTTGTAACGTTTCAGCAAACCCTCCTTGGTCAGATTATTTTGACTAACCGGAGAGGCAAATCCCCAATCAATAATTTTTATAGTATCAGTCTTATCGTCATACATCGCGTTATTTCCATGCGCGTCAAAGTGACCGATCCCACACTTCCTGTGAATCTTCTTTAACGCCTTGATGTACGCCCTCATGGCTTTCTGGAAAACGCCTTTCCTGTTTGACGTGTACCAGTCCCAGATGCTTTTGCCGGGGACATTTTTCATCAAAACCCAGTTCTTGCCATAGGCAAATACTTTTGGTGTGAGAGAGCGATACCCCTTGGTGCAGTTGTAAACCATCTGCTGCATTCGCACCTCTCTCAAAAATTCTTTGACATTTATATTATTAAATCTGCTATTTTCTAAAATGTCTTTCTGAACTTTTAAAATCTTGTCTCCAGAACTCAAAATAATGCCATAATTGCCTTCATTAATAATTTTCCAATCACCTAGCATGCTTCTATCTAGGTCCAAAAACCCCATTTCATCTATTGAAAACCCAGACTTCTGTAACTTTTTGACAAAAGTGGTCATCTTACTTATGAATATTAAAGAAATAAAAGACATGATGATTAAATGGCAACACGTCGACTCCAGAACGAATTAAAAGAGATACAAGATGAACCAATGGACTTCTGCACCGTGGAACTTAATGAAGATGACATATTCACCTGGAATGGGAAGTTCGATGATGACACCAAATTTCAAATCAAATTTCACGAACAGCATCCATTTTCGCCACCAAAAGCACGAATAAATGACATACGTTTCTGCTACGATATGAGTGAATGGTCACCCGCTATCACAGCAAGGACGTTCATTTTGACTATGTATTTATTTCACAATGACCGGGGACTAAAACATAGGGAGTTCTTTACTCATCCTCGTTCGAAGCGCCGGGAACGCAGGGAGCGCAGTGTCCCTTGAGCCCTCAACCACTAAAAATCATTCAGGTGTCGCCGACTTCCGCAGGATGTCCAAGTTACAAAATGGTTCACGCTAACGTGCGCAGGTTGGTCTTGCAGTCGCTCGGTGCGGACACCCCCGAGTGTGGCATCTGCCTGGAACCGTTTACCCACGCCGATGCCACAGTCATGGAATGCTGCCACGTGGCCTGCAAGTCGTGCTTCGCTCAGTTTAGGAAAAAGGAGTGTCCCTTCTGCCGCCACAAGTTCGCTGCGAAACCTCGGACACCCCGCGAGACCAACAGGGAGATCAACCTGCTCAGGCGGGACGTCGCCATGCTCAACAACGAGGTGACCTTTCTGGAGCGTGAACGGGACCTTCTCGAGCACCACCTCAGGGAAGCCCGCGCCGCCCGCCAGCGCCCGGTCTACACGCCGGTCTCGCCACCCTACTCGCCGCGCAGGATTGAGGACTTCTCGCCCACACCAAGGTTCAGCCCCGATCCGCCACCGGCCGAGTGGGAAGCAAGGGTGACCACGCCGGACGCGCCTCAGCCACCAACGCGCACGGCCGCCAGGGTCCTCTTCCCGGACGTATCTGATGATGAGGAAATCGTCACCAACATGGATCCCCTTTTTTTCGATCTCATGGGCAACGTCACGGACAGCGAGAGCGACTCGGACGTGGAGGTCCGCGAGGTGGTCCAGCAGGCTGAGACGGCACCACCAGCACCACCAGCACCACCGGCCCGCCGTCGCCGCGGACCCTGCCGCTGCACCCTCTGCAACCAGATTGGTCACCAGCGCAACAACCGGCGCTTCCACCCGATCAACACCCTTACTAACTAATATATTGGTACTTTTCACAAAATCACTCGGTGAAATATACTCCCGAAATCGCCGAAAAACGGAGTATATTTCACGGAACGTCAAACTCACTCCCCATGGTGGCGGACCCCGGGGGACTTTCACTCCTCAAAAAAAAAAATAAAATTAGTTTCACCATCCAAAAAATATACTCCCAAAAAGTCCAAAAAAACGGAGTATATTTTACCATCCCACAAACTCACTCCACGATCGGGTGACAACCCACGGACCCCGGGGGCCGAAAAAAAAATTAGTTTACCCACGTGACAAAATATACTCCCAAAAATTTCAAAAAACGGAGTATATTAAACTTGTGAATCCAGTGACTTACCAGGATGGACCACTTTGCTGGGTGCACCACCAAGGCCGAGGCACTCTCCAGGATCGGTGAAATAAAAAAACAATTTTCGGAATGGAAGAAGCGTCACAACAAGAACAAATCTTACACGCTGACCAATTCACCATGTGGGTGGGTGACTAAAACCACAGGGTCACCATGCATGAAACCAGGATTCGTGGAACACAATGGTCGGTGCCAGCTTCACGGAAAACTATTAAATGTAGTGACCCCTGAAAGAGGTATGAGGATCAGTAAGAAAAATCCATGTCACGTGACATTCATCGGTGACGATGACACCACCACGATCGTGGAGGACGCCGGGGGCCGAGTGGGGTTGGAGTTGGAGGTTCAGGGATTGTTCACCAGTGACTACAAGCAGTGGAAACCTGAGATGGGTGCCGGTGCCATCGAGTGGCTGAAGATGCGTCCCAATAAATTTTCAGAACTTTCATGGAAGAATAAGTCATCATACTCTCTCGTGAAGTTGGAGT
>Ga0233450_10005479_pt1 | contig 11023 bp, 10 predicted proteins | sample 011ome_30_FD_189956 | JGI IMG/M metagenome (GOLD analysis project Ga0233450, IMG submission 189956) | Coastal salt marsh microbial communities from the Groves Creek Marsh, Skidaway Island, Georgia - 011501CT (spades assembly) | ecosystem: Environmental > Aquatic > Marine > Intertidal zone >... | reverse complement strand
TTCGAGTCGGGTTGCTCCGTCATCGGTCAGGTACACGGTCACGACCCGACGATCGATCGACTCGCGACGTCGATCGACAAGACCGTTGCGTTCGAGGGTGTTGACTGCCGACGAGATCGCAGCTCGACTCAATCCGGCGAGGCGAGCGATCTCGTGGCTTTCCAGTGGCCCCAGCACCCACAAGATGAACATGACGCGAAAGCCTGCGAGTGACCAGCCGGCCGGACGGTGGATCTCTGTCTCGAGATCGCTGAACATGCGGCCAGCAAGCCGGAACACACCGAACATGGCGCGAAAGGTCACCGGATCGAGATCCAGCGCTGCGATGTGGTCTGCAGCGCTGTCCTCGAACTCGCCCGCCCGGACGCGGCGCTCGGTCATGACGGTGCCGGCGCAGGGCCATCGGACGAGACCATCTTCGTCTTGCCCCGGAACAGTGCGATCACGCCGTCGGGCCCCCGTACCTCGACGTGAAACAGGCCGGTGCGACCTCGACGAGCGCTCTCGGTCGCAGTTGCGGTCAGGCGATCTCCGACCCGGGCCGGAGCCAGCCAGTCGATCGATGCGTCCGATGCGAGGTGGGTGCCACCGAGGCCGTTGCTTGCGAATGCCATGGCTGCGTCGGCAAGCGAAAAGATCACGCCCCCGTGGCAGACGTCGAGTCCGTTGCACATCGTTTCCGTCACCGTCATGTCGACCGTCGCCGTCGCCGGACCGACCGCCGAAACAACCATCCCCAGCGCATGGGCGACCCGGTCACCCGCAAACATCACGTCCCGCGCCGCCTCGGCTCGGGCCTGCGCCTCCCCAGAACCATTCACGAGGAGATCATCTCACCTTTGACGGTCAAGCGATAGCGGGCAGCATCAACGGACGCACGTGCACTCGACCTTGTCTTCCATCGCCTGCCATTTGTACGCCCGCGGTTCGGAACGCTCCCCACACCCGGTGCACCGCAACGCCCACTGCGTCCCGACGGCTTGCAGTGCCACCGGGTGCTCACCCGTCGACAGACGGGGCTTCTCCCTGACTTGGCGGGGCTGACGGATCTCGGGCAGTTCGGGACTCACCATCTCGAGATACGGCTGCGCATCGGCGGTCCACTCGGTGATCTCGTCGGCCGACAGCTCAGGAGCAACGAAGTCGCCAACCGTTTCGGGCTCCTGCAACACCGCCGGTCCGGCGTAGTCGAGGAATGTCGCCAACTGGTCGAATTCGTTCGGCCGGAAGATTTTCGATGACTCGGCGATGCCCTCGATCTCTTCGAGGAAGCCGTCGCGATCTTCGGAGAATCGGGGATCTTCGAGGGTGTCGGCGGCGAAGATGATGACGAACCGGGCGCCGCTTCCCAGCGGTTTGCGACGAAGGATTCGACCCATCCGCTGGATCATCTGGCGTCGGGTACGGCTCGCCGACACCACGAGACCGAGGTTTGCGTTGGGAACGTCGACCCCTTCGTCGAGGACACGCGGTGCCGCAACAGCATCCAGCGTGCCGTCTCGGAGGTCGTCGAGGATCTCCGCCCGATCTCGGCGTCCCGTGTTGCCGGTGATGATTTCGATATTGACGTGAGGATCGAGCCGAACGATCGCGTGGTTGGCAGCGCGCACCGTTTCGGTGAACAGCAGTGCTCCCTGCGCATCCTTGATCGCATCGGCGAACCGTCCGAGGGCCTCGTACTTTGCCGAGCTGGTCGCCACGATCTCGCGCCGCGCCGTGAACGCGTTGAGGTACTCGTTGGCTGCACGACCGTCAGGACCGGCATCGTTCGCCGCCAGATGGTGGACCGCCGCCAGGAAGTCACCGAATGGTTCGTGAGGGATTCCCTTGATCTGCTTGAGCTGGCGGCGGGCCGCCACGATGCGTCCCTCGCTGGCGTCGTATTCGGTGCGCTCCTCGGAGGTGAGCGGCACTGCCATGAAGCCGACCCGGGGTTGGGCGCACACCCCGTCCTCGATCGCCGCACCGAAGTCGTAGCGGTAGCAGATGCCACCGAAGTAGGGCAGCAGGATCGTCTCGACCGCATCGTCGGAACGTTCGAGCGTGGCGGTGAGACCGAGCCGCTCTTGGTACTCGGGGAGCAGGCTCTTGCGCAGCACGGCGCCGCCGAATCCATGGCATTCGTCGGCGACGAGGATGCCGCCGCGCTCCGAGGTCGGCAGCGGTACCCGGCTTGCCGCCGAGTGACGGGTGGTGACGAGGACATCGCAATCGATTGGGCGATCACGGTATCCATCGCCCAGTCGGCCGATCTCTGCGTCGGGCATCCACCGGCTCAGTCGCTCGTGCCACTGCTCCATCAGCACCCGTGACGGCACGATCACGAGGGCGAAGAGGCCTCGGGTGACTGCGTCGTCGATAGCGGTCAGTGCAACATCGGTCTTGCCGGAACCGGTCACGGCTTCGATGACACCGCGGCGGCCGCAGCGGTGCCACGCCATCAGCGCATCGCGCTGCCAGCGGTAGAGAGGATGAGATGACAAGGCATTCAGGCTACGACCACGGCCCGGTGTCCCGAAACGTCAGCCGATGATGCCTTGCTCGCGCAGCTCGGTGATGTCGGCGTCGTCGTAGCCGAGTTCCCGCAGCACCTCGTCGGTGTGCTCACCGGCCAAGCCGATCTGGGGGATGAACTCCGGCTGGGTCGCCGACCAGGTGCCGGGTGGCCCGGCCTGCCGAAGCCCTGCAGCCGTCGGGTGATCCCACTCGTGAATCACCCCGTTGTTGACGACCTGCGGGTCCGACACGACCTGATCGCGGGGCAGGGCCGGCCCGCACGGCACACTGTTCTCGGCCATCTTCTCGACCACGTCGGCCGTCGTCATTGCAGCCAAGCCGACCCGGATGGCTGTCATGGCGGTCTCGGCCCGCTCGGGTTCGGCGGTGAGTTTGCCCGGGGTGCAGTAGTTCTCGTCAGCGAGCAAGTCGTCGCGGCCGATAACCCGCCACATGCCCTCGAGCTGACCTGCGGTCGCCAGGAAATACACGACCTGTCCGTCGGCGGTGTCGATCAATTGATACAGATCTTGGGGCCGGTGGACACGCAGCCCCGAGGTGTGGGTGAGGTCGGCCATCCCGTCGGGCCAGAACCACGACAGCGCAGCATCGAGCATCGCCAACTCGATGTGTTGGCCACCGGCCCCACCGGAACGTGCGAACAGTGCCGCGGTGATCGACTGGGCAACGGTGTGGGCGGTCGCCTTGTCGGCCACGAGGGTTCGCATCAGGTCGGGGAAGGGCAGCGCCTCACTCACCTGACTGTGGACCATACCGGTCAGTCCCTGGATCACAGGATCGAGTACCGCTCGTTGGCGGTACGGTCCCGTGGTGCCGAAGCCGGACACCGATGCATAAATGACGTCAGGGTTGCGGGAACGAATGGCCTCGTAATCGATTCCCAAGCGTTCGACGACCCCGGGTCGGAAGTTCTGGATCACGACGTCGCTGCGGCCGGCGAGCTCGAGGACCAGCTCGACCCCCGCCGGGGTGGTGACATCGATGCCGATGCAGCGTTTCCCACGGTTGCAATTGGCATAGAGCCCACGAACATGGTCGGGGCCGGTGGTGCGGGTCAGCTCACCGCCGATCGGCTCGACCTTGATCACATCGGCGCCCTGCTCGGACAGGATCTGGGTTGCCAGAGGACCGGCGACCACCTGGCTCAGGTCGAGGATGGATACGCCGGCCATGGGTCCTGCCATGGCCGGTGAGCTTACGACCGGTGAGCGGCGGGGCTGAAATGCCGACGATCACACCTCGAATGCGACCTTGATCGCCCCCCCGGCTCGGTCGGCTGCGGTCTCGAACGCCGCTTCGCAGCCATCGAGCGGAAAGCGATGGGTGATCAGCGCTGCCTCGATGTCGGGTCTGGTCGCAAGCGCGTTGGCCGCAGCGGAGAAGTTGCGCTCAGGAACTCGACACCGGTAGGCCATGGCCGGCAGCAGCTCGATCTCTTTCACGCATGCGGTAACCGACAGCGCGGCGGGGTCCCACAGCGTGCCGACAAGGCCGACTCGTCCACGGGCGACCACATGGGCCATTGCCTCAGCGAGCGAGTCGGTGGTGGCGACACAGTCCATGACGACGTCGTAGGCGCCGTCGACAGCGAGGGAGGCACCGAGGGCCTCGGCTGCGTGCTGCTGATGGGGATGTCGAGCCGAGATGTCGCAGGCGATGCCTCGGTCACGAAGCATGGCGACAGTTGCGAGACCGATCGGTCCGGCGCCGATCACCAGTACACGATCCCCGGGCCCGACGCGAGCACGGTCGAGGCCGTGATGGGCGACGGCGAGCGGTTCCACGAGACTGCCGGCCGACAGGGGGACGCCGGTCGGCAACGTGACGAGCGCGTCGGGTGGGACAACGATCGACTCCGCCATCCCGCCCGGCACCGCGATTCCGAGAAAGGTCGGCCCCGACTCGCAGGTCGGAAGGTGACCGCTTCGACACGATGCGCACGTTCCGCACCCGAGGATCGGCTCGATGGCGACCGCAGTGCCGTCGGGAGTGGTGCCGCAGAACTCGTGGCCCAGCACCATTCCCTCGGCGATGCCCAGCCCGAGCAAGTGAAGGTCGGAACCACAGATGGAGGAGGTGTGGATCCGGATCCGGACACCATCGCCGGTCGACTCGGTCTCCTCCACCAGCGTGGGGGTTCCGTCGATCACGCGAATGGCTTTCATGACGTCAGTTGAGCACCGATTCGTATCGCTCACCACACCGATGTCGATCGCGCTCGAGACTCGTCGGCCTCGTCGCTGGCGTCAGAGGTCGGAATGCGGCTACTCGGCCTCGTCGGTGGCGTCGGACGTTGCGGTGTCGGCGACCGGCGCGTCACCCGCAGCATCCTCGGCGTCGTCGTCGGTCCGGTCGGTCTCGCCGGGTGCCTCGTCGCTCGACTCGGCTGTTGCCTCGTCGGGCGCTGCTTCTGAGGCGGATTCCTCGGGTGGGTCGGTTTCGGCGTCGGACCCTGTTTCCGGTTCGGGTTCCACCCCGTCGCGGATGCGTTTCCATGCCTCGGAGGCCTCGCGATAGGCGGCTTCGGCCTCGGCCCGCTCCTCGGCGGAACCACCGTTGGAGAGCTTCTTGACACGGGCGGCGGCCTCGTCCTTGGCTCGCTCGGCCTTCTTGATGCGCTTCTCGCGGCGGGTCCGCTCACGGTCGGCGTCGACGTACTCGTTGAAGAGCGTCAGCGCTGCGGAAGTTTCGTCGTCGAGTGCCGGAGCGAGGTCGGATTCGGCCATGGGCACAGTCTGGCCGCTCGACGCCGAAGTCACGACCTCTGCAGCGTGCAGATTTGGTGCGGAATCAGTCGGTGGGGATGCGACGCTTCTCGTCGCGCATGTCGAAGACCACCTTCACGCCGCCGCGAGAACCTGCTTCGGCGGCGTGGGCGAGCGCATCCACGTAGCGGGCGAGGGGGTAGGTGGCGGCGACCATGCGATCGAAGGGCACCTTGCCGGCCAACTCGAAGGCGAGGTCGTAGCTCGTCGTTCGCCGGCCGTCGGCAAGCTCCTCGGTGCCGTAGGTGTACGTGCCGATCAGTTCGGTCTCCCGATGCCAGAGTGCAGTGAGGTCGAGATCGACCACCCCCGGCATGCCAACGAGGATGACCCGACCCCGCGGTCGACACATGCCAATCGCAGCCTCGATCGAGGCTGCCGAACCGACGGCGTCGATCACGACGTCGGCACCGCCGGAGAGTCGGCTCCCCACCATGAACGATCCACTTGCCCGCCGAACGGCACGTGCGAGTTCTCCCGGTGCGCACACGACATCGGCCCCGAACTCGTCGGCAAGCGCTCGCTGGACGGGGTACTTGGCGCCGATCATGATCGAACCGGCGGGGGTGAGGTGACGCACCGCTGCAGCCGTGACGAGACCCATGGTTCCCGCACCGATGATCGCAACCGTCTGGCCGTCACCGATATCGGCCCGCAGGGCGGCGTGAACACCGCCGGCGACCGGCTCGATCATCACGGCGAGTTCGTCGGACATCCAGTCAGGTACGTCATGCAGTTGGCTCGGATGGGCGACGAACTCGGTGGACCACCCACCGCCGGTCGACTCGCAGAAGCCTGTTTGCAGACCCGGCTCGAGATGGCCGCAGGTGAGGTGGCGGTAATCGTTGCCGTCGGCGGGCCGGGCCCCCGCAAAGGGGGGCTCGAAGCCCCGACATTCGTGGCCCAGCACCGGTTCGAGTACGACCCGTCGGCCATCAGCCGTCTCGGCGACGACCTCGTGGCCGGGAACGAACGGGAAACTCACGAACTCCTCGAAGTAGCGCGATGCGTGACCGTCGATGGTCGACAGGTCGGAACCGCAGATGCCCGAGAGTCGGGGGTACACGCGGATCCAGTCCTGCGTCGGAAGCGTCGGGCCATCGTCATCGACCAACGAGAGCGGTCCGACCGCTGCGCCGGCGCCCGGCCGCAATCTCGACGCGAGCATCGCAGCCGCATAGCGGCCTTCCTTGCGCGAGAACCGGAGCGCTTTCACGTCGCGGAGGTTACTGCGTCGTCACGGGTCCGCACGAGGCGCAGGGCCGAAGGGATGCCCAGGGTCGCAGCCAGACAGGCGGCGATCATGGCGAACCCGAACCCGGCTCCGAGCGCGTCGGCGATGGCAGGATCGACGGCATCGGCATCCCCACCGAGGAGCTCACGTACCGCTTCGACATCGCCGGTGCGGCGATCGACGGTGGTGAGGATCAGCGCACCGACGATGCCGACGCTGTACGTGATCATGAGGGTGCGGACGAACTGATGGGCCGCCGACACCCGACCCATCTCCGACGCCGGTGACCGTTCCTGCAAAACATTGACGCCCGTGGTGGAGATGCTGCCGACCCCGAGCCCGGCAATCACCAATGAGGTCGAAAGGAACCACAGCGGGGCACCACCGAGCACAGCGGCAGCAACGCCGTAGAACCCCGGAGCCAGGAACAGGGAACCGAACAGCACCACCCGTTCCCGACCGAAGATTTGCTGCGCTCGGCTCGACGACACCGCCCCTGCAGTCCAGCCCACCGACAGGTAGATGACCGAAAACGCCGCCACCGTGGTCGTGGTCCCCTCGACCGCTTTCAGGTAGACGGGAATGAAGGCGTGGAAACCGAGCGTCCCGCCAACGGCGAGCATCGATGTCGAGTGGATCGAGCGGTAGCGCGGACCCCAGACGTGTTCGAGCCGCATCACCGGGTCGGCGACGCGGGGGGCGTGGACGACGTACCCGACGAGGCTGGCGAGACTGATGAGGGCGCCGATGACCACGGCCGTGATCGAGCCGTAGACCACGGCGAGGCCAGCGGCGCTGATCATCGTGACCAGCGCAATGCCGCGAATGTCGAAGCCTTGCCGACCGGCCTCTTCGGGGCGCTCGGGGAGCTGTCTCCATGCCAGCACTGCTGCCACGAGGGCGACGGGCACGTTGAAGAAGAAGACGCCTCGCCAGTCGACGACTGCGACCATCAGGGCCGCAACCGACGGGCCAGCAACGCTCATGACCCCCCAGACGATCGAGTTGGCAGCAAAGACCCGAGCTCGGCGGTCGGTCTCGTACGACAGTCCGATGACCGTCATCGTGACGGTGAACAGCAGTCCGGCAGCGACGCCCTGCAACGCCCGGGCTCCGACGAGGCCAACCATCGAGGGTGCGATGCCACACGCCATGGAGGTGAGGATGAACGCCACCACCGACCAGCGGAACACCCGGCGAGGTCCGAGACTGTCGACCAACGGGCCTGCAGCGAGGATCGCCACGCCCGAGGTGAGGAGTTCCGCCGAGATCGTCCAGGGCAGCAGCGCCACGTTGCCCAGGTCGCTACCGACCTCGGGGAGGGCAGCTGCGACCGCAAGGTTGTTGTAGGCAATGATGCCGACACAGGCCATGACGGCGATGGTCAACCCGCGAGTCTCCGGACTGAAAATCGACTCGTTGACGGTCGGGGCGGCCATTCGGGAACGCTACTGGCGACGTCTCGCAATCGGCGAAGACGATCGTCACCGGCGGTGTCGATGTTGGACGTCCGCCGGAACCGAACCGATACTGCGTGCATGGGCATCGCCGTACCGTTCCCCGACACACAGCCTCCGGGCTACGAGTGGTTTACCGACGAGCCGGCGTTCGACCCGGCCCGCCATCTCCAACTCGAATCCCCGGACGAGATCGTGATGCTCACCGAACTCGGCTATGACGAGACCGAGATCGCCAGCAAGGCCACCCCGGTGGCGGCGTCGTCTCCATTTCGCCTGCTCAGCGACGAGGGTGCTGCGATCATGCTCGATGTTGCTCGTCGACTTCGCCCGTTTGCGAAGTCGGCCGGCGATCGCATCGAGGCGATGACCCGAGGCGGCTGCTATCGGTCGCAGTGGCTGCGCGACCTGTGCATCAGCCAAGACGTCAACGCGCACATGGAGACGATCTACGGCATTGCGATTGCGCCACACGCAATGCCGCTTCACCTCGGTCATCTCAACTACGAACCGAGTCGGATCGACACGGCAATCGACAAGTGGCACCACGACACGCTTCCACTCGACTACGTGATGACCGTCACCGACCCAGCTGAGGTCGCCGGTGGCCGCTTCGAATATTTCCTCGGGACCAAGCACGACGCCGCCGAGCTCGCCGCCGTCGGTCGTACCCCTCCCCCGGAGCGCACGGTGGTGCCCGAGTTCCCTGGTCCCGGCTATGCCATTGCGCTCCACGGCGACATGGTCGTGCATCGGGCCGGACCGCTCGTCGAACTCACCGAGCGCATCTCGATGGTCAACGGGTACGTCGCACTCGACACCAGTCGTGACGAGCAGAGCCGATCGGCCGATCTGGTCGTGGTCGACGATCCGAATGCGCTGTTCACGGAGTGGGCCAAGTTCGCAGCGTGGAGGTCGCACGGTCGCCTCGGTGATCTGATCGCCGGAATCGACTTCGATGCCGACCCGGAGTCGGTCGCTCGTCAACTCGAGGCGGCGGTGGGCGATGTGCATCAGGCGATTGTCGAGATGCGGGCCGGCGCTCACTCGGTGGATCACTACGGCGGTTGAGGCGGTCTTCACCGGCGCCGACGGTGTGTCGCCATCGGTACGTACGAGCGGTCCTCCTCTACGATCTTCGGTGTGAAGCTGGGACTCGGCCTCGAGCTGTATCGGGCGAAGACGGTCGAGATGCCGCTCGACCGGGTCATGCTCGCAGACCGGCTCGGGTTCCACTCCGTGTGGACCGCCGAGGCCTACGGCGCCGATGCACTCACTCCGCTGGCCTTCCTTGCTGCCCACACCGAGCACATCAAGCTCGGGACGGCGGTCGTGCAGTTGGCGGCCCGCACACCGGCTGCCACCGCTATGCAGGCCATGACGATCGACCATCTCGCTGGCGGGTCTCGAGTGATCATCGGGCTCGGTGTGAGCGGTCCCCAGATCGTCGAGGGGTGGTACGGCCAGCCGTGGGGCAGCCCCAACCGCCGCCTGCGTGACTATGTCGCCATCATGCGCAAGGTCTTCGCCCGCGACGAACCCGTCGTGCACGATGGCGACGAGCTCATGCTTCCGTTCACCGGCCCGGGTTCGATCGGGGAGGGAAAGCCGCTCAGGTCCATCCTCCATCCGGCGGGGACTGTCGAGATCTGGATCGCCGCCGGTGGTCCGATGAACACCGCCCTGGCCGCCGAGGTTGCCGACGGGTGGCTGCCGATGGGCTACGGCCCCGACGGGTGGTCGCTTCACCACGCCCACCTGGAGCGGGGCTGGTCACGGCGCGGTGGGCGGCCTGGCGACTTCGCCATCATGGGGAATCTCACTGTCGAAGTCACCGACGACGTGCGGGCTGCGATCGATCGCAAGAAACCGCTCACCGGGATGTACGTGGGCGGCATGGGATCCGAGACCAACAACTTTCACCGCGACGCGATGGCTCGGCGCGGCTTTCCCGACGCAGCGGCCCGTATCCAGGAGCTGTGGCTCGCAGGCCGGAAAGACGAGGCGGTCGCCGCCGTCCCCGACGACTACATCGATGCCGGAGCGTTGTTCGGCCCCGCGTCACGGATCCGAGCGCGTTGGGAGGAGGTCGTGCCCGCTGGCCTCACCGGCGTGATCCTGCGGACCGAGGACGATCAAGCACTCGAGATTGCGGCTGACCTGACGGGAAGCCGCGATCGCACTGCGGATGCAACGGAGGAGCAGCCATGAACGACGCACTCGTCTCTGTCGCCGACGTCGGGGACGGAGTTCGATACCTGACGCTTGACCGACCCGAGAAGAAGAATGCCATCTCCACAGAGATGCGCAGCCAACTGCTCGCCGCACTCCAGGCCCACGACAACGATCCCGATGTTCGGGTCACGATCATCCGTGGTGCGGGCGACTGCTTCTCGGCCGGCTACGACCTGTCGGGCGGTCTCATGGACGAGCCGCCCTACCACTCTGCGCCTGGGGATGGGGCGTGGACCCGCCATGCCAGCGACGGCTGGCTATCGATCTGGGATCTTGCGAAGCCTGTCATCGCACAGGTTCACGGCTATGCGATGGCGGGTGCCACCGAGCTCGCAACCGCCTGCGATCTGATCTATGTGGCTGACGATGCCGTGATCTCGTACCCGGTCGTACGCGTGGCCTCACCCCCGGATTGGCAGTATCACGAGCCGCTGCTCGGCATGCGTCAGGCGATGGAGCTGCTGCTCACCGGTGATGGCATCGACGGCCACGAAGCGATGCGGATCGGTTGGGCCAACCGTGCGTATCCGGCCGAGGTGCTCGAAGCGTCGGTGCGTGAGATCGCGGGCCGTATCGCCGGCGTTGCCACCGATCTGACCCAGATCAAGAAGCGAATGGTCCATCGACAGTTCGACGTGCGAGGTGGTCGCGCAGCGATCCGGGCCGGTCAGGAGTTCCAGGCCCTTGCTGGGCATCAGGAATCGGTCCAGGCCTTTCGAGCCGACCCGCTCGGTGCCATGAAACGTGAGAACCGCAACAGGTGAACCGGGCCCCGTTTCAGGGCCCCGTTTCACTGGGACAGGGCGATCGGGATC
>Ga0233450_10005468_pt1 | contig 11032 bp, 11 predicted proteins | sample 011ome_30_FD_189956 | JGI IMG/M metagenome (GOLD analysis project Ga0233450, IMG submission 189956) | Coastal salt marsh microbial communities from the Groves Creek Marsh, Skidaway Island, Georgia - 011501CT (spades assembly) | ecosystem: Environmental > Aquatic > Marine > Intertidal zone >... | reverse complement strand
CAATTGCCGTATAGATCGCCGTCGCGAGGACGACGAAATCCGTCGCGAAGTAGGAAAAGTCGCCACCGACACGCAGATACAAAGCGGCCACGAATGAAATCGCCGCCACGACTATGTCATGGGCGAAGGCTATGCGCGCTCTTTTCCCGCGCAGTATGAAACTCTTGAAATATGGCAATTGGCGCATCGTCTGAAATCCGCGGAAAGGATACCACAGGCCGCCCGACTCGCACACCTGCGCAAACGGTGGAAATAACGATGAGGAAGCGGGAAAAAAGGACGGAGGGCGAGCTAGCGGCTGGCGCGATACGCCGCCGCCGTCGCCGCTATTCCCTGCGCGGGGACGAACGGGGGCGTCCAGTCAAACGTCTGCCTGAATGCGGCGGAATCGACCTGAAGCGAACCGCAAAGTCTTTGGGCGGCCGCCTGCTTACCGGCAAGTTGCGCCATCGATATGATCAGCGGGGCCGGGATGGGCAGGCGCGGCGCATGCCGGTTGAGCGACCGGCGCAAATGGCCGACCAGCTGGGCCGTCGACAAGTCTTCGCCATCGCTCAGCAGAAAAGTGCCCTTCCGGTCTGCGGCGGCGTTAATCACGGTCTCGATCGCGTGGGTCAGATTGCCCAGAAAGAGGAGGCTGCGGCGGTTCCGGGTTATCCCGTCAAGCGGCAACGGCAAAGGGGTGTCACAGACACGCAGCAGGGCGGCAAAATTCGCCCGGACGGACGGCCCATACACAAGCGGGACACGCAAAGTCATTATCGCCATTGTCGTCTTCGCGGCGATTTTCTGCAGGGCATCCTCGGCATCCCGCTTGGACCGCCCATAGGCATCCTGGGGCGCCGGCGTATCGCGCTCCGAAAACGGCATACCGGCGGTTTCCTCGCCGTTTACCTTGACCGAACTCAAGAAAACAAACCGCGCTATGCCAGCGTCTGCCGCCGCCTGTGCAAGATGCCGGGTGACGTCCGTATTGGCTTCGCGAAAAGCCGCCTCGGGGTCAACTGCGGTATCCCGTATCAGGTGCACCCGCGCCGCAAGGTGGATGACGGCATCCATACCTTCAACGATATTTTTGAAATCAGAAAGTTGGGTCAGATCGCCAGTGGCGCGGGTTTCCATCCAGTCCCGGGACGGCGCCCGATCACGGAAGATACCGCTAACCCGATATCCCGACGCGGCCAGACAGCGACACAGGGCCTCTCCCACAAATCCGCCGGCCCCCGTCACAACAACCTTCATGACCGCCCGGCCCCGCGGGACACCATCAGCATCATTCAGGGGTTCGGCGCCGGCATACGAGGATGGTGAACCCGGCGATGAGAAACATCCCGGATACCCACCACGTCTGCCACGCGCCGAAACTGATCATGGCGATTATGAACGTTGCCCCGATCGAAGCCATAGCGCCCGCCCTGGCAACCCTGCCAGCCGCATATCGCCTCGCCATTTCGGTAGATACAAGGACGATCGCCGCACCGAACAGCGCCCCTAGAATTCCGAGCTCAAGCCGCCACTGCAGGGCGGCGTTGTGAGGATGCAGGGGAAGGGCGACTTCGCTTACATCAAGATTTTTATGACCACCCGGCATTTCACGGGATGTGTTGAAGCCCCAGCCGAGAACCGGGCGTTCCGCAATCCTCTCACTCGTGAAGTTCCATATCAACAGACGATGATAAGTCGACCGCGGCAAACTGAGTCTCTCAAACAGCGATTTCGGCGCGGGGAGATAATGATCGATTGTCGGCGCGGCCACGATCGTCGTCGCCAGGATCACACCCACGATCAGTGGCCCTGTTTTCGGCAGCATGTACACAAATACGAAAATGACTGTGCCAATAGCAATGGCGGCAAATGCAGAAATATTAATAAAGAAGGATAAACACACCAGATAGAGAACGATTGCTGAAGTGGCGAGCCCCCAATGTCGGCGCGCCAGAATAACGACTGCTGGCCAGATCAGAACTGACATGATCGATAATGGTCGATTGAACTGATTTAGAAAAAGCACCCCTGTATCGTCTGTTCTCGAATATGGCAGCAACATCCCACCCGAAAATCTTTCGATCATGATGAAGACGAGCACCAACATCATGCTCGCCAGGAAACATCTCGAAAAAACGCGGGCCGTCCTATCATCCAGCCCCTTGACGGCTGTTATAACTAAGAGGCCTGAAAGAATAGCGATAGCCGTGCGGGGCAGTCTGTCAAGGGTCAGCTCCACCTCATAAGACCAGAAAATGCTTAGCGCTGCGATCGCCAGCATTCCTAAAATTGCGCCGGATGGCATTGGGTCAAATTCGAACTTCGGCCGTCCAGTGGTAAAACGGCACGTCAACAGGAAGATCGCAGCGACGGGCAGAACAACCGCCAGAAACAAGGGAATGTAGAGAATACAAATCGGCGTCAAAAACGCGATCAGGCCCACGATCACGGCGGGGTTGATCACAAGCGACACAAAGGATTTTTCAGGAAGTTCTAGAGAATTCATAGACCAGGCTTCAGAGAAACCGCTGAATCACGTTTCATGGATTCTGCTGCGGCACTTAAAACTCTTACCACTTCGCCGCCCAGCGCTAAATCTGAATCTCCGCCAATACCGCGGCGGATTCGCATTGCAAATTCCGCAAGCGCGGCGGTTAGCGGTGCGATTGAATCAACGCTAACGCGCTGCGCATTATCGCCCTTCAGAATGACCAGTGATCGGTCATTTTCGGGACTTTCGGCATAGGAGAGGGCTGTGTCGTCAATGGATACGACGAATTCTCTGCATCGTCTCTCGAATGCATTGCCAGTTGTTATGTTCGCGACGGCACCATCAGCGAATTTGAGCTTCAGGCGAACATTCTCCAGCGCCTGTACCCCGCCCGAGGAACGTTCGACAATTACGGCTGAAACGGAAACAGGCCCCGTCTCCATGACAGTCAGAACCATGGCCACATCGTGCGGCGCCCAATCCCATAAGGCCGACCACGAATCCCGGCCGGGTCCCCGATTGCCGGATATGGCGTTAATGGCGCGCACATCCCCGCGAGTACGTGCCTGTCGGACGAGTTCCCGGAATTCCGGCGAAAACAGATGCAGATGATCGACCAGCCCGACAAATCCGTAAGTATCCGCAGCCTGCATTATCCGCAGGACCGCTTCGTTGCTGAGCGCGAGAGGCTTTTCCAAAAAAAGGGGCAGACCAGCTTCAATAATTTCCGGGGCGATTGCAGCCTGACGATCAGGCGGCAGTGCCAGCACAATCCCGTCGAGATCTGCCTGGGAATGCGCGGCCCGCCAATCCGGGAATACAGGTGCTCCAAAAGATGCCTCATCTGGAAGGTCAACCCTCGAGCTAATAACGGCCGCCAGGACGAGGTCAGGAAACGATGCGATGTTTTTCATGATGACACGGCCCCAGCGGCCGGAACCGCAGACGGCAAGCTTGAGCGGCTTGACGTCAGACGTCGTGGTCGATCCGTTCATTCACCGCCGGCAAACGTTGCATCGGTCCAGCCTAAAAATCTGCCGAGCCCCGCCTCAAGCGACACCTCCGGCGTAAATTTCAATTGAAGCTGAGCTTTACGGATATCAGGAGCACGACGGTTTGGTTCGTCGGCAGGATAGCTGTCTGGATACTCGATTACATCGTAATCAAGCTTCCGATTCAGCACTTTTTCCATCGTCCTAACGAGGTCGACCATTGAAATTTCCGGCCTGGTATTGCCGATATTATATGCTTCGCCCGCGATTCCGCCGAGGATCACTTTCATGAAGCCAACCATAGCGTCGGTAATATAGCAGAACGTCCGGGTCTGGTTGCCGGTGCCGTAGACCTTCAGTGCCTGACCCGCTTTAACGCGGCTGGCAAAATTCGGTAGAACCCGGTAGTCGGTTTCCTGCATGCCCGGCCCATAAACATTAAACGGTCGGATGACGTTGGTATGTGTCCCGTTCTTGGTGTGGAAAATATAGCAGAGGGTTTCGCCCACGCGCTTGCTTTCGTCGTAGCAGGCGCGCGGCCCCTGACAGGAAACATTGCCGCGATAGCTTTCCGGGATCGGCACATGACGCGGATCTGGATCGCCATAAATTTCGCTGGAAGAAAAAAATGTCAGCTTTGCATCATGACGCTCGGCCAGTTCCAGCATGTGCCGGGTGCCGGTGATCGCGACCTCCAGCGTTTCCAGCGGGAAAGCGCGATAGTAGTACGGACTGGCAATACCCGCCGCGTGAATGATGTAGTCCAGATCGCCTTTCCAGTCGAAAGGCTGGATCACGTCGTGCTGGACAAATTCCATGTTTGGATCGGCAAACGCGGCGGAACCCGCTTCACCGGCGGTGATAAGATTGTCCAGAAGCACGACCTTCACCGGATGGTCGAGAACGTTTGCATTCAGTTCTGCGAATATCTCGGTGAAGTAGCGGCCAAGGAAGCCTCTGCCCCCTGTCAGCAATACTGTCTTGCCGGAGAGCACTGCCGCATCCTCACGCAGCCGGGTGGCAATTTCTTCGATATCTGATTGCAGCAAAAAATCTGTCATAGGTTCACCGGTAAGAGGACGGGATGGTTTGACTCATGGATAAAGCCGCACTTCGGGCACAGGCACAAGAAAGCGCCCGCCTTTTTCGGCGAAAGCAGCATTCTTTTCCATAATAACTCCGGCGAAATTCCAAGCCAGAATTACCAGAATATCGGGCTGCCTCTCAATCAGGGTTTCGGCAGACACAACAGGGATGTGCAGACCCGGGCTGTAGAGACCCTGCTTGAGCGGGCTATCATCGACGATGAATTCGAGCGTTCCCGGCGCGATCCCAAAATGGTAAAGAAGCGTTGTCGCTTTCGCTGGCGCGCCATAGCCTGCGATTGTCTTGCCTGCCGCCTGTAATTCGCGGATCACACCCGTAAAGGTCTGTCCCAGCCTGTCGATCCGGGCGCCAAAATCCTTGAGCGTCGCCGACGAATCAAGTCCGAGAGCGCGTTCCACGGACAACAGGCTTTCGACCGATCCGTCATTTCGATGCGGTCCGTCGGTCAGCTGTACATAGCCGCGCAGACTTCCTCCATGACTGGGAATGCGTTCCGCCGCGAAGAATTCCATGCCGATACCTTTGAAGAACCTCTGCAGCGGTCCGACGGAATGGTACGCCATATGTTCATGATAGATCGTATCGAACAAAACATCTTCGAACACATCGACGAGATAGGACACCTCGAAAACAAAAACACCGTCGGGCGCCAGCAGAGCGGCGATTCCCTCGGCGATCGACTTCAGATCGTCGGCATGGGCGAAGACATTGTTTGCCGTTACCACCGCAGCCTTGCCGCGTGCATCGACGATTTCCCGGGCGAGTGCAGGGGTAAAGAAATTCGGCAGCGTCTCTATACCGTCTGCGGTCGCGGCCGCAGCGATCTCTCGCGCCGGGTCAATCCCCAACACCTTCATGCCGGCCTTCTGGAAAAACCGGAGAAGCGTGCCGTCATTAGATCCGATATCGACAATGAGCCCATCGGTCGGCGGCGCAAACCGGTCGATCACCTTCGCCGCATAGTCCTCGAAATGCCGGACAAACGCGGGTGACGTGCCCGAAACATAAACATAATTCTCAAACAGAACCGCGGGATTTACGACATCGGTCAGCTGTGTGTGATGACATTCCTCGCAGTGGAAGACATCGAGCGGGAAACATTCCTGTTCCTGGTCAAGTGCACTTTCCGGAACGAACGCATTGGCCGGGGGGGTCGGTGCCAAGGATAGAATCAGCGTCAGTTCCCTGCTGCCGCAAAGCTGACAATAATCGCGTCTGAAATGCCGGGTTGTCATCGGCTAGTCTTCATCGCCCGGTTTCCAGACCGTAAGCCCGTCCGGCTTCAGCAGATCAATTCGGACGACATCAGCCTCGTAGGTCGCCTGATCGCGCGGATTGCGCGACAATGTGAGGAACACTGTGTCTTCGGGAAAAACCATACCGTGATCCACAAGCGGCGCTGTGAAGACCATGTCTCCGGCCCGCGCAACCACGCATTCGGGCTCAGCCTCGCTGCCGGTCGGACGATGGTAATATTCGATACAACCGGAAATCACATAGCAATAGTGCCAATCGGTCTTGTGATAGTGATTTGCGCGCAACGTGCCCTTTTTGGATTCGATCAGGACGGCACTTTTCATCAGCCGATCGACAAGGGGATGGATTGCCCCCCTGACATCGACGAACGGTTTTTCCAGTTCGACCAGCGTCTCCGTCGGCCAGGTCGCCTTTTCCTCCTCTGTGACCGGTTCTATGTGCGGCGTATCTGCCATGATTTCTCTCCGTCTTCAGGCTATCGAAACAGCCGCTTTCTCAGGATTGTCAGAATGACGCCGATACCGTGATGCGCACGGATTTTCTTGCCCTCTTCATAGCCGCGCCCGTGATAACTCACGGGCACTTCATAAAAGGCCTTTCCGTTCGCGACGGCTATCGACAAAATTTCGGCATGTTGATCCCAGCCCATCGCCTTCAGGGTATCTGGATCCACCAGATCGCGTCGATACATCAGATAACAGCTATAGATATCTGTGAAGGTCGTGTTGTTTAATATATTGAACACAAATGTCAGAACCCGGTTTCCGAACTTATGCCAGAAATAGGAGACGCGGGTGTATTCCGGCGCAATGAACCTGCTACCGATCACTATGTCGGCGCCAAAACGGCTCACCGGTGCGAACAATTTAGAATATTCGCCCGGGTCATATTCAAGATCTGCATCCTGGAACAACACATAGTCGCCAGTGGCTTCGGCAAGCCCATTGACGACGGCGGCACCCTTGCCCCCATTCTGCGGCCTTTTGATCAGCCTGGTGTAAAGATCGGGGCGGGCATCCAGTAAATCGCGTGTACCGTCTGTGGAACCATCGTCGATGACCAGAATTTCAAGCTCGAATCCGTCGACTTTTTGCCGGTTCACACTTTCAAGCAGCTGAATGATCGTCGCGCTTTCGTTATATGCGGGTATCAGAATTGTTACGTTTTTGACATCGGGCATTGCTGGGAAGATTTCCGATTTTGGTCGTGATGGGACAGGTTTATAAAGTCGGGCGAGGTTCAACCTGTTTCTTTTCGCGCAACCAATATCAGGTTTTTCCCCAAAGGGGGCGGTAAAACACTTTCGAAACGACGCGTGACCGGAACGATAAATCTGTCATAAAACCGCAGAGACGGCGGGTGGAATGAGGTTTTTCCCATGACAGTGTTCAGTAGCCACCAGGGGAAAACACCGGCGAGATCGACGAAACGAAGCTTCTCGATTTTAAAGCCGGCGCCGGCAACACATTCCCGCAGGTTATTCCGGGTATACCGCCGATAGTGTCCGTAGGCGTAGTCGAGCTTGCTATAAAGGCACGGCATCGCCGGTACAAAAATCATAAGATGCCCGCCAGGTTTCAAGCTGCGAAAAAAGCCCTGGGCGGCAGCATAGTCATCTTTTATATGTTCGAGGACGTTGACGAGAACTATTCCATCATATTCATCATTTTGGGCTGCCCGCTGCCAGTCTTCGAGGGTTTGGCCAAAGACACGAACATTTATGTCGCCATCAAATTTATCCGCTAGTTCGGCGGCCATAACCGGTGCCGGTTCTATGAGATCGAGATTCTGCACGCTGGACAGCAACCGCCCCGATATCGTGCCGAGGCCCGCCCCGATTTCAGCAGTATGCCCGCCAAGGAACGGCGCGAACTGGGATACGATCCAGTCATTGTAATTGGGCAAATCCTCAAGATCCTCCAAGACCTGCTCCGGAAAGTGTTCCCTGAAAGGATTCTCGTCATCGGGTGACGGAGGGTTCATGATACGCCGCAATTCATATCGGTACTCTTATCGGTCTACACCGGTTAGCACAAGAATCGCAATTATCCTCAAGGGCAACGCTCGGGAACGATTTCGAATAACGTGTCCTTATTTTTTATGTCCTTGCCCCCAAAGTTCCTTAGCGTCCGCGATGAAATTGATAATGTATCGAATTCGCGAAGAAGATTGAGGCAGCGTTGTTGGACTAGGCGATCGACCAGCCTGTAAAAATTCGATTGTTTGGCAGATCTGGCGTTGGAGGGGGCCCAATCACCAGACAGCAAGAGATGCGTGATCCCCTGTTTTTTGATCTGCGCGACAAAAAGACGTTCATTAGCTGCTGTGGCCCTGCCATCAACAAGAATCTGTAGATGCGGATGGATCATATAACTCGGTTTTTTCAGCAAATAGGCCAGTTGACGGTTCATAAAACCGACCTTGCTTTTTTGAGGCAATCCCGCATTCAACCAATGCGCTGAGTTCGCACCGGGCACGTTCCTCTGATAGAAGGCCGAACGCGTCTCAGCGCTCAAAACATGGGTTACGTAATTGAGACCGAAGACCATTTGGCCGGCAATCTGAATTGCAGCAACGGTGGAAACTCCTGCAACTAGCGGGAAAGATAACGATATCCGTCGGGCAGCATTAACGGCGACCGGGAAAAAACCGAGCATGATCAGTGGGTATATAGACAGCAAATGGCGCGTTCTTTGGTTAGTGCCACTGAAGAACCAGACGGTAAAAAAAATGAATGCGATCACCAATGGCACAACAAACTCTCGTCGTCTGTATTCGCGACGGCTCAATCCATAAATTACCAAAGGCAAAATCAGAATAGAAAATATGCCCAGTCCTGTTCGCCCACCTTCGAGCCGTTCAACAAGATTGAAGATCGACAAAACCGGATAGCTGAGCCAGTTAAATACGGTCCGATCCAGCGGGAGTTCTCCGCTGGCAAGCGTCTCAGAGAAATATCGGCCAAATTCCTGAGTCCAGATCAAAGAATTGGGATAATTCAGCAAGTTGGTCAGCGTCGGAAATATCGGATCGCCAGTATGCAGCCAATTCCAGAAATACCACTGGAACCCGGCAAACAGAGCTGCAAATCCGAAAATTGCCGCATCTCGCATGCCACCGCGCTGCAACAGAATAACGAGTCCCGCAGCCCCGACGAATATCAGCCCGTAAAACTTGGCCCCCATGAAGAAGCCTGCACACAGGCCGCCAAGCAGCATGAGTCCAGGCGCCACATATTGCTGGCTCGAAACAATGAATGCGACAGCAGCGATTGCGAACAGGGCGCAGCGGATCTCTACCTGTCCGTTGCCGCCGCCGTATAAAACAGCCGGCGTGGTGAGCAAAACCAGTCCAGCCGCAAGAGCCCAAACACGCGACACATGTCGACGCATCATCGCGTAGAATAGCAGGACGGTCGCCCAGCAAGTAACAGTCACCCACAACGTCAGCGTCAATTCGCCCCCGGTTCCCAGGGCGACGGCATATGTCATCTGTAAAAGCAGCGGGATCGCGCCGCTTACCGCGCGCGGCACGAAATATACCTGTCCGCCCGCAAGAAAATCCGCAGGAAGGGCGAAGTGATATGCCAGAGAATCTGCATCCGCAGGCGGAGAGAGCCCCTCGACAACGTCGATGGCGGCGACGCAGGCAATAAGCGCCAGCAAAAGCAGTTCCGTCCGCGAGAAAGCGGGACGTTCCGGCGATATTCCCGAGCGAAGCCACGAGACGACCGCATAGGATGCTGCCGGAAGGCACATGGCCCAGAAAACAGTCGGAGTGAAATACCCCGTCACACCGGGGAAGAATGCAAGCCAGCCGAGCGTTCCGACCCCCACAGCAAAGCCAAGCGCCTGTTGTTCGAGGGGCGCTACGATATATCTGTGCGCCCCGCATAACCGGCTCACCAGCAGCCCATACCCAATGCAGCCCAAAACAAGTATAGCGACTGACAACAGCGCGACTGTCGTTGTCATTGAAAGAAAAGGCTCCGGCCAGTCATGGCAGCAGCGACGAGAGCAGGAGACGAATCACCGGCCCGAAGGAGCCTACATAAAGCCCGAGAACGACGATGATCCAGAGCCAGAAAAGAAGCCTGAGAGCGCGTTGGCCAATAACGCCGTTCATTTGAAAACATAGAAATAACGGGCAAGAAAGTTCCAGAACACAGCGACACCCGTTGCAAAAAACTTCGCAACCAGCGGGTGCATTTCCAGGATATCTATGCCGACAGTCAGGACGCTGAGATTTATGGCGATGCCGACGGTGCTGACCAAGTATACAAGTATCATCGCCTGACGGGGACCACGGCTGCCGGCGCCGAACACAAAACGCACCGAAAGATAGTAATTCAGTGCCGTCGCCAGAATAAAAGAGATCGTGCCGGCGGCAATATAATGAAGATCGAAGCCATACAGAATTGCCGCAAAAATTGCCCAGTCAGTAGCAGCCGAAGCGCCGCCGACCACCAGGTAACGTTTTGCAGCGAGGCCAAAATTGCTCGCCAGAAAAGCAGCAATTCTAAACTTCGCGCCGCTTCGTTTCTCGTCCGTCAGGGTCATACGGTCTGCCATTCTCAAATACGTTCAATCTTCATCGCGCCTTCAAAGGGCAGCGATTCACGAAACTCCGAAACAATCTGCGTTGCCGGCGTGCTTTCACCATATGCAGTCCAGCGGGTAATTTCTTCAAGTCTTAAAGCGCCGCCCATCAAAACGCGATAGGACCGTGATCCGTCAGACAGGATAGCAACGTCCCCTTCGTCCGTAACGGCCAGCGGCGTGCAAAGGCGTCGGCTTATAATGTGGCGGCCCTGCCCCTCGATTCGGTCAAGTATCTCTACTTTGGAATCGCTAAACCGCCATTCCCGCTCCGCCGATTTGACATATTTCAGATAACCGAATCCAGCCGCCCCTAGAATCCTGCCATCCCGGGTACGCTCCATTCGGGGCAACGCAACGATGACGCGGTGCCGGAAGGTGTCGGCATAGTAGGGTCTGTTGACCGGCATCGGTCCGTTTCCATCGATCGTCAATCCGTTGTGAACCTTTGCGTCTTCGTAACGGAAATCCGCATAGCTGCCCCGCCCCGGATCGACAAGAATGGCCAGACGGTCGTCATGAAGTTCGAAACTGCCGAGATCCTGATGGCCATGACCCGGCATCGGCGGCCATCCGTCAGGCGGGACATAGGAAAGCGCATG
>Ga0233450_10005467_pt1 | contig 11033 bp, 13 predicted proteins | sample 011ome_30_FD_189956 | JGI IMG/M metagenome (GOLD analysis project Ga0233450, IMG submission 189956) | Coastal salt marsh microbial communities from the Groves Creek Marsh, Skidaway Island, Georgia - 011501CT (spades assembly) | ecosystem: Environmental > Aquatic > Marine > Intertidal zone >... | reverse complement strand
AAAATCCACCATTCAAGAACTCACTCGCACGATAAGGAAACACAATGTATAAAGTAAACAACAAACCACTTCAACTTGACCGTGCCTTTACGTTGGGTGACATTCAATACCCTGCTAACTGGCTACGTCTCTCATCCGCTGAAGACCGTACGGCTCTGGGCATTACTTGGGAAACTGAGGCGACCCGTGCTGATGACCGCTTCTACTGGTCAGGCGACATCAACAACCCCAAGGAAATGGAAGACCGTGAGGAAGTCGATGAAGACGGCAACCCCATGTACGTCAAAGTCTTAGGTGAGGTTGACGGTGAGCCTGCAATGGTGGACAGCGATGAGCGTCTGGTCACTAAAGGTCTGAAGTCACAATGGATTGCACAGGTCAAGGCAACCGCTGGCACTATGTTGGCAGCTACCGACTGGATGGTTATTCGCAAGGCAGAGCGTGACGTGGCAATCCCTGCTGATGTGGTAGCCAAACGAGCCGCAATTGTTGCTGAAGCCGACCGACTTGAAGCCGCCATTACTGCTTGTGCTGACGTAGAAGCCCTGATTGCTGTCGTTAATGACCAGCGTTGGGGTGATTGATGGAAAACCTAAACCCAGTAGAGTATGGGAAACTATTGGCTAAGGTGGAGGGGTTAGAAACTAAGGTGAACAGTATGGATGCTGACATCAAAACACTTCTAGCCCTAGCCAACCAAAGCAAAGGTGGTTTCTGGATGGGGATGACCATAGCATCTATTGTTGGTGGCATCCTCGCTTGGTTCGCACAACATTGGATTAAATGACATGATAGACCCTGTTAGCGCGTTTGCCTTAGCGACTGGCGCATTCAACATGATTAAGAAGGCTGTAGAGGCTGGAAGAGAGATTGAAGATTGCGTTGGCTACTTCGGCAAGTTCTTTCAGGGTGTTAGTGACATCAACAAAGCAGAGGAAGAGGCTAAGAACCCACCTCTGTTTCGTAAGCTGCTCAGTGGAGGTTCTGTAGAGGAAGAGGCTTTTCAGGCTGTCGTCCATAAGCAGAAGGTGCAGCAGATGGAGAATGAGCTGCGAGAGCTTATAACCTATCGCTACGGTGTGGAGACATATAGAGAGATGCTCCAGATGCGTAGGCAGATACGGGAACAACGAGAGAAGACAATTTATAAACAGGCTGAAAGGCGTAAAGCCCTCCTGTGGAACTCACTTGCCATTGGTATTATATCAGCCGGAATAGGCGTTCTCTGGTGGCTCATTGTGTTAATGATTGATATGAAGGGTGGTTAATATGCCATTGAAGAAGGGTAAGAGCGACAAAGCTGTCAGCTCAAATATCAGTATGCTGGTTAAAGAGGGTCGCCCACAGAAGCAAGCAGTCGCTATCGCTATGAGCAAGGCTGGTCGTAAGCTGCCTGAACGTAACCAACGGGCTAAAACTAACAAGGGGAAGAAGTGATGGCTATCGAATCTTATGAACAAATTATGGCTAGGCTAAATGGGCAACAAACTCAAACGCCTAAAGCTGCTACTGATTTCTCTACCTATGTTCAGAACCTCCTGTTAAACACTAACCCACAAGGAGGGATGATGTCGGATGCTGAGGCATACCGTGCTGACCCCTTCCGCAGACAGAATGCTATTAACGCATCACTGGATGAGGCACTGAAGAAGAAACAAGCTGAAGAGGCTGCTAGGGCTGCTGCGGCTCGTGGTGGTATGGGTATGATGGGTAGTGGAGGTGATTCTGCTGGAGGCATTGGTGGTCGTAACTACTATCAAGAAATTGAAGACCGTTTCTATCAGGAAAACCTTACAATGGGGTTGACTCCAGAAACTGCTAAAACTTTAGCTGCACAACAAGCCTTTGAGATTCAATCTGCCAACAATGCCAAATTGGCTGCTGGTTTAACTTTGTTTGGTAATGCTATGGTTCCCGGCATGAGTCAGATGAATTTAGCTAATTACGGTCCAACAGCATATGCTGATTACTTACAAGGTAATGCACGTGTAATGATGGGAGATACAAGTGGGTATGTTAACCCTAATTATCAACCTAAAGCTGCTGGCATAGCCGCTCCTGTTGCTAGTGGAACAGGTGGAACTACACGTTCAGCCGATGCAATTCAAGAAGCTATCAATAGAGCACAATCCATGTCAACTACTAATAATGGAATGGAGGCTGCTCGTATAGCCGCTGAACAATCTTATGGTGTAACACCCACCTTCAGTAACTCTTCTGATGGTTATTCAGCTCAAGGAGATGGTAGTGGTGGTTACTCGGCTCCTACTATGTCTGACCCCTATGGTGGTTATATCTAATGAGACACTCAGTAGGTAAACAACTCACAGCGGGTGTCGCCAATACAATTTTTGTAGTCCCACAAGGGTACAAGGCAGAGGTGGATTTGTTATTCATCTCTAACCTTGACGCTAACAACAAGACTACCACGGCTTATTGGCAACACGCTCACGATATTAACCACAAGATTAAGATTATTGACTTGTACCCAATGTCTTCTCATAGTTATTTACAATTTAGCAACGGGTCTATTGTGATGCAGCAAGGGGATTCTTTTGTCATTGAACCACAAGAGGGTGCAACTCAAAGCTGTATCATCACGTTTGACCTAAGAAAAGAGTTAAATACTGTTGCATTTGATGGCGAATAGGCTTGACAAAACTGGTAATCTGTGGTATAATAGCAACAAAGGAATAAATAAATGACATACTTAGAAATTGTCAATGCTGTAATGCGTAGGCTTCGAGAGAGTGAAGTAGCTACGGTTCAGGGGTCTGGTAACTCCAATAGTTACGCTCGTTTGATTGGGGACTTTGTTAACGAAGCAAAGAGCCAAGTAGAGGCAGCGTGGGATTGGAGTGCTTTACGTTCTACCTTAACCCTAACCACCACAGCCGATGTATTTAACTATGAGTTGCAAAATACTCGTAACAGTGCTAAAGTGTTAGATGTTTGGAACGACACAAGCAACATTGAGATGGGTTATCAAACCTCTCACTGGTTTACACAAGAGTTTCTGATGGCTGACCCACAAAAGGGTATCCCAGTATATTACAACTTTAACGGTGTGAGTACTGACGGTGATTCTCAAGTGGACATCTACCCTATCCCTGATGGTGTTTATGACTTGCGGTTTAACATGACCCTTCGTAACCTACCACTAGCGGCTGACATTGATTCCACTGTGTTGCCTACTCGTCCCATCATTCTGTTAGCCACTGCGATGGCGATTGAGGAACGTGGTGAGGATGGTGGTCAACAAAGTATTAACGCCTACGCTGCTGCTCAGTCGGCATTGGCAGATGAGATTGCTTTCGATGCTGCTCGTCACCCAGAGGACACTATTTGGTATAGCGTATGAAACAACTACAAACAGTCTCTGTTGTCTCACCCGGCTTCTACGGGCTTAACACACAGGACAGTAGTGTTACTCTCTCCAGCAACTTTGCCCTGACTGCTGACAACTGTATCATTGATAAGTTTGGTCGGTTAGGTGCTCGTAAAGGATGGACGCAACAAACTACTACTGGTGTGGATGAGTTGAGCAACCTTAATATTGAAATGTTGGCTGAACACACCAACGCTGATGACACTGTTGTTACCCTCAGTGCAGGGAACAATAAGTTGTTTACAGGCGGTGTTGGTGCTGTCTTGACTGATGTTACTCCTAGCCTCTATACCATTACAGATAACAACTGGAAGGTAGCCTCTTTAAACGACCATGCGATGATTGTTCAAGCTGGTCACGAGCCTATCATCTACACTGAAAGTGCATCCCCTGTAACTCAGACAATGACTGATTACACGGGTGTTACTCAGAGTTATGGCTCTAGCTTCCCTCGTGATGTGTTAGCTGCCTACGGTCGTTTCTGGTCACATGATGGGTCTACTATCTACTGGTCAACAGACATTGCTGACACAGCCTTTCCAGCCTTCAATGGGGGCACTAGCGGCACTTTAAACATTGCCTCTGTACTACCTAACAACGTGGACACAGTAACGGCTCTAGCGGCTCACAATGACTTCCTAATCATCTTCTGTTCTCGTAACGTTGTTATTTATTCAGGCGCTAGCGACCCTCTTGGTGACTTCAAGTTATCCGATGTTATTGCTGGTGTTGGTTGCGTAGCTCGTGATTCTGTTCAAAGTACTGGTGGTGACTTAATCTTCCTGTCTGATACGGGTGTTCGCAGTTTAGGTCGTTTGTTACAAGAGAAGTCATTGCCTATGCGTGACTTAACCCGTAACGTGCGAGATGATTTACTGGAGACAATGGGCACTGAGCTTGGTATTGTAGGAACATACGACAAGGTGCGTAGTGTTTACTCAGAGGTTAATGCCTTCTACTTGCTCTCGTTCCCCTCGACATCGACTGTTTACTGTTTGGATATGAGACAAGCACTAGAGGATGGTTCTTCTCGTGTTACAACTTGGTCAACTAAAACTACAGCTTTCTTACGTAACCGTGCTCGTAATGTGCTGTTAGGTAAAAAGAATGGGATTGGTTTATACACTGGTTACTTAGACGACACCACACAGTACCGCATGAAGTATTTCTCTAACTACATGGACATGGAAAATAGTTCTATGACCAAGATTGTTAAGAAGGTGAGTATAACTGTTATTGGTGGTAGTGGTCAATCGTTTGTTGTCAAAACAGGCTACGATTATTTAGGGGCTGCTTTCTCCTATCCCTTCACGATTAACGAGGGCATTGGTAGTGAGTATGGTGTGGCAGAATACAACATTGCTGAGTATACGGCTGGTGTGTTAATCGACAGGGTTAATGCTCAGGTACAAGGGTCAGGTAAAGTTATACAGATTGGTTTTGAGGCTAATGTCGAAGGAAGTGAAATTAGCGTTCAGAAATTGGATATGTTTGTTAAAACAGGAAGGATTAGCTAATGTCTAATTATACGAAGCTAACAGATTTTGCTGCCAAGGATACACTTCCTTCAGGTAATGCAGGTAAGTTGGTTAAAGGTACGGAGATTGATGATGAGTTTAACGCCATCTCGACTGCCGTAGCCTCTAAAGCAAATACAGCATCTCCCACCTTTACGGGAACTGTGACAATGACAACACTCAACGGTGCTACTGTTGACGGTGGTACTTATTAAGGAAATAACATGGCAAGTCCTTTAGATTATATTAACGCAGCGGCTAGCTTGTGGGGTGGTTATAAATCATCTAACCAAGTTCAGGATGCTGCTGCTCAGGCGGCTGCGGCTAACGTAGAGGCAGCAAAAATTGCTTCTGATGCTGCGGCTTTCAAGCCTTATGCTATTTCCACTGGCTTCGGTTCTAGCTACTTCGACCCCAGTAAAATGCAAGCGGGTTATGAACTAGACCCACTGTTATCTGCTTTCCGCAACAAGATGTATGGTACAGGTGCGGAGTTTCTAGGTCAAGTGGAAACAGACCCACAAGCGGCAGCACAACAGTATTATAACCAACAACAGGCGTTAATGGCTGGTGGTCGAGGTGCAGAAGACATTGCCCTACGTCAACAACAGCTTCAGTCAGGGCGTATTGGGTTAGGGTTGTCAGGCGCAGCAATGGGCGCTGGTGCTGGTACAGGGTATGTTAATCCACAGCAATACCAACAGCAACTAGCTCGTTCAATGGCTGACCAACAATTAGCTGCTCAGTCAACACAGCTTGCACAGGCTGACATCGACCGTGCCATCTCTCGTGGTACTGGTATGCTTCAGACTGGTTTGGGTATTGAAGAGTATGGGTTACGTCCTCTCACCATCGGTGCTGACATTGGCTCTAAACAGGCAGTGTCGGGTGGTAATCAAGCGCAGGCTCTATTGGCTGGTGGTCAAGGCGCTGCTCAGGCAAACCTTGCTGGTGCTATTGCTGGTGCTCAGGCGTTGCAGGGTGGTATCAAAGGCTTTACAGGCTTGTTTAAGGGGTAATTATGGCTAGTGAAATTTTAGGGTTATTTGGTGGTAAAAACCCACAACAGCTTCAACAGGACTACCTTTCTGGCTTAATGGTTTCCCCTGCTCAGATGGGCAGTCAAGGGCTATTGCAACAACTCATCTCTACAGGCGCTAACGCTGGTGCGATGATGGGTTATGGTGGTGGTCGCTTGCTTGGTGGTAAGGTTGCTGGTGAGGTTGAGGCTTCATATATAGATGAGGCTGTTAAGGCTGGTAATGCTGTTAAAGGCACACCAGCGGAAAAGATGCAAGCAGTGGCTGACGCTTTAGCTGATAAGCCGGGTATGGGTAAACAGTATCTGATGGCTTTGAACGAGGCTCGTAAGCTGAAAGCTGAAGACATGACTATGGCAGAGGCTGAGTTTAAGAGTAAGAACCGTACCCGTGACATCTATGTTCCTGTCACTAAGTATGACTCTAACGGTCAAGCATACCAGTCAACAGATAGGGTTACACAAGAGTGGAAAGACGGTAAGTGGGTTACTATGGGTTCTATGGCTACTCCCTCTGCTGGTGAAACTGGTGGAGCTGGTGGTGGGGACGGAGAGAAAGAAGCGAAACTGGCAGCATTAGCTAAGAAACGAGCTGCTATCGGTGAAGGTGATAACCAATCCCAAGCTGAGTCAGAACGACTTCTAAATTCAGGCGGTCTTGTAGGAGCAGGTCCAGAGGTTATTCCTGCTCCACCGAATGAGCAGCCAATGACATTCCCCTCTGCTGCCCAACAACCAGCTAGTCCAGCTCAGATGTCACCAGATCAAATGCAACAGGCAGGTGTACCAGCCGCCATGGTTAAACAAGTGGTGGACTATCAGAAATTAGTGGATACGGTTAAAAGGATGCAACAAGCAGGGGTTGATACAACTGCAATTGAGAGAGAATTAGGTCTTCGGTACAAACGGTTGAAGGACTTAGGACTCGTAAAATAAAAGGATTAGAACATGGCTAAAGTAAATTGGGACTTACTCTCATACGAAGACCTGAAGGCTGACACGGAAGGTCGTTATGATGACATGAGTGAGGACGCTTTACGGTATGTAACAGGAGAGGGTTGGGGTACTGGAGAAGCCTTGTTATCTAATATGTCTCAGGGTATCACTTCATCTCTCAGGGGGCTTGCTGGTATGCTGCCTGAGAATGATTTTATAACCATTGACAAAGAAGCTGATTTGGAGAATGAGCGTCGAGCACGTATGATGCTAGAGACTAACCCCATCGCAGGGTGGGCTGGTCTTATCTCTGGCTCTATCCTTGACCCTGTAACGCTCCCTGCTACCGTGTTAAAGCCTTTAAGTTGGGCGCTGAAGGGGGCGCTAGGTGGCGCTACTGGTGGTGCTCTAGACCCTACCTATTCAGAGTTTGGTGACAGTAAGGTAATGAACATCCTAGCAGGGGCTGGCTTAGGTGCTGGTCTTGGTTATGGACTTGGTAAGCTGTTCGGTCGGTTTGGTAAGGCTGGTGAAGCAGAGAAGGATGCAGCTAAAATCCTAAACTCTGAAGACCCATTGAAGGCGGTGGATGAAACTGTCAGTGCAGATGGTGTTGCAGCTAAGCTGGAGACAGAGACACCAGCAGCTCCTAAAATCCCTGAGAACGCTACGTTTAACCCACAGACAAAGCAGTTTGAGGTTGAGGAAGAAGTTCTACCCACAGTTAACTTTAACCTCCCTCGTACCCTATCAGGCGCTAAGCCTCGCTTCAATCAGTTTACCCCTGTTTTTGCTAACGATCTAGACAAAGCATTATACATCATTGGTAAGGGCGCTACTAAGAGTGCTAGCCATGCAGCCTATGTGGATTGGGTTAAAGGCGTAACGGGTTTGTCGGATGCTGAGGTTTCTGCTCTAGCCCGTACAACCCGTGATGAGTTGGTTAAGAAGCTAGGTGCTGGTGAGGTTAGCGGTGATAAGATAGCAGTGGATGCCTCTAGCACTTCTGCAAGAATAATTGAAACTGCCTCTGCACCTAAGAAGGTGGCTAAGGCTATCAAGCCAGAAGTAACCATTAAAGATGGGCTGGATGAGGAAGACTTAAACCTACTCGCACGCGCTGGTGTTAAAGTTGTTACTAACAGAGATGGTACTGTTAACTTCCGCGACACAAGCAAACCGAACCAACCATTCATTAGCAATGGTGAGTTCATGGACCGTATGGAAGCTGCTGGTATTGCCATCGACCTTCCAGCCTATCGTGCTCGTACCAAGGCAGAAGTAGTGGCAGCACAACAACCAGAAGCTGCTGCTATGGGTCGAGTTGCTGGTGAACAACCTGAGACAGACCGAGCAGCACTAGAGGCTATCGGTGCTCCAGTAGAACCTAAATCTGTTGGTGCTCGTGGTGTGTCTCCTGCTCGTCAATATGCTAGCGACTTAATGCCCGGTATTGACTCGCTGCCGCCTACTGAGATGATGAACCGTCTAACCTCTATGAGTGTTCAGGATGTGATTAAGATGCTTCCTCCCAAAGTACAAGCGGAGATGGCTTCAAAACATAAGAGAGGTCTTGTAGGTTATATGGAAGATGGGTTAGAATACCTAAAGGTAATTCAGAAACGACATACCAACATCGTAGAGTGGATGGTTAAACGGTCAAAGAATAACAAGGCACTAGAACCCAAAGAGGTAGGTGCTTTTGCTCCTTTCTATTGGCACGCCTTTAACTCTCGTATCGCTGCCCTTGACAAAGCCTTAGACCATCGCGCTGCTGGTGGCTCATGGGTTGATAGTGAAGGTGCTAAGTTGGCGCGTGACTTGCAGTATTATACTGGAGTTATGCTTTTCAAACAAGAACAAGGCAGTAAAGCTGGTCGGTCGCTGAACGCTTATAACCTGTTGAGCGAGAAGATTCGTAACAACAAAACTGTACAAAATATGTTTCCCGGAGTGCTTTGCTAATGTCACAAATAAACCCAGTATGCTCTGTTAATGTTATCGACCCAATGCTAGATGCTTATGCAAAGAGTAAAAGCATTGACCCAGAGAAAGCTGCTGAGGTTGTTAGCTCAGCCTTTGAGGATGCTCTAGCAGGTAAGAAACCTAACTTTGGACAGAAGCTGAATGAGTTTTTAATTAACTCAATGCTATCAGGTCTGGGTACACCAGTGGTTAACGCGATTGGTAACGGTATTCAGACTCTGGTTAAACCTTTCCTCGCCGTACTCCAAGCCCTGCCCAAAGGGAAAGAGGAACGAAGGGCTGCTAGAGCGATGATGTCTGCTGCCTTTGATGGCTGGAAAGGTGACTCTATCTTCTTTAGTTCTGCTTGGAAGAGTGGGTTGCCTGTAGACTTCTCAATAACCCCTAAGTCATTGGGGTTATCTCCTAAGAAGTTCGACGAGTTGATGCAGGATTTAGGTGTAACCCCTGACCCTACGACTGGAGAGATTAACCCAGAGGTAGCCCGTCAGTTGTTAGGTGACAGCTATGACTACATGACTCAAGCGATTGGTGGTAAGACTGGTAAGATTATCCGACTACCCACCAAGTTGACAGTCGCAATCGATGAGTATTTTAAAGCTCGTATGCGTAGCCAACGTATGATGAACTACATTAGTCGTAAAGCCTCTAAGGATGAGGCTGATGGTTTAGGTTCGTATGATGACCTGTACAAGAAGTATAAGGACGAGGTGTTCCTAACTGGTAAATCTGAAGACTTGTATGGGAACATGGAGCGATTTGAGCAGTCAGTAGGTAAAGACTTCGACACTGCAATCTTTGATGTTCGCAACTATGCTAAGGACGGTACGTTCCAATCTGATTTGATTGGTAGTATGAAAAAGCTACAAGACTTGAAGGGCGAGGGTAGGACTGCTGCTGAAGTAGCGTTAACCCAGACAATACCTTTCTTACGTACACCTTGGAACATCTTCCTTGAGAGTGGTGGTTATATCCCCGGAGTTGGTTACCTTATCCGACCTACCAAGACTATCACCACAAAGAAGGTTACCAAGAATGCTGCTGGTGAAGAGATTGTAAACTTTGTGACAGCGGCTGAGCGTATGAGTATGGCTGATATGCACGCCCGTCAGCTTGTTGGTTTCGGTATGACACTAGGAATGTATGGGTTGCACAAGGAAGGGATTCTTACTGGTTCTGAACCTAGCGACCCTGCTGAAAGAGCAACATGGCAAGCAGAGGGTAAGCAACCATTGTCAATTAAAATTGGTGATACTTGGGTTTCATACGCTAGAGTTGAACCATTTGCCACGGTGATGGGGTTAGCCGCTGATACGTTTGCTGAGACTGACCGCATTCTGGCTGGTAAGGTACAACCGGGCAAAGAGTGGGAAGAGGCTAGGAATGTAGCTTGGTCATCCATCAAGGCTAATATGTTGCAGAAGACTTTCATGCAAGGTTTTCACGACATCTTAGTTCCTATCTTTGATAAGGATGCTGGCGGTGCTAAAGATATTCTTGACAACTTTGCTAAGCGTTTTGTCCCTGCTATCTCTAACACATTCGCTCGTGCTATCGACCCCTCTGAGCGTGAGGCTATCTCCACAATAGAGAAGATGCAACAGCGTATTCCCTACTTCCGAGAGATGCTGCCAGAGAAGTACGCATCCTTTAGTGCTGACCCCAATGTGTTAGCCCCAATGCAAACTAACACAATGCAGGCTCTCACTGGTATTGCGGTAGCCCCTGAGCAGACAGAGTTCCAGAAGCGCATTGCTGCTATGGGTGTTGCTATAGCTCCAGTGTCTAGAAAGATGGGTGGTGAAGACTTAACTGCCGAAGAGCTAGGTGAATACAAGAGGTTGATTAACAAATATGCCACTCAACGCCTTGCTACTGCAATTGATTTCCTAGAGAAGATACCTAATAAAAAGGTAGCTGAGAACATAATTGAGAAAAAGATTATGGCAAAAGCTAGAGCAAGAGCTAGGTTTGAGTTAGGTAGAAAATATCCCCTGTTGAAGGAACGCATTAAAAAGCAAAAGAGATATGACAAATTAGGCAAGTAACAAAAAAGCCCCTAGGCAGATAGCTTAGGGGCTTTTTTTTAGTCTTCTAATTCCAATACTTCAGGGTCTAGCTCACTGAACTCACCAATGTAGATGGAGAAGAAGGGGATACGAATGAT
>Ga0233450_10005460_pt1 | contig 11039 bp, 7 predicted proteins | sample 011ome_30_FD_189956 | JGI IMG/M metagenome (GOLD analysis project Ga0233450, IMG submission 189956) | Coastal salt marsh microbial communities from the Groves Creek Marsh, Skidaway Island, Georgia - 011501CT (spades assembly) | ecosystem: Environmental > Aquatic > Marine > Intertidal zone > Salt... | reverse complement strand
CAAATCGTTCTAAAACTTTATAATGCGTAACGGCATGTTTTCCCATATCTCCATCCGGAAATACATCCATAATCTTTCTATTTTGTTGAGAACGTCCAATATTCCCTTCGACCTTTCCTTCTTCCTCCTCAAAATCTCCCCAAACCAAGGCATAATATCTTCGAAAAGTAGTTCTATCGAAAAACTGCTTTGCCAAGTTTGTCAATGTATTTTCCGTTTTAGCTACAACCATTATTCCGGAAGTATTCTTATCTAATCGGTGTACTAACCCCGGTCTTCCAAAATAGTCTGTGGGCAACGATGGAAGATTGTCAAAATGAAATGATAATGCATGTACTAGTGTTCCGGAGTAATTTCCAAAACCTGGATGAACAACCATACCTGGATCTTTGTTTACAATCACCAATTCATCATCTTCATACGCAATGTTAATTGGAATATCTTCGGGAATCATCTCAAAAACCTTAACAGGTTCTGGCATAACAATGGAAATATCGTCATTTGCCTTGACGCGATAATTTTGCTTAACAACAACCTTATTCACCAAAATATTTCCATTTTTTGCAACAACCTGCAACTTGTTTCTTGAAATATTTGGAATACGTGCCATCAAAAATTTATCTATTCTTAATGGTTGCTGACCTGGGTCAGCAACAAAATGATGGTGTTCGAATAACTCGCTTTGTTCTTCTATATTATCGTGATTTTCTCCTAACTCTTCAGCCATATCAATTACCTTGAAACAGACAATCTACTTGTCCAAACATCTCCATTTTCACTTATTATTTGAACTATATACATTCCAACCGATAAGTCAGTAATACTTTTTTGATCTGAACCAACCAAATTTTCAATCACCAATAACTTTCCTTGCATATCGTAGATTTTGAATTCTCCTGCAAATCCATCCGTAACCGTTATGTTCAACCTGTCATTTGCTGGATTTGGAAAAATTTCAAACTCTAATTCGGAATTATTTGAATTAACTGAAGCTAGCACATCATCAAATCCCGAGACAAAAACTGGGCGAATCATGAGTGAACCTTCAAAACTAGTATTCGTCCAACCTGAGCCCATATCGTAAAAAATCTTGTCTTGGTTATTGATGTTTTTATCAAATCCAATATTTAACCTGTCTGCAGAAGACTGTTTCCAACCAACATAGAAAGTGCCAAATAAAGCAACACGTTCCGGCAAAACATATTCATAATAACCATTTACACCGTACTTGTATTTTGGCAAATAGGTAGTTGGAAGCAACTCATCATCCGTAGTATAAATTAAATCTCCTGGTTCTCCATTAATTTCATTCCATATTTGGATATAAAACAACGCATTACTTGCATCGTTTACCGAGGCTTCAAAATGCATTTTTACTGCTCTTAAAGAATCGACTACACCGTTCGGCATTGTAAACTTATAAGCCACTTCAGCGCCAGCACCTACTATTCCATATGCAGATTCTGCACTACCATCATCATAGGCATAGTAATTTTCAAAAACTTGTTGCTGCCAAAGTGTATCATTTCCACGAAATAAATTATCGGTGTCAGTTCCCAAAAAATGCTTTAAATCAAAAATTGCAAATGTATCTGCATAAGCAGTATCAAACCAAAACTCCCCAGGATCGGAATCTGGAAGCTCATATCTTAAATCAAATGAAGTCAAGGGGTTTACCGTTGCCGCTCCCAAATAATCTATCGAATTTAATAATGTTCCTTCGTAATACAATTCCATACCGGTTCCGCCAGATACATTTATTCCAGCAAGATTCGGATTAGAACTATAAGTTGACAAAGTTACACTATCATTCACCATTCGATTTTTTGGATCCATTTGGTAATGCGTCCAAGGCATAGAAGTAAATTCTTTGATAAACGATTGAGCAGGATATTGAAATGCCCATTCATCTTCATGAAAATCATCAAAAGCCCTATTATCTGCCAATTCAACATAATCAATATGCCAATGATCCAGACTTCCAGTTAGGGAACCATAGCTCTTAAATCGGAATTGGAAACCATCTTGCTTGTATTGTGCACTGGAAACCTCAAACAAAACCTGAGTAAAAGTAGAAGACGAACTTCCGGTTGTATTCCAGACAGAAAACCATTGAGAACTAACTGGAGACCAAAATTCTAAAGTTAACGAATCAAATTGATCCGGTACTTCTCCAATACCTCCTCCTTGGTATAAAAAGCTAAAGTAAACATCTCCAACCGTTCCTAAAAGGTTTATTGGTTTGGAGGTCAACACATCTGATAAACCGGTAGCAGATGGAGAAGACCAATCGTAAGGATATCCAACATCATCAATCCCATCGAAAGTTGCAACACCAATAGAATGGGGTTGAATAGGATAGGTATCATTTAAATAAACAAAGTGATCTTGCCAAAAAATATCCGCATCTTCGACAGACTCAACAACGAAATACATAGTTAGAGAATCCTGAAGTAAATCTGGGTCTACTTCAATAATTGTCGCGTCTGGAGAGGAAACAGTCCAAAGCGAATCTATAGTGTAAAATGAAGGCCACACCTCTGTATTAGTAAAGGTTACCGGATAATTGTCTAATGTAAAAACATCAACAAATGACGATGGTAATGCAATTGTATCAATCGAAATAGAGTCAAAACCATATCCCGGAACCGTATCATATTCGTAGCGATAGCTTGTATCCAACATGTAAGAGCTTCCCCAAGCATTCGGAACGCCCGCAATTTCTAATAAAAACCATGTCGAGTCTTTAACATTTGAACCTCCAACGGTATCATTAAAGGTTTTAAAATGATCACTGGAAAAGTCATCAAAAAAAGGAAGATCTAATGTATCAAATATATAAGTAAAGGACTCATGCAAAACACTAGCTTTCTGCTGCGCTTCTTCTTTCATTATTTTACCATTGTATCTTAATGGCTGCAGTTCTTCTTGTGCATAAGTTGCAAAAGAAATGAATACAGTAAGTAGAACTATTATTTTTCTCATCAATCAGTCAATCAATATCTACAATGAATCTACGACTGCTGCTGTATCAGTTACAACAACCAGTTTTCTGGCCATTATTGTAACCAGAGAACCCGAAGAAACTACACCTTCAAGAACACTTTGAGGATGGGGACTTTGTTTATAAACTACAAAAGACAAAGAGTCTTCAGCTGTTAATGCACTTTCGTAAAACACTTCTGACTCTAAGCCTGATAATGCCAATAATTGTTGCGCATTAAATGCCGTTTCTCCAATCAAAATTGGTAAATTAATAGGTTCCCCACTTTCCCCACTTCCGTAGATGACTTGTATAACGGAACCTTTCAGCAATTTATTACCTGCTTCTATCTTTTTTCCTTTGTATTTCAATTCCAAAACACGACCATCATCCTTATGGGGTTTTGGTTCGAAATTCACTTTAAAACCAAGCATTTCTAATTTTACCTTGGCCAATTTTTTGGAATTATTTACTGATAATAAATCGGGCAGAACTTTATACTCTCCTGCTTTTTTTACAACTGTTAGGTATATTCTACGACCAGGCTTTACAAAAGAAGGGATTGTATCAGTAGCCGTTTCAATATGAGGATCCGGATCTTGACTAATCACAGAGCCCGCAGGTGCATTGTCAGAGTATACAGAATCATTGATAACGTAGTTCAAGTCTTTATTTCCAATAAAATCATCAATATTATCCATATTGACGCCAATAAAATTTGGCACCGCTATGTAATTATGCTGATAATCTTCAGAATCATTGTTGGTGAAATCTTCTAAAGCTCCTAATGAACAATAAGGAATCATAAACCCAACCAAGATTACAAGTGCTAGGTTGATTAAGAACAACTTACTAATTAAAAATCTAAAAAATGCTTTTACTATTCCCATATTCATTTTAAATCGAAACAAAGATAAAAATATTGTTTTGTAAACACATATTCAAACCATTTTACTTCACGAATTTTTCGCTTCTTTTATTTCCTATAGCTCCTAGAAAATTGCGTATCAGAATATCCACTATTATTCAAGATTTTGCTTTGCTAAAAAAAATCTCCTACTTAACCTAACACCAAATTAATCTGAATGTAACAATAACGACCAACTGTTAATAATTAGTTTCGATCGATTAATAAATGAATACATAGAAACATAACTTTGAAAAAGAATCATATATTTTATGGACACAATTATTATTAAATTTTTTTAAGAAATAACATGAAAAACATTGCTGTAATTGGAGGTGGATATAGTAAAGAAAGGGGTATTTCCTTAAAAAGTGCTAAAACAGTTTTTGAAAATATAGATAGGACTAAATACAATGTCTATAAAATTCAAATTGATACAGACGGATGGTTTGGTTTTGATCAACACGACAAGAAACAACTCATAAATCGAACTGATTTTTCTTTTGAAATAAATGGAAAGAAAATAACCCTCGACTGCGCTTTTATTGTGATTCACGGCACACCAGGAGAGGATGGGAAATTGCAAGCCTATTTCGACATGCTAAATATACCTTATACAACTTGCAGTCAGCTAGGAGCTGCACTTACATTCAATAAATTTGCTTGCAATCGCTTCTTAGAAAGTTTCGACATCCCTGTTGCTAAAGCAGTATTAATTCGGAAAGATGAAGCAATTAATAGTTCAGAAATAATAGAAAAAGTTGGGCTCCCTTGTTTTGTTAAACCTGCAGATGGTGGAAGTAGTTATGGTGTGACAAAAGTAGAGAACGAAAGTGAATTGGAAAATGCAATCACTTTAGCATCAAAACACGGCACTCAAGCATTGATAGAATCTTTTTTAATTGGAAGAGAAGTTACTAATGGAATATATAAGTCGTTGAGAGGAATACATGTTTTACCAATAACAGAAATCGTAACTGAAAATGATTTCTTTGATTTTGACGCAAAGTACAAGGGAGAATCTAACGAAATTACCCCAGCTGAGCTGGAGGAAGAAATGACTGCTAAAATTAAGGAACTGACATTAAAAATTTATGAGATTCTTGATTTCTCAGGAATTGCCAGAGCAGATTACATCATTCATAATGGGGAACCTCATTTAATTGAAATCAATGCTGTTCCAGGACAATCTGCAGAAAGCATTATCCCAAAAATGGCAGCACAGGAAGGTGTTTCACTAAAACAATTGTTTGAAGATGTAATCGAAGTAGCACTTAAAGGCTAGAATCTTGGGGATTTCTCCTTCAAAAATGCAACCAACTTAGCAACAGCTTTTCCACGGTGACTTATAGCATTCTTTTCCGCCATCGACATTTCTGAAAAAGTGATATCAAATCCGTTTGGTTGAAATATTGGATCATATCCAAAACCATCAGAACCACTTTTAGAACGGGTAATACTTCCATCTATCTTTCCTTCAAAGGAGTGTTCTTCACCGTTTAATATAAGGGCAACAATGGTTCTAAATTTTGCTTCCCTATTTTCTTTACCATCTAATTCAGAAAGGATTTTAGTCATATTATCTTCAGCGGCACATTGTTCACCTGCATAACGAGCCGAATAAACCCCAGGAGCCCCATTTAATGACTCTACTTCTAATCCTGTATCGTCTGCGAAACAATTTACATTATAATTATCAGCAACATATCTCGCTTTTTGCAAAGCATTTCCTTCCAACGTTTCTTGCGTTTCAGGCAACTCCACATTGCAACCAATATCTTTTAGTGATACTATTTCAACTCCTTCGCCGAGTAAAGATTTTATCTCGTTGACTTTATTTTGATTGTTGGTTGCGAAAACTAATTTCATGATGTAAAGATAGCTTTATTTATATTCGTGTAAGTTTCTTCCGGTCCAGAAAAATCAAAAAAACAAAGACAACCACAAGGGTTATGAAACTATTCTAGTAGTCTTTAAAATGAATTAACATTATATTTTAATCAGTAACACAACCTACATAAACACATGTTATTTAAATTTATAAAGACAATACAACCAGTTACTTAATAAGTGTCAAATCATTTAATTATTTACCTACTTTAAGCTCTATTAAACTATAACAACACTATCTATTTGCTATAGAATGAAATATAGTAGAATACGTTTCGACTCCTTTGTTTAAAGAAAAGAAATCTGAAGCATATTTTCTTAACTCCGTGTTTGGAATATGTTGATTCTCTAGAAGTTTGCCTATAACTCTTTCGTATTCTTCGTTAGAAAACTCTTTTACTAAATATTCAGGTAGAATTTCATTCATCACTAAATCATCATCACCTACGTCTGAATTACAAACAATAGGGATATTTAAATTCAATATCTCCCCCATCTTGGTCGGTGAAGAAGCCTTTTTAGAGAAAACAGGCTTAATAAAAAACAAAGAAACATCGCTCAATGAAACCACTGTTGGTACCTCTTCTCGATTTGCTGATTGAATAATGATTTTCGAAATGTCAATACCTTTCTCTTTAGCTTTAAGTAAGACCATCTCTTTGGGTTCTCTTGTTATAAACAAAGCTTTTGAATTCTCTTTTTTGGTAAACAAAACTTTCATAAAATCCAACATTTCATCCAACATATACCAAGTACCTATTGAACCTAAATAGGATATTACATAATCTTTTTCTAAAATTCCTAATTCATTTTTTAGCGATTTTACACGATCTAAATCCACTTTAGAAGGGTCAAAATGTGTTTCGTCTGTACAACAAGGAATAACTGAAATCGGAGATTGATTCGGTAATTTCCAGGATTCTATTACTTGTTTACCACAAGCTGTCAAAGAAACTACCGCTTCCGATTCTGTGAGGAATTCCTTTTCCTTCTTTTTAAAGAAATTATAGACTAATTTAAAAACAGGATTTTTAAGGCTCCATATTTTGCCGTCCAATCTTTCATCTGCATAAAAACCGCGCATATCAAAAATAAAAGGAATATTGTTTTTTCTCCTGAATGACAGACCTGCCAGTGCACTAATGTAACTGCGGCAATGAATAATATCTACTTTGCCTTGTTGAAGTTCCTTTTTAACCGCCTTCTTCAATTTCCAAACATCAAAAATAGTAGATAATACGGGTGGCCTTTTCGTATATTTTAAAGGAATCCATTTAATACAGGTTCCTTTCAGCAAATTTTCGATCGTAGTTTTATTGGTAATAAAGTTTTCTTCCTTTTCAAAACTAATTATTGTGTATGCAATTCCTTTCTCAGCCAACCTCAGCAAATAAGGTAAAACCTGAGATTGCCCTAAGGAATCTGTCATTCCGTCATATGAAAGGTAAAGTATCTTCATTTTATATATATTTGAAGTCGCTAATATAAGCAATGAATATACTTACAGTACAAGATTTTCTTTGGGTATAATCTATGCTGTAGCTTATGGACTGAGATCACAGCAACAAAAAAAGGGGCTGGATAGTAAATATTTTATTGGTGGACTGACTGCAAAGTTAATTGGAGTTATAGCATTTTGTTTGATTTATGGTCTTTACTACGGCGGGGGTGATACTGTAAATTATTATCTTGGCTCAGTTGCTCTAGTTAACTTAATGACGCAAGATTTTGATGCTTTCTACTCCATTTTAATTGAAAATGATTTATCCGGACAAAACTGGTTTGCTTTTAATAGTGATACGGGATACCCTCCTCACTATATGTGGAAAGATTCTAGCACGTTTGCAGTTTCAAGATATTCCGCCATATTTTGTTTACTAGGAGCAAAAAGCTTCTTAGTTACTAGTTTATTGACGGCATCATTTTCTTATATCGGAATGTGGAAACTGTATCGGTTATTTACCATTAATTACCCTGATGCAAAAAAAGCATTGGCCATTTGTATCTTATTTATGCCCTCATTGTTATTTTGGGGATCAGGAATAATGAAAGATTCTTATGTACTCGGAGCCACTTGCTGGTTTTCTTACAATTTCTATCATGTGTTTATTGCAAGAAAAAATATATTAATAAATGCATTACTTGTGATTATTAATATCTCAATTATCATGACGTTGAAGCCATATATAATCCTCTCTATTCTTCCTGGAGCTTTATTATGGCTAAACAACGCTTATTTAAAGCAAGTGTCTTCCGGTTTTGTAAAAATCCTGGTAATGCCAATAATAGCAGTGATCATTCTTGGTGGTGGGTTTTTCCTTTACAGAAATATAGGCAGTTTAATGGGAGATTATGGAAACATTGATCAGGCTGTAGAAAAAGCAAAAATTATTCAGGAAGATCTGATGCGCGAAGAGCAATATGGAGCCAATCACTACAACATTGGAAAGATTGACGGAACCGCAGCAGGAATGTCTTCTATTGCTCCACTTGCAATATTCACAGCATTATACAGACCTCTATTTTTTGAAATCGGATCACCGTTAATGGTTATTTCTGCATTTGAAAACACCATTCTCCTATTACTCACATTAATTCTCTTCTTTAAAACAAATCCTCGAAAAGTAATCCGCATAATTATTAGCGAACCCTTAATCTTATACTCTATTTTCTTTAGTATTTTATTAGCATTTGGAGTGGGTATGGCTAGCACCAATTTTGGAGCTTTGTCGCGCTATAAGATTCCATTTATGCCATATTATTTCTCAGCTCTTTACTTGGTTTACCATTTAAATACTGCAAAAATATACGTGAAAAAACATAGCTGATAATGTGAATAGTTGCTAATCTTATTGAGTTGGAAATTTACATCCATTTTGAATACCACATCTGAAACATTAAAACGTACCATAATTTGGTCTCGTATTCCTTCCGTCCCATGTAAAAATCTGTCTTTAATTTTGAAATATATTCCCAATTAAAAACACCTTGTTCAGTAATGTTTTTTTCATTAATAAATGCATCAATTCGTTCTTTTAATTCTTCATTCATCCATTTAGCAATAGGAATTGCAAATCCCATTTTAGGACGATCCATCATTTCCTTCGGAATATATTGATGTACAATTTCTTTAAGAATATGTTTTTTTACTCCGCTATGATATTTGAAATTATCAGGCAGGGTAGCTGCCCACTCAATAATGCGATGATCCAAAAATGGTTCTCTTCCTTCCAGGCTTACACTCATAGCAGCTCGATCAACTTTTTGCATAATATCATCTACCAAATACGTTTGGTAATCTATCGCCATCATATAAGCCAATGGAGAGAACGTGTCTTTTTTTAATTCATTACTAATGTATGCGGTATCTAAAACATCTACAGAATCTTTCAAAACTTCTTGAATTTGCTCATCTGTATATTGTTGACTCAAACTCAACATTATTTTTTCGGGAGAAGGATCTGCCAATATTCCCTTTAATTTTTCGTAGCGATTATGAAAATTATATCTATTCTTTAAAATAGGAATATTATTAGAAGGAATCATATTCATTAATCCTGCTAAAGACTTTCGAGCAAAACCGGGTATTTTATTGAGTTTATTCCCGTAACGAATTAAATAATCGTATCTATTATAACCTGCAAATATTTCATCTCCGCCATCAGCACTGAGCGCAACCGTTACTTTTTCTTTCGCCATTTTACTCACCAACGTAGTTGGAAGAGCGCTGCTATCGGCGAACGGCTCATCATAATAATGGGGTAAATCATCAATTAAATCGATTGCTTCTTTTTGCGTACATGAATATTCATGATGATCTGTTCCCAGATGCTTCGCTACATCTTTAGCATAAGGAGCCTCGTTCAATCCAATATCAGGAACACCTATCGTAAAAGTTTTCAACTTATCTGTCCTATCTTTTTGCAATAAAGCGGTTACACAAGCACTGTCATAACCTCCGCTTAAAAACACGCCTACAGGAACGTCCGCAACCATTCTATACTCAAAAGCCGATTGTAATATTGTTTCTGTTCCTGCTTTTGCTTCTTCCATGGAAATATTCTGCTTAGGACTATTGTAAGAATCATAAACATTCCAATAACATTTCGAATTGTGTTTCTTCGTTTTTAAATCAAATAGTAAATAATGACCAGGTTTTAATTTGCTGCAATTTTGAAAAATACAATGGTTTGTAGGTACATTTCCATATTGCATAAAAGCACCTACTGCATCGAGGTTAATCTCTTTTTTAAAATGAGGATGCGCATGAAAAGCCTTTAGTTCTGATCCAAACAAAAATAAACCTTCGTTCCAGTAATAAAAAAAAGGTTTTACGCCTACTCTATCTCTAACACAAAAAACTTCTTGCTTTTCTTTATCATAAATTACGAAAGCAAACATTCCAATAAACCTTTCTAAGCAGGATGCTCCCCACTCAGCATAAGCATGCAGAATCATTTCGGTATCAGAGTTGTTTTCAAAAACATGACCCAACTTTATTAATTCAACCTTCACTTCTTGGTAATTGTAAATTTCACCGTTAAAAGTCAAATACAAATGTGCGAACTTCATTGGCTGTTTAGCGTTCTCCGATAAATCAATAATAGACAACCTTCGATGCCCTAACCCTAACTGAAAATTAGTTTCTGAAATCAACTCTGTTCCAGACCCATCTGGACCACGATGATTAAGTGTGCTGGTCATGTTCTCCAAAATTTCTTTTGACGATTGCTTATTAAAATCAATTATGCCAGTAATACCGCACATTTTATATGTTATTTAATATTAAACCAAGCTTAATTGCCTGACTTTCCCTTGAGAATTGCATTCTTAACTCATTATCCATTTGGCTTTGATCCTCATTATGCATAAACTTATCATATTCATTACAAAGAAAAGCATAAACAGAATTGACATCGTCAAAGATGAATCCAGATCTTGATGCTTTAACAATCTCATCAATAGAACCTCCATCTCCGGGCACAACAATAATTTTTGATCCTGAGCCAATATATTCATATATCTTACTAGCTATTATACCCGCATGACCTTTCCAAGCAACATGCAAAAGTAAATGAGATTCCTTCTCAATTTTTAAAATTTCAGATTTAGGAATTCTTAAAGAAGTTTTATAGTAATTCTCATAACCCTCTAATAATTTTTCTACTCTGGTTTTTTGAGCTAAATCCAAATCAAGGCCTGGGAAAAACAAATTACAGCTTGGTTTTTTTGCTTGAATAAATCTTTTATAAGCTTCTA
>Ga0233450_10005427_pt1 | contig 11071 bp, 5 predicted proteins | sample 011ome_30_FD_189956 | JGI IMG/M metagenome (GOLD analysis project Ga0233450, IMG submission 189956) | Coastal salt marsh microbial communities from the Groves Creek Marsh, Skidaway Island, Georgia - 011501CT (spades assembly) | ecosystem: Environmental > Aquatic > Marine > Intertidal zone > Salt... | reverse complement strand
CTTGATGCGATTTAGTTGATACCAACGAACAATGGAGTTCAACATGGGTAATGAGTGCCTTGACCGATTTACCGACACCAAGAGTAGCAAGTAAATTTATTTTTCCCTAGCCTCGAAAGCGTGAACCGCCTCGCGTGCAATGCGCTGCAGGTACACTGCCTCGACTCTAGGAAGCCGTCCAAAATAGTCGTATTGCAGGCCCTTCAAATCATCGTCGTAGAGTGAAAGGTAAACAACACAGGCACCGAGATAGGTCCCCCGGAGGTTGGGATGTGTCCCATCAAAATCCGCGTGTAGCGCAAAATCGGGACGCTCGCTGTAGGACCGCTCGAACGCCAGCCCCACGGGAATAACGCCCGCATCCGCCACTTTGCCCGCTTCGATATACATGCTCGCAATACGGTCGATCATACCCTCAGCTGCGCGACGGTGTGGCGCCACATACGCATGGGTCATGTAAAGCCATGGTTCTGCACCTATCGACTGAGCTTTTTTTGCGTAGGCCGTCGCTGTTTTTATGAATACGTTGCGCGTTTCATGGGTAAGAGGCTCAAAACTCCCCCCTTGCATGACCACCGCCTGAAACGGCTCATCGACACCAATCTGCCCTGGCGCGAGCAACCAGTCGATATTGTGATGCTTGAGACGGGCGCCACCTATTGTTGCCGATTTGTACTTAATATCCCGACTTCTGAGCATTGGGTACCGCTCAGCCACCATCCGCTTTACGTGGTTATGAAGGCTGTCGTTGTAATACAGATAACTGTTTCCGATAAACAACACGCGGGTTGGCGGATACTCTTCTGCGACTACACCGGCGGAGAAAAATCCCGCAAGTAAAGCCAAGAGCCCGTGAAGCAGTGTTTTTTTCATCAGTTAATCCTCTAAAAAACTCAACCGACAGTCTGCTCGCCTAGAACACGAGGGGTACAGCGAGCGTTGCAAGCAACGTAAGCACTACCAACGCGACAAGGTTCATGAAAAAGCCCGCACGGACCATTTCCGGAATGGTGAGCACACCTGAGGAAAAGACGATGGCATTCGGAGGTGTTGCAACGGGTAACATGAAGGCGCAGCTTGCGGCTAATGTGACTGGCACGCATAGAACCAGTGGTTCTATCCCTGACTGCGCGGCAATCGCAGCAATGACGGGAAGGAACGTTGCCGTTGTTGCCAAGTTGCTTGTGAGTTCGGTGAGAAAAACAACTAAGCCTGCAGCCGCTACGATAAGCACCAGTGTTCCTAGATTTGCCACAGGCAACAACGACTCGCCTAGCCACACCGCGAGGCCAGACGCCGATACCTGAGCGGCAAGTGCGAGACCACCACCAAAAAGAATGAGAACGCCCCACGGCAAGCGCGAGACATCATCCCATTCCATAAGGCGCATCGACGAACTTCTCTCCGAAGGGATGACGAACAGCAATAGCGCTGCGGCCATGACAATACCCGCATCACTGAGACCTTCAAGCCCTGCGATGTTATTGAGCCACTTTCTCGACATCCACAACATGACCACCGCTAAGAACACAAGTCCGACACGCCGCTCTGGCACTGACATTCCACCCATTTCACGGCGCATATCCTCGATAACGCCCGCTGCCTCAGGGCTCGAAGGAACATCCACACTGAACGCCACCCGGGTAAGCACAAGCCATCCCAAGGGGAGCAGAACCATTGCCAGTGGTAAGCCAATGAGCATCCAGTCGAAAAACGCGATTTGTTTGCCGTAGGTTTCTTCAACAAATCCGGCCAACAAGACGTTGGGGGGAGTACCAATAATCGTAGACATGCCCCCAATCGTGGTGGCGTATGCAAGGGCAAGTAACAAAGCCACTTGAAAGCGACGTTTAGCAGCGTCCGAGACGCCTGCTGACTTCTCAGCCACCATAGCGGCAACCGATGCCGCGATAGGCAGTAGCATCATGGCGGTGGAGGTATTGGTCATCCACATGGAAAGCAGGGCGGCAGCCAGCATAAAACCCAGAATCAGCTTCCGTCCGTCAGTCCCGGTTCTCGACAAAACGCTCAACGCTATCCTGCGGTGTAAGGACCATTTCTCAACGGCCAGTGCCAATACAAACGCGCCCATAAACAAAAATATTGTCGGGTGAGCGTAGCTCTGAGCAACGGCTTTTACCGGCATCACCTGTAAAAGCGGAAAGCTCACCAGCGGAATGAATGCGGTTGCCGCAACTGGAATCGCCTCGGTCGACCACCACGTTGCCATCCACAGTCCGACGCCAGCAACCAGCCAAGCCTCGCGCGACATCGCCTCTTGCCCGCCACTCGTGAGCAACATGAACAAAAAGAATAAGGGGCCGGCCCAAAGGCCAATCTGCTTAACGGTAGATTGTTTCTGATCTTGAGTTGTATCCATCACTTGCCCCCAAAGACAAAAAGGCCCCCTTACGGAGGCCTTGATCATACGGCAGATCTTTCGACTGCCTTATCGGTAGATTTAGAAGCTCAACCGCAGGTCGAGATACATGTAACGACCATAATCTGAGTGTGCATCGGCGAAGTAACCGAAGTATCGGTCTGCTAAGGGTGCACGCTCGTCCGTTAGGTTCTTCACCCCAAGACGCATACGCGCACCGGTATCAGCAATATCGAAGCGATAATCAAAGGTTGCGTCATAAGTCGTCATCGACGGAATGACGTAGCGCTGACCATCGCTGAGCGTTAATGAGCTCTGGTAGAACGAGCCAACCTGGTAGCCGGACAAGGACGCACCAAAGTCACCTTTACGCCATCTCAAGCTCGCACGGTGACGCTCTTCCTGGTTGCCGTCTCGTCCGACAAGATCGGCAAATCCATCGATTGGGATGTTCGCAGGGATTTGACCCGAGGCTTGGCTCGCAACCAACAGAGCGGCATCGCCGGAGGCTTCTTGCTCGAACGTATCGAGGAACGAACCGTTATAGCGGAAGCTGAAGTTACCTAAATCGGTATCCATTTCGTAATAAACCGCGATGTCATAGCCTTCCAACGTGCGCTTATCGAGGTTTGCATACGCGTCATCAACACGAATAGTGTCACCACCGGGGCAAATCCCCGCTTCGGTAAAGGCCGCAATTTGATCATCATCCGGCGCCTGACGAACTACTGCAGGGTTGAACGTCATCGAGCAGTTGGCTGTGCCCGCCTGCAAGCGGTAGTAGAGATCCAAAATCATGTGGTTCTCTTCACCAAAGAGGCCGATCGTGTCGTCTTTCTCGATCGTCCACCAATCAGCGGTTAGCGTCAGACCTTCCAGCGGCTCGAGGACAAAGCCGATCGACGTGTTCTCTCCGGTCTCGGAGCTCAGGAGTTCGCTACCCTGTGCCGAACGTTGAATCGAGTTACTGCAATCAAGGTCATACACCTCATTGGTGACCTGATTAGCATACTCACAGGTCCAGTCAGTTCGAGTGTTGCTTCGCGCAACGAGTCCTTCGTTCACCGTCACCAAGTTTGGCGCTCTGAACGTTTCTGACCATGAACCGCGGATCAAGAGCGACTCAACAGGACGATAACCGAAGGCCGCCTTACCCACTGAGATGTTGCCATCGCCAATATCTGAGTAATTTTCATTACGGATCGCCAGCTGCACATCGAGATTTTCAAGCAGTGGGATCTGAAGTTCTGCAAAAGCAGAAGTCACTGTTCGTGAGCCCGAGCTATCGCCCGTTGGGCTCGAGTTCACGATGTCACTGACGTAGGGGTAGGTGTCGCCCTGATAATCAGTAAAAACAATCGTGCCATCTAAACCTGGATCGCGGTCATCCGAATACTCCTCACGACGCCATTCAACGCCGACAAGACCTGCCACAGAACCCGCGCCAATCTCAAAGAGGTCATTGTTCGATACTTTGAAATCGAATGTCGTCAGCTCTGTCTCGGACTTTCGGTAAACGTCAACCAAGATTCTGTCGATGTTCGACCCCTCTCTTGTCGGGTCGAAAGGGTTGAACGCCGCCATGGAGGAGTCGCTGAGCGCCTCTGTTGCCAGCGTGTTGGAGACGCGATTACGGGTGATGTCATCCTTTGTCGCCTTGGCGTAGGACACAGCGGTTTCCCAATCCCAGTCGCCCTGAGTACCTCTCAAGCCTTGAAGAATACGGAACATATCCCCGTCGTTATCGACAATTCTCGGAACCTGTCCAAAACGATAGTTGTCGATGATGAGATCTAAGCCTTCAGCAGGCACGCCCGACATGGCGTCATCAAGATCAGGACCAGAAAGACGCCCAACGCCACTGCCCAAAGGGTTGTAGGGGTTATCTGCACCCATGATCAACTTCACTGAGCTGAAGGGTGCCGAAGCATGACGAATCAAGTTTGTCTCAGACTGATAAAAAGACAATTCGGTAAAGCTCTCGGTGCCATTCTCAAGCTCGTGCGTGATGTTGGCGAAGATGCTCATGCGATCCAGCTCAGACGCCAAATCACGACCGAAGCCATTATTACCGTTCAAGTCGTAGCGATAAGTACCCTGGCCATCCACAGCGCCACACGTTGTCGCATTGATCGCGTACTGACAACGTGAATCACCAATAGGATAAGTCTCGAATTCACCCGCTGTATCGGTAATTACCCCGTTCAAGCTGGTTGGCTCGCGAGAGGTTCGGACATCCATCTGAGGATACAAGCCATTCGCCGAGTCATTCCTGAAGGCTGTATTACCCGCCCAAGGCGAGTCCTCAGGAATCCGGCGTCTGAAATCTGAGTCCGCCCATCGCGAATCGTCATTCGAACTTACGCGATCGCGGTGGTAGTAATTAAAAAACACACCCACGTTTGTGCGGCCATCATTGAAGTTCTGGCCCCATTCAGCCGTGATGCTTTGACGCGTGCTGGGCGTATTTTCGAACTCGGAGTGACGAAAGCGAATGTTGAAGCCTTCAAAGTCGTCCTTGAGAACGGTATTCACAACACCGGCAACAGCGTCGGCACCATAAATAGCTGACGCTCCGTCACGAAGAACCTCAACGCGATCGATGCCCCAGACCGGAATATGGTTCGAGTTAGCTGTATTGACCGGAATGAAACTCCCGCCGACCTCTTCGGTTTGGTACGTCGCAGAGTTCACAAGACGGCGGCCGTTCAGAAGTACAAGCGTATTTCCGGTTCCCAGGTTTCGCAGGTTGAAAGCACCCAAGTCACCCCGCCCCGAGTTAACACCGCCTGAAATGTTCTCGGCTTCGTTAAAAAAGTTCTGGCCGTTTTCAGGGATGAGCGCAAGAAGCTCGTCTCCCGAGTCAACACCCATAGCTTCGATATCAGCGGCGCCAACAACGCTCACCGCAAGTGCTTCTGAAATCGAAGCGCCTTTGATCTGCGATCCAACAACGATGACTTCCTCAATGGCAGTCTCGTCGTCCTGTGCAACGCTGTGTGCTGGGATGGCGCACGTAAGAGCGGCGACCGCAATGGCAAGAGGCTTACGTGCAACACTAAGAGCCCCCGATAAGTGCTTAGACATATTTACTCCTAGGTAGTGTGAGTGGCGGAGCCACTTTTTAAGTACTGTTTATGTTTATGTTTATGTTTATGTTTATGTTTATGTTCAACAGTTGATGAGGATAAAAATAGTACAAGCGATATCGGCGCGCAAGGTCTACCGCCGCAGCGCCATTCCCGCTCGCATATGGGTCAGTTCACCATCATCAATAGCAAAAACACCGTTAACCAGAAGGTAGTCGACACCCTGTGACGGTAGATTCCAGTCAGCAAAGGTCGCACTCTCTCTGAGTGCTTCTGGATCAAAGACCACGATATCAGCAACAGAATCGTCTGAAAGAGTACCTCTGCCCTCCAGTCCCAGTATCTCTGCAGGTAGACCCGAGCTTGCTCTCACAAACGCCTCGAGGGTCAGCGTTTCCCGCTGGCGGACATAGGTGTTGTACTTTCTGGGGAAACTCCCAAACTTTCGCGGGTGTCCCTCGGTTCCGTCACTCGAAGTGGCCACCCAGGGCTCGACCATGAACGTCTCGATATCGGCCTCGGTCATGTTGAAGGAGACAACGCGCGCGCGCCCTTCTATAAGCAAATGCGCAGCCGCCGCCTGGGGCGACATATCCAAGGCGGCGGCGATATCGTCGAGGCGCAGTCCATGCCACTTCGCATTCTCGGTCTCGACCAAAAGCAGGCTCTCAGGCCCTCCTCGACGCTCTATATTGAGAGCGATATCCCCTAGGATTTCGTCTCGAGTAAGCGGATCGTTTAAACGAGACCGAATGCCTTCCAGACCACCGGCTTGAAACTCCCGACTCACGACCGCGCTTTTGAGTTGCGTTGAGGATGCGACCCAGGGGTATTGGTCGGCGGTGATTTCAAGGCCGCTGGCACGCGCTTTTTTGATTTTATCGACAATGTTGCCCGACGTTCCCCACACGTCTTTACCGAGTACCTTTATGTGAGCAATGTGCGCAGGGATATTCGCCTCCTCAGCAATTCTGATCACTTCGTCTACCGCGGCAGCAACACCTACCCCACGCGAACTCTCTGCTCGGATGTGGGACTCATAGATTCCGCCCTCTTGTGACACCAACTTGGCGAGCTCGATGACTTCCTCGGTAGTGGCATATGAACCGTCGGCGTAAAACAAACCTGTGGAGAGTCCGAACGCCCCCTCATCTAAGGCGCTCTTGAGTATCCCCTTCATAGTCTCGATTTCTTCAGAGGTTGCCGTCCTACCAGTATCATCCATAACGCGCCGACGTAACGACGCATGCCCCACCAATTGCGCCACATTGAGGCCCGCACCGTGCTCAAATATGCGCTCAAAACGACGGTTGATACGGGTCGCACCGTCGCCATCATTACCAATGACAACCGTTGTAACACCCTGGGTCAGGTAGTTTGATAAGAGCGCGCGCTCCGCATCCACCAAATCAGCGCGAGCATGCGTATGAATGTCGATAAACCCAGGCGCAATGATCTTGTTGGGAATGGCGATCTCTCGAGCCGTTGTCGCCGACTCCCCTACCGAAAGCAACGTCACGCTGCCCTTACGGATACCCACATCAGCCTGGAAGGGCTCATCGCCCGTCCCATCAACAACGAGTCCGCCGCGAAATATGACGTCGTACATCACATTGCTGTCCGCTTTTGCTGTCTGCGCGCTCAGTTCAGTGTTCGCCTGCGCGGTCGCCTGGCCAGTCGCCTGTAAATCACTGCGCGCCCCGGTCTCTGATTCCGACTGACGGAAATAAGCTGTCATAAACGCTTCAGCCGCATTGCGACCATAAGCCTTTATGAAATCCCGATCCGTATCGTCTCCAATCTCAAGCGTTGTTGATGAGGCACCATAGGTTGAGAAGAAATAATGTTTTGCGGCGTTGACCTGAGGGTTCTTAGAGACCTGCCTCCGGATTTCAAAACCTTCAAATTGCTGCCGCATTGTCTGGTCAAAAAGGGTCAGCCAGTCCCCGAGCAAATCGGGCATAACCGTGGCCGACTGGTCAGGCTGAGTATAGAAAACCTCATAGTAGGTAGAGTGAAAATCAATCGCTTTGATTAGCTGGCTGTTGTGCGTTTGCAGCCAAGTTGCAACATCCTCATTGACGGCTTGATTCTCAGGTTGCGTGAAAGGCCCCCATTCACGGTTGAGATCTTTCCCCCCTAGGTTGTGCCGCCAGTGCCCTTCATCAACGCCATCGGGATTTATCAGCGGGTACAGCAAAATACCTACCTCGTTGCGAAATCGTTCCGCAAGTGCATCCGACTCGAACAAGCGCTCGATAAAGCCGAATAAGGCGAGCGCACCCGTCGTCTCTGGTGGGTGCTGGCGTCCGAGTAAAAGTAACGTTTTGTCTTTCGGCGCAGTAGTTGCGCGCCATAAATCACGCTCGCCCACAGACTTACCAACCGAGCTCAATGCCAAACCGTGATCTGCGCTCAGGCTGTTCAACCAAGCCGCGTAATGCGAGGTAGTCAGCAACGGTTGTGCGGCGACCACCAGCGACCGATTAGCAGGGACAGTCACCACAAAACCCGCAGCTGACTTATCGGCTTTCACATCAACTCTATCCTCGGGATACGTCTGCCAGGTCACGCCATCCAAGCTTATATCGGGCGTATATCGGTGCTTGAACTTTCCATAGTTGAGGGTAATTCGGACATCTGCCTTGTCTGTAGCCTGCAAGCGAAAGGCATACCATGGGCTTGAGTTAATCGGCGTATTCTCAGGCTCAATCTGAATACTCAAGTCACCGCGCTGCGAAAAATCACAACGGGCAATGTTTCCGCCTTGAAAATTGGTAAACACTTTCAGGGTCTTAGATTTGCATATGGCTCCGTCATCCACTGCCAACGTCAGTGAACTGGCGAGAGAGCTGAGAGCTAAAAAGAAGAGCGTTTTAATCTTCATAACCAACCTGCATTGTTTTTATTGAACGGTCTATTTAACTGTCCCTGTTCGCTGCTTTTGTGACTCAGCTACTCAGCTACTCAGCTACTCAGCTACTCAGCTACTCAGCTACTCAGCTACTCAGCTACTCAGCTACTCAGCTACTCAGCTACTCAGCTACTCAGCTACTCAGCTACTCAGCTACTCAGCCATTATGAGCCCAAGCGGATGCCAGCCCACAACATCCATCATCAATCTTCACAGCTTTTGAGGCTAGTTGCGTAGCGAAATCACCGCCTCGGGATTCGACCAAAAACCGCCCAATAAGTCCGTTTGAGAGATAACGTACAAAGCCTCGCTATCAAGAATCACCCGAGTATCACCGTCAACCGAATAAGGCGCGAGTGTCACTTCCCCAACGGGCACTACAGCCGCCTCTTCAGGCGTATTTTTATTGGCTATTTCGAAGAGGGCGATGCGGTCGACTTGAACGTATTCATCCTCACTAAGACCACTCGCCGCGTACGGCACCGTAAGTCGATCAGTTTCCTCCCCCGCGAGATAGGTAAACGCATAGCGGTTGTATTGCGCCGGGCTGTAACTCCACTCCATCTCCTCACCCAATTCAACAAGTCCCTGTGAGGTTGGCGAGGTGACGTCGCTAATGTTGTATAGCTCTAGCTTAGGAAAGAAGCGCTCACTGGAACCCAAACCGAGTAATAAATCGTCCGACACCTCATGCAGCAAATCGGAGAACCCGGGCACCTCTAGCTCTCCAACAATTGAGGGTTGAGCGGGATCTGAAAGATCGATGACATACAAAGGATCAATTCGCTCAAAGGTGACCATGTAGGCCCGATCCCCCATGAATCGAACGCCGTAGAGATCTTCATTAGGCTTTCCAATCCGAACTTCAGGATCGCCACCCAGTGATCCCAGAACCTCGAGCTCAGGCGCGGCATCGTCGGGCGAGAGTGTGAACAAGCGATGCGTGAACGCATCATCGGGATTTCCTGTCCACTCAGTGGTCACAAGTCGCAGCACCCCAGCAGACTCGCTAATACGAAAATCGGCATTCCCACCACTATAAAGCTCGCCCTGGACCGACTCGGAACCTAGGTAATCGAAGTTATCGCGCGCCAATAAATGGACCAACGTGCTTCGAGGCTCTAAATCCCACCGAACATGCGTCAAGGCGATGAAGGTGCTGCCCATGTAAACACCTGATACCGGTTCGAATGTACATGCAGCGCGCAAAATCTCACCTGTTGCGGCGGATATCGCGAGGAAAGTCGTCAGCGTTGAATCGCTGGGAGCTGGCTCTGCCAGAGGGTGCTCTGGGTCCACTCGATAACAGCTATCGAGCGACAAAGGCTCAACAAGCTCACCGTCGATTCGAACTTCCGGAAGAATATCGGCGTCCTTAGCCTCAGCGAGCAATGCTTCGTTATTGGCAACCTCTTCTTCCGTTTGAGGGTAGCTCACCAAGCCCTCTATATTGGGCGCGTGACGCGAGATAAGGAAGATCTCGTCACCGGCACGACGTGAAGCAACCAGCGCACCTTCTACTGTCAATGTATTGATGAGTGAGGGATTCTCAACATCGGTGAGATCATAGTTAAGCAGTGACACCTGCTCGTCGAGCCAGCCGTCAGAGGTTGTAAGCTGATCGCCAAAGGCGCCCCAGTAAGCTGTTGATAACAACACCTGAAGTCGCGACTCTGAAAGGTACATCCCTTCAGCAGTTTGGCCCTCTTCCAGAGAGATAACACTCGCGGGCGTTGCTGACCCCGAACTTGGGTCAGTCGAATAAAGGGCTATTTCGGTCTCTCCCTCGCCTCCCGGTGGGGGTGGTAGGGCATCAGAGGCAATACGCGGCTCAACAACAAAGCAGCAACCGCTCCGACTTGGAGCGACAGCCAACGTTGACCCGTTGTATTTGACGATATCGAACTCGTCGACGTCAGCTTCCAACGTGTAGGTCGTCGAGAAACCGGCACTGGCTCCAACCGACGCATCAGCAGCGGGTGCCGCTTCAAAAACAGGCCCTCCGGTAGCACTGCGAGTTAGTCCAATTCGGGGTAATTTTGCGGCGTAATCTTTCAGTCCCGCGCCGTCGGACTCACTTCTAACCCATAGCCCGGTAGGGTCTTCTGGTGGTGGCGGCTCGACAACAGTAGGTGGTGGTGCACTTGTGGATCCTCCGCCGCCACAAGCACTCAAAAACGACAGGAGGCACAGGGTAAATAAGTAGGGAAGGCGTCGCATCGGCAAATCTCCAAGGAAATCCGGGTCAGGGTCGTCGATATCTAGGGCTGTCCAAATAACATGCAGTTTTACAAGAGCACTCAGGTCACGTACTCAGTATCAGATGCTACACCATCAGGGCTGCAACGAAAAAAAATACAGCCGCCACGCCAGCGGACAGCAGGGCATAGGGCAACTGGGTAATCGCATGTTGGTAGGTATCACAACCGGCACCCTGCGCAGACAAGACTGTAGAGTCGGAGTAAAAGCAGGCATGACTGCCAAATCCGCTTGCCGACAAGAGTGCCCCGATGACAAGTGGAATACTGACGCCGTAGGCCTCCGCCAACGGGAAAGCCACCGGCATGGCAATCGCGATGACGCCCCAGTTTGAGCCCGTGGCGAAAGACACCGCGGACATGGTGACAAAGATAATCACGGGCAACCATGTTGCGGTCATGAAGGGTTTTACCGATTGAATAACGTAAT
>Ga0233450_10005406_pt1 | contig 11099 bp, 12 predicted proteins | sample 011ome_30_FD_189956 | JGI IMG/M metagenome (GOLD analysis project Ga0233450, IMG submission 189956) | Coastal salt marsh microbial communities from the Groves Creek Marsh, Skidaway Island, Georgia - 011501CT (spades assembly) | ecosystem: Environmental > Aquatic > Marine > Intertidal zone >... | reverse complement strand
TATTCATGCAACTGAAGCAAGTCATGGAGATTTGGGGGGTATAACAAAAAATGATTGCATTTTAGCAATTTCAAATTCAGGTGAAACTTCTGAATTAAACAATGTAATTAATTATTCAAAAAGATTTGCAATTCCTTTGATTAGTATTTCTAGTAATTCACAAAGTTTACTGAATAAAAATTCATCGATTGGTATAGTTTATAAAAAACCTATAGAAGCATGCCCTCTAAATTTAGCTCCTACTAGCTCAACAACAGTGTCACTAGTTATTGGTGATTGTTTAGCTATGGCACTTCTAGAATTAAAAGGATTTAAAAGTAGTCAATTTAAAAATTTTCACCCAGGAGGAAACCTTGGAAAGGATTTGAAAAAGATATCTGATATCATGCACGTAGGTAATTCGTTACCCCTTGCTAAAGAAACAGATAAAATGACAAAGACATTAATAACGATGACTAAAAAAAGTTTTGGTTGTGTAGGAGTTACAAACAAAAGACAAAAATTAATAGGAATAATTACAGATGGAGATTTAAGAAAAAAAATGAATAACAAATTGTTTAATCTTACAGCCTCTGAAATTATGACAAAAAAACCAACTACGGGTGATAAAAATATGCTTGTAGGTGAAGTCCTAAATATTATGAATATAAAAAAAATTACAAACTTATTTATATGTGAAAAAAATAAACCAATTGGAATAATCCATATCCATGATTTATTAAGACTGAGTAGTTAAATTGAATTTTTTATTGTCATTAAATAAAAAAGCTTTTGCAGCATTCTGTTTTGTTTTTATTATTTTTATTTTATTTGTATTTTTGTTAACTTATTATACATCAACTAATGATTCTAAAAATAAAATTAATATCAATGATAAATCTTCTGATATTTCAGAGCCAAAATTTTCTATCAACAGCAAAAAACAAAAAATATCTGTAACTGCGAGAGAGGGGAATTTTTTAACTGAAGATGAAATTGTTTTAGAAAAAAATGTAATTTTTAAATCAAATAAATTTAAAATATATACGGACAACGTTGTATTTAATAAAAGAACTTTAGTTGCATCAAGTCAAACTAAATCAAAATTTATTTCTAACAATACTTCAATTGACTCAGCAGGTTTTGACATTATCGAAAATGGTAATATAATAAATTTTAAAGGTAAAACTAAATTAATTTTAAAATGATTAAAATTGTAATTTTTATTTTAATTATATTTTTAAACTATAAATATGCCTTAAGTAGGAATATTGGTGAGACTGAAATAACAACAGAAGATGGGATAGAAGTTTTTCAAGAAGAGAAATATTACTTATTAAAAAAAAATGTTGAAATAATTTCTGATGAATTTCGATTAAATGGCAATCTTGTCAAAATATACTTTGAAAAAGATTTATATGATATTCAAGAATTAATTGCATCAAGTAATGTAAGTTTTATTTCAAGTGTACATAATATTAAAGGAAAAGGAGAGGACTTAAAATTTAATATTCAAAGTCAAGAAATTAATGTTAGCGGGGAAAGAAGTGAATTATTTCTTGAAACAACTGAGATGTTTTCTGATGGCAGCATTACTGTAAATAATCTTGTTGGATCTTTTTCTATTGAAGGGCCTAATTCAAAATTAATTAGTGATGACATTTTGATAACCGGCTTTATGATTAATGGCACACTTTTTAATCAAAATGGAAATCGAGAAATTAATAATCTTGAGGTTAAAGATGAAAATTTACTTAATATCATTACAACAGACACAGAAATGTTTTCAAAAAAAGCTCTCTATGACAAAAAAAAATCAATTATAGAGTTGTTTGATAGCGTAACAATCGAAAGAGGGGGTGAAATTATTACTGGTGATTATGGAATTTTTGATACAAATAAAAACGCTTACAAAGTTACTTCAAAAAAATCTAATAAAGTTAAAGCTATTATTTCAAATACAAAATGAACAAATTTCAATTACTTAATGATGGGTTAATTATTAATAAAATATCCAAAACTTATGGTAATAAAAAAGTTGTAAGAGATATTAGTCTTTCAATAAAAAGAGGAGAAATTGTTGGTTTATTGGGACCTAATGGTGCTGGAAAAACTACAACTTTTTATATGATTGTTGGTTTAGTAAAACCAGACACAGGAAGCATTCTACTTGATAAAACAGATTTAACCAAAGCCCCAATATATCTTAGAGGAGCTAAAGGCATTGGCTATCTCCCTCAAGAACCTTCAATATTTAGAGGTATGAACGTGGAAGATAATTTATTATCAATTATTGAAGTTGTAGAAAAAGATAAAAATAAGCATCAAATTATTTTAGAAGGTTTATTAAATGAGTTTAACATTAGCCATGTTAAAAAATCTAAATCCCTAGTTTTATCTGGAGGCGAAAGAAGGAGGTTAGAAATTGCTAGAACACTTGCTGCTAATCCAAAATTTTTACTTCTTGATGAACCATTAACTGGTATAGACCCAGTATCTATTGAAGAGATAAAAGTAATTATAAAATCTCTTACAAAAAAAAATATAGGGGTTTTAATTACTGATCATAATGTTAGAGAAACGTTAAAAATTATAGATAAAGTTTATATAGTTAATGAAGGGGGGATTTATTTTGAAGGAAGCCCTGATGAAGCAGTGAGAAATGAAAATATAAAAAAATTTTACTTGGGTTCCAATTTTAAGATTTAAATGATATCAAAAAAAATAAATAATGGAATTAGTGGAAATATTGTTATTCCATCTGATAAATCTATTTCTCATAGATCAATAATTATTCCATCTATCTCTATGGGAGTTTCTGAAATTAATAATTTATTAATGTCAGATGATGTTTTGCATACATTAAATGCATTCAAAGCTTTAGGTGTTAAAATTGAACAATCAAATAACAAAATTACTATTCATGGGAAAGGATTAAACTCACTAACAAAACCTAAAAAAAACATCTATCTAGGAAATTCTGGAACAAGCGCAAGACTTTTAACCGGCCTACTAGCTTCACAGCAATTTGAAACGATTTTAGAAGGTGATAACTCATTATCTTCAAGACCAATGTCAAGAATTATGGATCCCTTAAAATTAATGGGTGCTAAATTTGAAAATATTTCTGGAACACTTCCATTAAAAATCATTGGAAAAGAGCTTAATAAATCAACTATTGAAATAGAAATTCCATCTGCACAAATAAAATCAGGGCTAATATTAGCCGCTCTTAACACAGAAGGGGTAAGTCATATAATTGAAAAAAATATTACAAGAGATCACACTGAAAATATGCTCAAATCTTTTGGGGCAGATATAAGTATAGAAAAAAATAACAATCAAACATTTATTTCCGTAAAGGGAAAACAAGAACTAAAATCTAACAATATTGATGTTCCATCAGATTTATCTAGTAGTGCTTTTTTTATTGTTGCAGCTCTAATCAATAAAGGGTCAAAAATTAATATGAACAATATAAATATAAATCCCTCTAGAAATGGTATTTTAAAAGCATTAAAAAAAATGAGGGCAAAAATAAATATTAAAAATCAAAAAACAGTTTCTGGTGAAATAGTTGCCGACATCGAGGTTGAATGCAGTGATTTAGTAGGGTGTGAGCTAAATGCTGAAATGGCAAAATTTATGATTGATGAGTACCCAATTCTTTCTATTGCTGCAGCGTTTGCAAAAGGAACAAGTATTTTTAGAGGATTAAAAGAATTAAAAGTTAAAGAGAGTAATCGACTTGAACTAATAAGATTAAATTTGCTAAATTGTGGTTGTGATTGTGAAGTGATAAATGATGATTTAATCATTAAACCATCAAGAGAATATACTCCTATAAATAACAAAATTAGAACTGACTTTGATCATAGAATAGCTATGTCTTTTGCAATAATGGGATCAAAAATCGATAATTTAATAATAGAAGACTCAGAATCTATAAATACAAGTTTTCCAAACTTTATTAATAAATTTAATAATGCTGGTGGAAATATCTTGTGAAAAAGATTATCACAGTTGACGGACCAGCAGGATCAGGAAAAGAGAAAATTTCTAAATATATTGCAAGAAAATATAAATTATATCATTTAGATTCTGGTATATTATATAGACGACTTGCATATGAACTTGAAAAAAAAAATATTAAAACATCTGAAACAAATAAAATTAAAAAACAATTAAAAAATATTAAAAAACTGTCTTTGAGGAAAGCTCAAGTTCTTAGAAAAGAAAAGATAGGTAAAGCTGCCTCAGAAATAGCAAAGTTAGATTTTGTGAGATATTTTATAAATTTTCAACAAAGATTAGCAACTAAAACTCTGAATTCAAAAAAAGGATTTGTGATTGATGGAAGGGATATTGGGTCAGTTGTATTTAAAAGAGCTTTTTTAAAACTATATGTAGACGTCGAAGTGAATATAAGGGCTAAAAGAAGATATAAACAGTTGATTGATAATGGGGAAAAGTCTATATACCTGAAAATTTTAAAGGATATTAAATTGAGAGATAAAACTGATAAAACAAGAAAAAATTCGCCTTTAGTAGTGCCAAAGGGAGCTAAAATCATAAATAATTCTCATGCCTTTACAAAAACGATAGCACAAATTAGAAATATTATAGAAGGCGTCAACTAATGGAAAAAACATTATCAAATAAATTATCAAATGAAGAATATGAAGCTTTAATAGCAAAAACTTTTGAAGGGACAATTGTTAAAGAAAAAACTATAGTTACTGGTAAGGTTGTATCAATTGAAAACGAATTAGTTACAATTGATGTTGGTTCAAAAAGCGAAGGGCGTATACCTTTATCTGAATTTCACAGACCTGGTCAAAAGCCAGAAATGAATATTGGTGATTCATTTGATGTGTTTATTGAAAATGTTGATAACTCAAACGGTGAAACAATTCTATCAAGAGAGAAAGCTATTAAACAACAATCATGGAATAAATTACAGGACTCATTTGATAATAATAAAGTAGTTACTGGAATTCCATTTAATAGAGTAAAAGGTGGAATGAGTGTGGATCTAGATGGAGTAGTAGCCTTTTTACCTGGAAGCCAAATAGACACTAGGCAAATTATTCAAGATACAAAAGAACTACTTAATAAACCTCTTGATTTAATGATTCTTAAAATGGACAAATTTAGAGGTAATATTGTTGTTTCCAGAAAGGCAATTTCAGAAGTTGAACTAAAAGAACAAAGAGAAGAATTATTAAACTCAATTAAAGAAGGTTCGGTAATAAAGGGTAAAGTCAAAAATATAACTGACTACGGAGCTTTTATTGACCTTGGTGGAATGGATGGCCTGGTTCATATAACAGATATATCATGGACCAAAGTAAACTCACCTTCAGAAATCCTAAAATTAGGAGAAGACATAAATGTTAAAGTTTTAAAATTTGATCAAGAATTATCGAGATTAAGTCTTGGAATTAAACAACTTACAGAAAACCCTTGGGATAACCTTGACTCAAATATTGAAAAAAATAACGAGATTGAAGCAAAAGTAAACTCGATCAATGACACAGCTATTAATTTATTAATAAATGATAAATATGATGGAATTGTTAACATAAATGAAATGACATGGTTAAAAAAACCACCTCACCCATCCAAATTAGTTTCTATAAATGAGACTATAAACGTTAAAATAATAGATATCGACAATGAAAAGAAAAGAATTTCTTGTAGCCTTAAACAGACAAAATCAAATCCATGGGATAAACTAAATGAAACAGTGAAAGTCAATGACATTATTGATACTGAAGTAGTCAATATTGTAGACTTTGGAATTTTTGTTAAAGTCCATGATGAAATCGATGGTATGGTTCATGTCTCTGACCTCAGTTGGGATGAAAAAAAATGTCAAGTAATACTCGAGCAGTTTAATAAAGGTGACAAAGTAAAAGTAAAAATACTTGAAATAAATGTTGAAAAAGAAAGAATAAGTCTCGGTATAAAACAACTAGAAACTGATCCTTTACAAGATTTTTTAGACAAAAATCCTATTAAATCAATGGTTAGTGGAAAAATTATTGAAATTGATGATAAGTTCTTAAAAATTAATCTTGGAGATAGCATAGTTGGAACAATAAAAAAATCTAACTTATCAAAAGATAAAAATGAGCAAAGAGTAGAAAGATTTGCATTAGAGGAACAAGTGGACTCTATAATTATTTCTATTGATAAAAAAACACGAACATTAAATTTATCTATCAAAGAAATTGAAATTAATGATGAGAAAGAGGCACTATCTAAATATGGATCAAGTGACTCAGGGGCTTCATTAGGAGACATATTAGGATCTATTTTAAAGAAAAAAGAATAGATGTTAAAATCTGACATCTTAAGAAAATTAGGAAAAAAACATCATAATCTAAGCGAGAGTGATATTGAACAAATATTTAATATTATTGTAAAAAAAATAACATCTGCTCTTAAAGATAATAAAAATGTTGAATTAAGAGGCTTTGGAACTTTGAAAAAAAAAATTAACAAAGCTAAACAAGTAAGAAATCCAAAAACCAATGAAAAACTATATAAAAAAGAAAATTTCAAATTACACTTTAAAACAGGTAAGATACTGCATAAAAAACTAAATTCAAACTAATGGTTAATGAATAAAAAAATTATTGTAGCACTTGACTTAGAAAACATAAATAAAGCAGTAAAACTAGTTAAGACGTTAAAGAAAGAAGTTTACGCCTTTAAAATTGGGCATGAATTTTTCTATAATTTTGGAATAAATGGTTATAAAAAAATATATAATATTTGTCCTAAAATTTTTTTAGATCTAAAACTTCATGATATACCCAACACCGTTCAAAAGGGTTTAAAAGCTATTGAAAAATTAAAACCAATTTTTACAACAATACACATTAGTGGTGGCGATGAAATGCAAAAAATTTCAGCATCAAAAAATAATAAGAAAACAAATATTTTAGGTGTTACAGTTCTAACCAGTCTAGATGAAAAGCAAACTCTAAAATACTACAAAGAAAAAAATGTAAATATTTTGGTTAAGAAATTTGCAAAATATGCAAATAAAAATAATCTGAGAGGTTTAGTTTGTAGTCCGCTTGAAATAAATATAGTTAGAAAAGAAGTTGGGGAAAAAATGATTTTGGTTGTTCCTGGTATAAGACCTAATAAAAAACCTTCTTCAAAAAAAGATGATCAAAAAAGAACCCTTACTCCTAAAGAAGCGATTAATCTTGGTGCAGATTTTTTAGTAATAGGTAGGCCTATTATTGAATCAAAAAATCCTTTAGAAACTATTAAAAAAATCAATCAGTCAATTCAGTAATATGATTTTTAAAATTTGTGGATTAAAAAATGAAGAGTCTCTTTATTGTTGTGAAGAAAATAATGCAGATTTCTTTGGTATGATATTTTATGAAAAAAGCCCAAGAAATATAACTCTGAATGAGGCAGAAATTCTAATAAATTCTTCTAAAGAATTGAGAATTAGACCAGTAGGTGTATTTGTCGATCACGAAATTAATGATTTAAAAAAAATTATTTCATCCCTTGGCTTAAAGCACATCCAACTACATGGAAATGAAGATCAGTTGTATATAGATGAAATTAAAACACAATTTGATATTAAAATTATAAAAAAAATATCCATAAACAATTCTGAAGATTTAAATATAATTAACAAATTTAATAATATTGAATATTTATTATTTGATTATAAACCCATTAAAAATGAGCTTCCTGGAGGAAATTCAAAATCTTTTGATTGGAATTTGTTAAAAGGAAAAGAAATTAAACTACCTTGGTTTATTTCAGGAGGTATTAATGAAACTAATATAAAAAAAATACAAAATTTACTAAATCCTAATGGTATTGACCTCTCATCGGGTGTAGAAGTGTCAAAAGGTATAAAAAGTAATTCAAAAATAAATAATTTATTTAAAAAATTTTATGAAAATTAGAAATTCATTAAAGCAATTACCAAATGAAAAAGGATATTTTGGATCTTTTGGAGGAAGATATGTTTCAGAGACTTTAATGCCACTTATTTTAGAAGTTGAAAAAGAATATAACAAAATTAAAAATGATAATAATTTTAAAAAAGAATTAGACCATTATATGAAAACATATGTGGGTAGACCAAGTCCACTGTTTTTTGCTGAGAGAATTACTAAAGACCTTGGTGGGCCTAAAATTTATTTTAAAAGAGACGAATTAAATCATACCGGAGCACATAAAATCAATAATTGTATGGGTCAGATTCTTTTGGCAAAAAGGATGGGTAAAAAAAGGATAATTGCAGAAACTGGGGCTGGGCAACACGGTGTTGCAACGGCAACTGTTTGTGCATTATTTGGCTTACCTTGCATAGTTTATATGGGTGAAAAAGATATCAAGAGACAATCACCAAATGTTTTTAGAATGAAGCTATTAGGAGCAGAGATAAGAAGCGTTACCACTGGATCAAAATCATTAAAAGATGCAATGAATGAAGCTCTTCGTGATTGGGTAACAAATGTAAAAGATACTTTTTATATAATTGGAACAGCTGCCGGTCCACACCCTTATCCTGCAATGGTGAGAGATTTTCAATCAGTAATTGGTGAAGAAGTAAGACAGCAAATATTAGAAGCAGAAAATAGACTGCCTGATTTATTAATGGCGTGTATTGGTGGTGGCTCTAATGCTTTAGGTTTATTTCATGAATTTCTAGATGATAAGCAAATAGAAATGATCGCAGTTGAAGCGGCTGGACACGGTTTAAAATCAGGAGCACATGCTGCTAGTTTAAGTGGAGGAAAACCAGGCATTTTGCATGGTAATAAAACATATTTACTACAATCACAAGATGGTCAAATTGATGAAGCCCATTCTATATCTGCTGGCTTAGACTACCCTGGGATTGGTCCTGAACATTCTTATTTATTTGAACAAAAAAGAGTTCAATATATGTCTGCTACTGACAAAGAGGCAATTGATGCTTTTCAATACTGTTGCAATTTAGAGGGTATTATACCGGCACTTGAACCATCTCATGCACTTGCAGTTTTAAAAAAAATAGCAAAACAATACAGTAAAGATAAAATTGTTGTTATGAATATGTGCGGTAGAGGTGATAAAGATATTTTCACTATAGCTGAAGAATTAAATATTAAATTATAATGTCAGAAAGAATTAAAAAAATATTTGAAACAAAAGGAAAAAAATTAGTCACCTTTACAACTGGTGGAGATCCAGATTTAAATACAAGCTTAGAAATTCTTAAGACTATAATTACCAATGGGATAGATATAATCGAGATAGGGATGCCTTTTTCTGACCCAATGGCGGATGGTCCTACAATTCAAGAGTCTAGTGTAAGATCATTAGAAAATGGAACAAAAATAAATGATATTTTTGAATTAGTTATGAAAATAAGAAAGTTTAACAATGAAATACCAATTATTTTAATGGGTTATTATAACTCAATATTTAATTTAGGAATTGATAATTTTACTTCTAAATGCGCTGAGACAGGTGTTGATGGTTTAATAATTGTTGACTTACAACCAGAGGAAGATTCAGAACTATTTACAAAATCTAAAGAGAGAAATATTGATCTTATTAGGTTAATAACTCCTACAACTGATCAAAAAAGATTAATTACTATTTTAAGTAATGCATCTGGATTTTTATATTATGTAACTGTCACTGGTATAACAGGTCAAAACTCTGCAAATATAGAGGATTTAAAAAAATCAATTAATGAAATCAAATCATCGACAAAATTACCTATTGTTGCAGGTTTTGGAATAAAAAATAGAAATGATGTAGAGCGAATTAGTCCTTTTACAGATGGAGTTGTTGTTGGTTCAAGTATTGTCAATATTATTAAAGATAACTTAAATGATAAAAACAAAATGATAAATGAAATTAAAGTCTTTACGAAAGACTTAAAAGAAGGAATCAAAGAATGAATTGGTTAACAAATTTTGTAAAACCAAAACTTTCAGCTCTTGTTAAAAGAAAAGATGTTCCTGAGAATCTATGGCAAAATTGCCCTTCCTGTGGAAGCATGATTCATCATAAAGATCTTAAAGAAAATTTAAGAGTATGTAATACATGCAATCATCATTTTCGCATGTCTGCAGATGATAGAATTAAATTGCTTTTTTCTAAAGATGAAACCCAAGAAATTGAGTTGGATAAAATTAGTGATGATCCGTTAAATTTTTCAGATAAAAAAAAATATAAAGATAGACTAAAAGAATATAGAAAAAAAACCAAAAGAGAAGATGCGTTTATCTTATTAAATACAAAAATTGGTCAATCAAATATTGTTTGTGGTTTAATGAATTTTGCATTTATGGGTGGATCTATGGGGAGAGCAGTTGGTGGTGCAATTGTAAAAGGAGCACAAACAGCTTTAGAAAAAAAATGTCCTTTTGTGATATTTACATCTTCTGGAGGTGCAAGAATGCAAGAAGGTATAATTAGCCTAATGCAAATGCCACGAACAGTTGCAGCTGTAGAGTTACTAAATCAAAATAAAATTCCGTATATTGTTGTGTTGACTGAGCCAACCACAGGCGGTGTAACTGCGTCTTTTGCTATGTTAGGTGATATAACTATAGCTGAACAGGGATCTACTATTGGCTTTGCCGGTAAACGCGTTATACAAGATACCATACGAGAAGAACTTCCTATAGATTTTCAAAAAGCAGAATATTTAAAAGAGCATGGAATGGTTGATATAGTGTGTCACCGAAAGGACTTAAAAAGTAATCTTGAAAACGTAATTAATCATATCACTTAATAAAAGTGATTTCTAAAACAGATAATTTATTAAAAGAATTCATCAATCTTCATCCAAAATTTATAGATTTATCCCTTTCTAGACTTGAAACTTTACTTGAAAAACTTGGTAATCCCCATAAAAACCTTCCACCTACAATTCATATTGCAGGAACTAATGGAAAAGGATCGACATTAAGTTTTATTAAAAATATTCTAAAAAATAATAATTATTCAGTTCACACTTACACATCACCACATCTAGAAAAGTTTAGTGAAAGAATAAACATCAACAACAAACAAGTAGATGCAAGAAGGTTACTAACAAGTTTAAAATTTGTAAAAAAAATAAACAA
>Ga0233450_10005379_pt1 | contig 11136 bp, 12 predicted proteins | sample 011ome_30_FD_189956 | JGI IMG/M metagenome (GOLD analysis project Ga0233450, IMG submission 189956) | Coastal salt marsh microbial communities from the Groves Creek Marsh, Skidaway Island, Georgia - 011501CT (spades assembly) | ecosystem: Environmental > Aquatic > Marine > Intertidal zone >... | reverse complement strand
AGTTGTAGTAGAACATCTCTATCCATATATACTAAAAATTACCCCCTATATTGACCCCCATTTTTAGGGGGGTTTTCTATATACGCCCCCTAAAGGGGGCGGTGCCCCGTTTCAATTAAGCGCGCTTTGGGTTCAATATTGTTCTCTATATTAGGGGGTTGTTTTACTACAATTATAACCCTTGTCTTATAATAACTCAAACTGTATCAATATGTATCATTCCAAATCTCCGTTCGTATTCTTTGATACTCGCTTCTAATGTTTTTTTGTTCCAGAGTAAATACCACGACAAACTACCAGCACTCATTGGGTCATCAATGTTGTCTCTATAATGTCTCTTCCTATACAATTCTTTTCTTTTGTCGTCCTTATGTATGGTGTAATTATCATAACGCTTGTCTCCAAACTGGATAGTCTTAACATTTTCCTTCTTTCTATCATAGAATACTGCTTTATATCTTTTGTTCGCTGTTCCATCTTGTAGAGTGAAGAACATATATATATTATAAAACATAAAAATAATAATACACTAAAAATATTATATTCAATATATATATATGACTGACAAAGATGAACCAAAAATGATTTTAGTGAATAAACTGGAACCTATGAGTGAGTTTATACCTTTTGGTCGCTACCTACTCAGTCTTAAACAATTACAAAAGAATCGGTTTATGTTGAGAACCAAAGCAAAAAATCCTATTCTATCTTTTAAAACAATTCTTCTCACGAAAAAAACAAAAGCGATAGTCCAAAATCTTTTGAGACAAAATCCAATCTCCTATGAGGATATAGATGCCTTAGACGAAGAAGAGAAAGAGCAGATTGATACAATTGTCTCAAAGACCGAAATCACAGACAGATTGAAAATACCTAATACGAAAAAAACGAGACTCGAGCGTGATTTAAACAAATTTAATGTATTGCGTGGGAGTATTATAAGTGGGAATAATTCAACCGAATTGTTGAAAGATTTTAGATTATTATTATTGAAATTATCAAATAGTGGGTATATTTCTAAAAAAGAAACCAGTGAAGTGCTAATGGAAATGCTAAAGCTCAACATATAAATATATTTATCCAATCTAGAGACAAATATATTCAAATACTTATTGAATGTTTAGCAGAAAATTCTTATGCTTCATAGAACCCAAATGGCGTTTGAAATTGCTATAAGATACAACAGTATTACAATCGCATAACAACTTTCTATTATTTTTTTGTTTTATTTTGTCTCTGTTTAGGGTATAATATCTTTTTTTTTGTTCTATGAGTTGTGATTGATTCTCTAAATAATATTCGTGTTTTCTTTCTAAAATCTGTTCTTTATTATTGTGGTAATATGTCTTTTGGTGAGACATTCTATACTATAAATTTAAAAACTTATGCTTGTTTTATCGCAGGTGATTTAAAAGCATACTTTAGGATATTTTTTTATCTATGGTTATAATATATGAAGTTAGTAAATCTTAATCTTTCAGCAGAGCAGATTAGAAAAGTGAGGAAGTCGCTTCCAATAAAAATCAATCCTAAACACAAATGTACGATGTCAGGCGAAGGAATATCAATGCTAGTTGATGAAGGCACATTTAACCATCTCAGTAAAAAATTTGATACAAATAAAGGTCTCTTATTCAAGTTGTCTCAAAGCGAGATTGATGCTAATAAAGATTTAGATAAAGTAGCAGATGAAGATGTGAAAGAGGTTATGTCAGGCGCTGGTTTGTTCCGCCACAAAAAACAAACAAAAAAAGCAATCAAACATATTGTCTCCGCTTTAGAAGGAAATATGGAAGGAAAAGGTCTCATTAAATCTGTAAAAAAGGGTGCGAAGAAAGCAACGAAATCGGTAGTCAAATCAACCAAAAATGTTGTAAAAGATGTTTCTGCTGATGTGAAAAAAGAAGCAGAAGAAGAACTCAAAAAAACCATATCTAAAGTTAAAAATCAAGCACGAAAGGCAATTCCCCCTGAAATGGTTGAAACGGTAGATTTAGTGAAAAAATCGGTAAATGCAGTAAAAAAATTTGATGCTAAAAAGATTGACAGGATCATTTCCGACATACCAAAATTCTACAAAGACGAAATAAAGGACACATATGTCGGTCAAGCGCTTCGTGAGGCACTTGTAATAGGCAGTGATATAGCAATGGACGCAGCCATATCAGCAATGTATTCGAATCCGTACACGGCAGGATTGGCGCCGATGGTACAAATCGCATGGGAAACCGAACAAGCGAGCGGTCAACCTATGACACGTAGTGTGATTCAAAAAATAGGACTCGGTCTCAAACTCTCAGGCGAAGGTTTGCGATTAAGTGGGAAAGGGCTCAAAGCAGGTGCAGGACTCAAAGCAGGTGCAGGACTCAAAGCAGGAGCTGGTCTTCGTATGGGTTCGGGTGTGGAAATTGTAAAGCATAAAGTAGATCCATTTTTTATGGAAAACAAACTTACCAATCAACCAACCGAAAAAACCAAAGTTGTTAAACAAAAACCACACGAAGACAAAGTAATTTTGGGACAAGGCGGTGGTCATAATATTAGCGGTTTATTTTTACAAGCACCAGTTATGTCAGGCATATTGCGTCCTCGTCCTCTTAAACGAGTTTCTATGTTAGAAGGAAAACACCAATAAATAGAGACAAAGGGTAGGGTTTCAATTTTTACATTTGTCTCTAAATACACTAATTCATTTGATTTCGATGTAGAACCAAAATTTATATTTAGCAAATTTCTTTTTGTAATAGTTTATCAACTTTTTTTTATCCATTATATAATCAATATATTTTATTAGTTAATTTTAGAAAAATAAAATATTTATATAAAATATAAATGGAACAACAAATCATAGATATTCTTAAAGACAAACGCCCCAACCTTCACCAAAAAAGCATCAAGACTTACGTGTCTCTTCTAAAAAATATTATGAAAAATATGGGATACGAAGATTTAGAAGATTTAAATAAAAATAGTGGAAAGGTAATTGAATTTCTAAAAGAAAAATATGAAAATATTAATGGACTCAAAACTAGACTCAGTTCTCTCTATGTAATAACTGAAAACAAAGAGTATCATACCGATATGATGGATAATATTACAAAATACAACGAAGAGACAAATAAACAAGAAAAAAATGATAAACAAAAAGACAATTGGTTAAGCACCGAAGAAATTCAAACCATTTATGACGACCTTGAGACAAATATTAAACCACTTTGGAAGAAAAAGGATTTATCAACCAAAGAAATATTAAAAATTCAAGACTTCGTTATTTTGTCTCTGTTTACGCTTATCCCACCTCGTCGTGCGATGGATTACATAGAATTCAAAATCAATAACATTAACACCAATAAAGACAACTATATCAAAGGGACTAATTTAGTATTTAATACCTACAAGACATCAACTCAAAAGGGTCAGCAAAAAATAAATATCCCTAAAGAATTGAAAAATATTTTGACCAAATACATCAAACTCATTAGTGACAAAAGTGATTACCTAATATTTAACAATAAATTTCAACAACTATCAACACCAAACTTTACTTTAAGACTGAATAAAATATTTGGAAATAAAAAAGTCAGTGTAAATATGATTCGTCACATCTATTTAAGTGAAAAACATAGCGATAATCTAAAAGATATGAAGCAAGACTTCGCTGATATGGGCTCATCTCTTCAACAGTCAAACGTCTACATCAAAAACGACTAAATAAAATAGAATATTAGTATTTTATTTAGGAAAAAATTAAACTTCTTGTTCTTCTGCTGCTCGGTCAGCGTATGCCCTTCTATATTTGCGATATTCGGTTTCTTCTTTTGACGACTCACGACGTGGTTTTATTTTAATTGCTTTGGGTAATTTTTTGGTTAATTTTAGTTTAGGAGTTGTTTCCATAGGTGTATCTTCCATAGGTGTTGCTTCCGTAATCATACTACTCCTAATATCGCTTTTATTTTCAACATTAATTATAGTCATATCAACTACTCCAAAATTATCTTCCAATGCTTTATTCAACCACGCTAAAGCATCAATATAACTTCCTTTAAAAGTATAAAATAAATTGTCAATCGCTCCACGATAATTTTTACTTATCATTCCAGTCTTTTTGTCTAATATACCACGAAATTCTTTTAGAGCCACTTGACCTTTGATTTTATCTCTAACAAAATCCTTAACTTGAGTTAGGTTCGGTAATGAGGTTTTTTGTTGATTTTTTAAGATAGTAAGTGTAAGCATAGAATGAGTTGCTTGGAGCGTTTGGGGCGTTGGTTTAGTGAAATTCTCTTCAAATACTTTTTGGAATATAGGAAATCTTTCAAGTAGTCGTTCTTTTAGGGTGATATCTAAACTTTGGATAAATTGTTTAGCAGTATAAAGAGTTGCTCCCAATTCGCTTACTAAAAGACGCTGTAGATTAGCGTCTAGATTTTCTTTATTGAGGAATGATTCCAGTTCGGGCGGTTCTTGATAATTTTCTAAATTGAGAGACACACCTGTATCTATCATATGGTTATAATCTCGTTCAAAGCGTTTCCTAACATCAATCTTTAGTTGTAACTCTTTCATCCGTGCTTTTTTTATCAATTGGAATTCTGTCTCGTCTTTAGCAACAATCATTATGTATTATATGAATATTTTATTTTTGTAAAAAATATATTACTACTATATAATATGACAAGTACCATTGTTCTAAAATCAAGCAATATCACCGACAAAACGAATTCAGTATTTAAATATGACTTTCCAAATAGTGTTAATTTAGTAGACCACGAAGTTGCTCTCGTTTCAGCGAGTATGTATTATTCTTGGAACAACATTTCTACTGTTTTAGAAAATAGAACATTTCAATACCAATATGTAGATGGAACGGATACATTACAAACGGTAACCCTGACATTAGACGAAGGTCTTTATGAAATTAGCGACCTAAATAAAGCCCTACAATTTAGTATGATACAACAAGGTTTATATTTAACGGATAATACAAGTAGTGAAAATATTTATTATTTAGAGTTTGTAATCAATACCGTAAGAAATAGTGTTGATATTAATACTTATAGCGTTCCTACTTCTTTGCCTGCCGGTTTCACAGCTCCATCTAACTGGGTAGGTTTCCCAACAACAACTTACAATCCAAATTTTATCGCAACATCAAGATTCAATGAAATTATAGGCTATTCCGCTGGTTTTCAAACAGGACTAAATACTGGTGTAGGGACAACGCTTTCTTTTTCAAGTTCGGTCTCCCCTAACGTGAACCCAAACTCCAGTATTTTAGTAGATTTAGACTGCATCGATAACGTATATAGTAACCCGACTGGAATTATTAGCACAATCGTTCCTGATGTAGCGGTAGGCAGTCTTATCAGTGTGAAGCCTTCGGAGTTAATTTTTAGTCCAATCCGTAATGGTGTATATAACTCTATCACTTGTCGTCTTCTAAACAAAGACACGCTACAACCTCAACAAATAGAAGACAACCAAATTGTTATCATATTAGGAATTCGTAAGAAATATAAATTTGAAATGCCTCCTGATAGATATTAAGGATTGTTCTTTAGTAAAAAATATATTAGCAATATATATATGTTTCACACGATAAATCCGTGCATATTGAGACAAATTAACGAACTACAAAAAGCACCAGAAAAAGACAAAAAATTAGAGAAAGTTGAAAAGAAAATAATAGGCGAAGGGTTCGGTGAGTTGGTAGACAAACTCAAGAATATACGTGTTAAAAACCCTCGTAAAAATATCAAAATCACGATGTAAATTTTATTTAGCAATTTTTGATATTTTTTTTATCTAATGGTAATATATAATGAAAGATTTAGTTACTTACTCCAAAAGTGTTGAAGAAAAATCAAATGAATCCGTTTTTCTCAATCAATCGTGGCTCTCGGTGCTCGATTCGAATAATGGTTCGTATTCAAGTTCGCAAGCGACTCTAGAGACCACGAGTCTAGCTTCCAGTGATCGGTTTATGGACTACAGGGAAGCATACCTTACTATCCCACTCCTACTAACTCTAGGAAATTCTACAAATGCCAATACTGCTGGTCTAACTGGTGCTACCGACTCGAGTAAAATTATGGGTTTAAAAAATAGTTATACTTCGCTCATTCATAGCATGTCAGTGGATCTCGGCGGTACATCTGTCATTCAGGCAACACCGTTTTCTGAGCTATACAATGCTTTCAAATTAATGACCTCCCTTTCGTGGGGTGATGTAATTTCGCAAGGTCCAACGATTGGGTTCTATCCTGACGATATTATGTCCGCCACTGCTTTCACGTCTGACAATGTAGCAGGACCTGCAGGGATGGTTGTCAATAACAACGATATATTAGAACCAACTCTTGACGCCGCAGCAGTAGGCAAAATCGGTAATAACGGCTTTGCTGAACGCCTCCGCTATATCAATTACGATGCTGATGCCAAAGTTGGAGGCGATCCTGACGAAGTATCTCAATCCGTTTTCCTAACAAAATCGGCTGCCGACCAACTATACAAATCGCAAGTCATTACCAAATATGCAGGGGATGGTAGTAATTCGCCTGTCGTTCAAACTCAAGTGATGGCTATTGTTAAACTCAAACATCTTCACAATTATTTCCAAAATGTACCGATGTCTAAAGGATGCCAATACCGCTTTATTTTCAACCTCAATCAATCTACTTCGGTCCTTACCACGGATGGGGCGAAAGTTACTAATGAAACGCTTGTTAAATCGGCATCCAGCGGTGTGAATCCTCTTATGCTGGCGTCGTGTTCTGGAAGTGGTGCTGGTATTAAAGCGGCAGCTGGTTCGGTTCGTGTAGACCTATCGGTTGGTAATACTTGCCTTGATAATACTTTAGCAGGATATGCTGGGACTTCTACTTCTGCTCTAGGTCGCAGTATTGAACTTCATGTCCCGTCGTACGTCATGAATCCGGCTCTGGAAGCGGCCTATATCTCGGCTGGTTCCAATCGCAAAATTGTATATGATGATGTTTATTCTTTCACCATCCGTGGTGTTGAACCTAACCAAAATGTAAATCAACTTGTTACCAGTGGAATCAGAGGAATCAAATCCGTACTTTTAGTACCTATTCTTTCGGCGGATGCAAATTCTGGTGTGTCTGAGTTCCAATCTGTACAAAGTTCGTGCGGAGGTGGCGATGTGGCGATGCTTCACGGTTTAACCAATTTCAATGTTCAAGTGGGAGGAGTGAGTCAATTATCTCAAAATGCTAGGTATAACTACCAACTTTGGAACGAACAATTCGCTGGTGTAAATGCGATTAATGCTGGAATGAGCGATGGACTAACCAGTGGTTTGATATCACAAAAATCGTGGGAGACCAAAAATGGTTATATCTATCTCCAAGTGAATCGTGGAACGGAACTTGAGAAATCGAATCCTAAGTCAGTCCAAGTCCAATACCAAAATGTAAGTGCTAAAAAAATGGACTATTACATTTTTATTACATACGAAACGAGCATCAATTTAGACGTGGGACTTGGAATTCTATCTATGTAAAACAAAAAATCTATAAAAAAACCATAATCTAAATATATTTTAAATCATATCAACCTAAAATAAATCAAAACATATTTGTCTCCAATATCAAAAAATAAATCAAAAGTTATTTAGGTGTTCATAGGTTCATAGGTTCATAGGTTCTCACAAAGTAATCTCTAACATATTTTTTTGGGGGGTTTCTCCCCATTTTTTCCTGTGTATGTAATACTTCTATATAACCTATGAACCTATGAACCTATGAACCCTTATTAGTAATAATGATATATATTTATTTTGTCTAATATAAAAAACAAAATAAATTTAATGTAATTTCACATCATAACCCCAACCTTTAAAAAACTTTTTTGTTTTCTTAGCGACAGATTTAGCACCTTTTTTTATGTCTTTGGTAGTGTCTTTTATAGCATCTTTTGTATGTGATAGTACCTTATCAGACTCACGAGCAAAGCTGGTCAGTATCACCCCAAATTTACGCTGGAATGCTGGGATTTTCTTGACTAATTGACTTAAATCTTGAATAACAAATTGAACATCGAAATTAGCACCAACCGCCTCTAATGATTGCTGGACGAAATATTGGCAGTTCCACCGCAAAGCTGAATAATAGGTAAAACGACGACCCATCCGTTTTTTTCCTGCTTCAACTAGTTCACCGATAGTGAGATTAGTGGGTAGATTAGAAACTGGACTCAATTCTATATCTTTTTGTTTTAGGAATGATTTAGATGCTTCTGTAAAATTTACATTTTGCTGTTTGTCATAGACATAGTGTTTGTTGTCTGTTGTCTCCAAAAATAAACCAAGATGGAACAAGCGATCGTGTTGGTCGTCCTTCTTTAAAAACTTTTTGACGCTATCGTTTGTTAAGAGATTTAATGCCTTCACAAGTTCGTCACCAAGAGGTAATCGAAATATAGTAATTTTAGAAATAACTTTGTCTCTGTTCTTTTCTAAAAGTCTTTCTATTGAAGATGGTATTTTTCCTAAACCTTCACCAGTCATTTTTCCGTGACAAGTACAATCTATGTCGTCTTTAAAACTAATTTTAGGCATATTATATTATATACATATATTATATTATTATGAAAAACTTTTACAAAGAACCAGCGTTAAAAAAATATCTCTCTAAATCAGACAATCCAAATATTCATCTACACGGCATAAATAGACTACCATTTCGTATCGTTTGCAATGCTCCGAGCGGTTCAGGAAAAAGTAACTGGGTAGTAAATCTTATTGAATTGTTCTCAAAGGGTGAAGGGACATTTTCAACAATAGAAATATTCTGTCGTTGTAAAGATGAACCTCTATATCAGTTTTTGTCAGACAAAACCAAAGGCGGAATAAAGATATATGAAGATTTAAATGAACTAAAAGATATAAATTCATACGACAAAACGGAGAACCACCTTATAGTGTTTGATGACTTGGTGCTTACAAAAGACCAGTCTAAAATTAGTGAGTTTTTCCTTCGTGGTAGAAAGCAAGGAGTATCACTAATATATTTGTCTCAAAGTTACTACCAAATACCAAAAATGATAAGATTAAATAGTAACTACCTTGTTATTCTAAAATTAGGACAAAAAAGAAATCTAAATATGATAATGAGTGAGTTGTCTCTTGGCGTGACAAAAGACCAACTCATAAAAATATACAACTACGCAACACGAGACAAATTCTCGGTGCTAATGGTTGATTTAGACGAACCTGATATCAATAAGAAATTTAGAAAGAACTTCTTGGATATCATAGAGGATATTGAATGAGATATTTGTCTCTAAATGGAGACAAATCTTCTGCTGAGAGTTCCCGAGGTCTTCGTTTATATTAATTAAATGAAAAATAATATTAAGTTTGTGTATAATAAGAATAAAATGAATTATCATTATTGATTTTATTAACTATATAGGTCATAAAAATAGTTAAAATATTTTATTTCATATTCTTAATGGGTTTAGTTAATAAATTAACATAAATAATTAAGAAAATGGTTATTTATCTGTATAATTTAAAGATTGAACTCATATAATTAAAAAACTGCGAAATCATCAGTAAATCTTGGTAGTAGATTTAGAGAGAATTTATTTTTATTATTTGTGTTATTTAGAAATAATAAAATACTAGTGTAATATATATGAGTTCATACCCAGCACCGACACAAAATATTGATTTCTTCAATCCAGCCTTTTTCACTGTAGATGAGACACCTCTCACTGTCGCCGATGCTAATAAATTATACTTCAAGAAAAGTGGCGGTATAATCACAGGAGCGGTTAGTGCTCCAAGTCTTACACTCAATGGAACAAATGTAGAAAATAAACTGACTGAAATAGATGTCAATTCAACAAAACTAACAGACATTATTTACAATAACAATACAACAAGTATTTTAAACGATTTATCAGTGGATGGTGTTTTAAAGTTACCGAATCTACCAAATGCTGGAACAGATATTTTAAGCAACAAACAAAAAACAACAAAGATATTATATGACGCTGGAACAAGCGTCACAACCGTTGCTGATACATTGAAAGCAAGTTCAACGCTGATTGTTGGAAGCCAAAACTATAACGCAAGTGACGAATTTTTTAAACTGACAGATGTCGCTAAAAATGGAAATAATCTCACTATTAATGATAATTTATTCCTTTCAACTGGATACCGATTTGAACTTGGAACAATAACAGATGTAGAGCAAAAAATCATAGATGTATCTAATGGTATAACACCTCATATTACATATGACACAATAACCGATAAACTTGATTTTGAAAAAGATATAATTTTGAGTAATGTTATTATTGGCGAACGTTCTCAAAATCCTAGTAATGGTTCAGGTATTATGATAAGAACATTATTAAATCCATCTTCTAACGTTGATAATGCAGGAAGTATATTTGAAGTAAGAAGCACTGGTTATGCTTCAAGATTATGGGTCGGACAGGATTTAACCACTGCCGGATTTAATAAATTTATGTTTGGATATAAATTAGGCACAGGAAGTGAAGGTAACCCCGCTAATTATTACGGGAAATTAGACACAGATGGCTCTATTGTTTGTACCAGATTAGATGTTAGTGGTGGTGACATAAATTGTAATGGAAATTTTGAACTTGGAACAATAACAGATGTAGAGCAAAAAATCATAGATGTATCAAATGGTATAACACCCTTTATTTCTTATAACACAACAACTGGTAATATTGAAGTTGAAAAAAATATGGATTTAAGTGTTAATGAATTGAATTGTAATTTTATGCGAAAAATTGGAGGTGTTTATCGCTTATCTCACAATTTTAATACATCGTATCTTGAATTTAGAAATGGCGGTCACTGTCTAGACTCTAAAAATGCTGATGGAACAGGTCGGGATTTATATTTAAATTTTTACGCAAAAAAAAACATTGTTCTTGGGTCTCATGTTAATAACTCAACTACAATTGTAAATGGTAATTTGAATATAACAGAAGCGATTGGAACAGCACCAACAGCAGCTGGTGGTAGTTTGACCTTAACACACGATGACCCAGGCGGGACTTCATCAATCGTTTTTAAAAGCAAACGGGCAGGTAGTGATTATGGCTATATTTCTTATATAGATGATG
>Ga0233450_10005374_pt1 | contig 11149 bp, 8 predicted proteins | sample 011ome_30_FD_189956 | JGI IMG/M metagenome (GOLD analysis project Ga0233450, IMG submission 189956) | Coastal salt marsh microbial communities from the Groves Creek Marsh, Skidaway Island, Georgia - 011501CT (spades assembly) | ecosystem: Environmental > Aquatic > Marine > Intertidal zone > Salt... | reverse complement strand
GGCTCCATGTGGATAGCCTTGAGTGGAGCCCTTCGATTCAGGTTCGGATCAATACTTTTTCTGAGTCATGCCACAGTGGAGCATCATGGACCCATAGTAGGGGTTTCGGAGATCGCTCGAGTTTTGCAGCCACGTCCCGCCCGTGTTTCCAAAGGCCATTGGGCAGTGCATCTTGTAGACCGGACCTGTAGCCACGCCGGAATCTTCGACTTTGGCGAGAAGCGCGTCCGACCATTTCTTAAACGCTTTCCGTGCCGTTGCGATATCCGTTGTCTTTGCCAGTGCTTCAGCGGCTTCGAGTTCTGCGGCGCAGCATTCCTTGCCGTCGAGCGAGCAGCTTTTTTCTTTGGCGATTTCGAATAGCGAATGGGCCGCAGTTTGTGCAGCGACGAGATCGTCGTTGGCGAGAGCAACCTGGGCATTGAAATAGACTTCGAGTTGCGTTTCGGTACAGGCTGACTTGTGAGCGTTTTCTGGCTTATCCTCTGCGTAGACAGATAGTGCCAGGAGGGCTCCGATGATGGATGTAATGAATAATGTTTTCATAATTTATATCAATTTGTCTAAATAGAGTGTGTATTGAAAATGAGACCGGACTAGTGGTTTATTGTTTGAAAGCAGGCACAGATTTTTGATTCATTTGGATGGTTGTGATCTGCGCACGTTAAATTTGATTCTTAGTTCTTCGATTGCGCAATAGAGAACGGGTACGACGAATATCGTGATGATCGCAAGGAGCATGCCCCCGAATGTGGGAATGGCCATAGGAACCATTATGTCCGACCCGCGTCCTGTCGATGTCAATACGGGAAGTAGGGCAAGGATGGTAGTGGCGCTCGTCATCATGGCGGGACGCACACGGCGTGTGCCGGCAATTAGGGTCGCTTCCCGAATTTCCTCGATGGATTGTGGCTTCTTCTCGCTAAACACTTGCTGAAGATAGGTGCAGACGATGACCCCGTTGTCGGTGGCGATTCCGAATAAGGCGAGGAATCCGACCCAGACGGCGACGCTGAGGTTGATCGTACCCATTTGAAAGAGCGATCGCAGATTTTCTCCGAAGAGCTCGAAGTTGAGGAACCAAGGTTGATTGTAGAACCAGATAAGGACGAAGCCTCCGGACCAAGCGAATAGTATCCCTGAGAATACAAGCAGAGTAGTGGTGATGCGCTTGAATTGGAAATACAGAATTAGCCATATCGCGAAAAGGGCGATTGGCAGCACGACCATCAGTTTCTTTTCCGCTCGCACCTGATTCTCGTAACTGCCAGTGAATTTGTAGCTGACGCCTGGCGGAATCGAAAGTTCACCCGTTTCTATCTTGCCGGCCAAGAAGGTTTGGGCCTGCTCAACCACTTCCACTTCCGAGTAGTTTGGTTGCTTGTCGAAGATGATATAGCCGACGAGGAAGGTGTCCTCGGCTTTGATGACTTGAGGGCCGCGCAAGTAGTTTATAGTCGAAAGCTCCTTAAGGGGTATCTGAGTGCCATCGGGAGCAGCGACCAGGATGTTCTCGATTTCCTCAATGCTGTCTCGCAGTTCCCGCTGGTAGCGCACGCGAACGCCGTAACGTTCTCTGCCTTCAACGGTCTGAGTGATGGGTCTCCCGCCAATGGCCACTTCGATCACGTCCTGCACCATGGCGATTTTGATGCCGTAGCGGGCGATGGCATCCCGGTCGATATCGATCTCGAGGTAGGGCTTTCCGACCATGCGATCGGCCAGTACCGCTTCCGGCTTTATGGTGGGAACCTGTTTTAAAAGAGATTCGATCTGCGATGCGACCGTATCGATCGTTTCGAGATCGGGTCCGTAGATCTTCATACCCATAGGGGCCCGCATCCCGCTTTGGAGCATAACGATACGAGCGGCGATCGGCTGGAGCTCCGGAGCAGAGGTCGTCCCGGGTATAGTGGCTGCTCGGACGATCTCGGCCCATATGTCTTGGGGAGAGTGGATATGGCTGCGCCACTGCCGGAATGGCTTTCCGTCTTTGTCAGGAATGAGTTCGCCTTCGGGACTATACTCATAGGTTCCTTTGTCTCGATCAAAGGAATACGTGAGGATGCGACCGCTGCTGTCCTCTTTGTATTCGGATTTGTAGGAAATGATCGTTTCGATCATCGAGATGGGGGCGGGATCCAGGGGGCTGTCCACGCGGCCAAGTTTTCCGACCGCAATTTCAACTTCGGGAATGGCGTTGATCGCCATGTCTTGCTTCCGCAGCACATCCATGACTTCGCCGATGGAGGCATGGGGCATGGTGGTGGGCATGTAGAGATAGGAACCTTCATCGAGATTGGGCATGAACTCCTTGCCAAGACCAGGAAGCGCATGGGCGGCGCTACTCCAGATTCGGGTCTCTTTGAACGGTTTGGGTATCCAGCTGAACAACGTTCCGAAACCGATCCAGACCATCAAGCCAAACAAAATGATCGCTGAGCTGAATGAAAGAAAAAGCCATTTCACTTTCAGTATCCATCCCAGTAGGAAGGCGTAGTATTTGATGAATAGGTGAAAGAACCCCAGTAATCCACCGACAGCCAGAATAACAAAGACAGCGTTGGAAAAGTGCTGATCCGGACCGATGGGTTTCCAGTTGTCAGCGAGAATAAGAGCGACTGTCAGGGCGATGAGGAAATTGAAGCTGTAGACAACCCATTGTTGGGTTTGTGAAGAAATGCGCTCCTTGAAGAGATTAAAGGCGGCGACTCCTATCAAAGTGAACCCGAGCCAATTGGGAAACCAGTTAAAGAGGAATGGAGAGATGATCCCGGCTAAGGCAATACCAGCCCATAGCCCGATCTTGTTTTGACTGGTTTTGAATTTTCCTGCTATCAGCCAATGGGCAAGGGGAGGGATGATTGTTAGGGCAACCACTATGGATCCGATCAGCGCGAATGTCTTCGTAAAGGCCAGCGGTCGAAAGAGCTTTCCCTCGGCGGCTTCCATCGTGAAAACGGGCAGAAAACTGATGATGGTCGTGAGAACGGCAGTCACCACCGCGCTGCCCACTTGCGTACAAGCTCTATATACGATCTCAAGCCGATCTTCGTCTTCAGAGGATTCGTCCAGGTGTTTGAGAATGTTTTCGATCAGTACGACACCCATGTCGACAATGGTGCCGATCGCGATCGCGATACCGGAAAGAGCGACTACGTTGGCGTCCACTTTGAAGAGCTTCATGCCAATAAAAGCGAAAAGTACCGCCAGCGGGAGGACGCTAGAAATAAGGGCTGCGCTCCTCAGATGCAGCACCATCAAGACGACGACGATGATTGTAACCAGAATTTGCTGACTTACCGCGTCCTCGAGAGTGCCAAGTGTTTCGTAGATAAGACTCGTGCGATCATAGAAGGGAACGATCTTAATTTGGCTTTCGGTTCCATCTTCGAGCGCTTTCCTCGGGAGTCCGGGTGAGATCTCTGCAATCTTGTCTTTGACGCGTTGAATGACCGCGAGAGGGTTTTCGCCATAGCGGGTAACGACCACGCCGCCGACCGCTTCGGCCCCTGCTTTATCGAGGGCCCCGCGGCGGAGTGCCGGGCCAAACTCTATTTCCGCGATCTGGTCTAGGGTGACGGGCACATTGTCCCGTTGAGTGATTACTGTTCGGCGAAGGTCGTCCAGAGATTCGAGCAATCCGAGCCCGCGAACCACATACTCCGCCGCGTTGATTTCAATCGTCCGCGCGCCGACATCGATATTGCTGGCCCGCACGGCGTTGTAGACATCGTGTAGGGCGATGCCATAGGTCCGCAGAGCGTCCGGATCGACGTCGACTTGATACTCTTTCACGAAACCTCCGATTGAGGCGACTTCCGCGACACCATCGACGCCTTGAAGCGCATAGCGAACGTACCAGTCTTGAGTGGAGCGGAGCTCATCGAGATCCCAGCCTCCAGAAGGACTTCCGTCGGGCGCATATCCCTCGAGCGTATACCAGAATACCTGCCCCAGCGCAGTTGCGTCGGGACCGAGTTGCGGTGAGACCCCTTGCGGGAGCGTGTCCAAAGGAAGGCTGTTCAGTTTCTCCAATATGCGACTGCGGGTCCAATAAAACTCTGCCTCCTCTTTGAATATTATATAGATAGAGGAAAATCCGAACATGGAATAGCTGCGAATCGTCTTTACCTGGGGAAGTCCGAGAAGCGCCGTAGTGAGCGGATAGGTGATTTGGTCTTCGATGTCCTGCGGGGAACGCCCCATCCATTTGGTGAATACGATCTGCTGGTTCTCTCCAATATCCGGTATCGCATCGACGGGTACGGGATCACGTGGCAGGGCATCGAACTTCCAGTCGAACGGAGCGACCATTATGCCCCAAAGAATCAAGGCCGCTGTAAATAGGACCACGACAATCTTATTCTCGAGACAAAAACGTATGAGTTTGTCTAAGGGGGACGGGGGTCGTGGTTCGCGGGACGCGGAAGATTCGTTTGGCTCGTGCATGCTACGTTCGCTTTCTGAGACTGACAATAGTCTTTGTTGGGATAGCGATTATATGATCGCATTTATCGCATCTGTTTTTGATGAGCTCCTCGTCGAACCACTTTCGAATTCTGATGTAACGCCCTTTTGTTTCGCGTGCCGAGCCTCGTGCGAATACGAGAAACCGAATATACTCTTTTGTTGTTTCTCGACCATGACCTTCCTCGATATTCGCGGCAATCGAATCGGCGCTTCCTAGTTGCTGGGAAACGATCTTCTGTAGCGCCGGTTTCTTGGTCAAGGGTCCCATATCCTCCAGAACCAAATCGAAAAGTTCCATGGCGAGTTGATACGCCTTGAAATCGTCGAGCGAGTCCTGGCTCATTGGCCTGTTCCTTCCGTCCATCGTCCCTCGTCCCACGTCCCTTTAACCTCCCCACAAGTGAGCATCATGGCTCCGAAGTAGGGGTTTTTCAGTTGGTTGTCTCTCTGCAGCCAGTCGGCTCCGCGGTCTGGGTAGACCATGGGACAGTGCATTTGGAAGAGGCTGCCTTCGAAGGCGTTGTCGAGGTTGGAAACCGATTCGATTAGCGCATTGGAAAGCGTTTCGAAGTGCGGCCTACGAATACCGTCCAGTGAATCAGCTTCAAGCATCGTGTGGACTAGGTCACCCGCGGGACCGCTGTGGCCCGTTACCGCCATCATTTCTCTGAGCGCTTCCTTTGTTCCGTCCATCGAGTCAGCAGCCAGTGCAGACTGAAGAGCGAAGTAGTGAGGAAGAATGCTCTTGGTCGCCGCAGAATCAAACTCGAGAAGGATGCGGTCACTGTGCTCGCTAGGCCCAGTCGTTGGCGCTGCGTCTCCGTGATCGTGACCGGGAGTGGGCCCGCCTCCTTGGGGATTCATCATGCTAGGCTTGGCTCTAATTTGAAGCGCGCTGTCTATTTTAAAGGCGCCATTGGTCACGACACGATCTTCTATGATGAGTCCGGAGGAAACGATGAAGACGTCTCCCGCTCGGGCTCCAATTTCAATTTCCCGTCCCTCGTAGGTGGGCGTATCCGTATCCGGAATCTCAACATAAACGACGGCCCGTTTCCCGGTTCGCAACACGGCTGAGGCGGGCACGACAAGCGGGGGCTCCGCGTTTGGATCCTGCACATAACCGAGCTCTTCCGCGGGTAGCAGGTCCATGCCGCAAATATCGCATTTCCCTGGAGCGTCCTTTACGATTTCCGGGTGCATGGGGCTGATCCACTTGCCGGCGAATTCGGGTGAGTAGACCTTGCCGGCCAATGCGATATTTGATCGGACGACCGCTTTGGCAAACATGCCCGGTTTGAGTTTGCGCTCTTCGTTGGGAACGTTTACCCGAACCGACACGGTGCGGGACTTTGGGTCGATCTCTGGATTTATGAACGTGATCCGCCCTTGAAAAGTCTGACCAGGGTAAGCCTCGACACTGAATGAAACTTGCTGACCAAAGCGAAGCCATGCCAAGTCCGATTCGTAGGCGTCCAGGCGCAGCCAGAGATCGCTGAGGTCGACAATCCGGAACAAAGGCTGTCCCGTCTTTATATAGTCCCCTTCATTGACATTCTTGTGCACGACGACCCCGCTGATGGGGGCTTTGAGTTCAAAGTGGTCGCTCGCTTTGCCGCTTTGAATGATGGAGTCAATTTGTTCGGGAAGCAAATCCCAGAGACGCAATTTCTCTTTGGCCGCCAAAGTCGTGGAGCTATTGGGATCGTATCGAAAGGCGGATAGTAATTCACTTTGAGCCGTAAGAAGCTCCGGGCTGTAAACCCGAGCAAGGTGATCTCCTTGCTTAACGGGAATGCCAGTGAAGTTCACGAAAAGCTCGTCGATTCTGGCGGGGAAACGGGCGGTGAGGGACTTTTCTTTGGTCTCATCGTAGCCGAGCTTTCCCACTAGTCGAATTTCCGCTTGGGGAAATTGCTTCTCGACGGGGCTGGTTTGAATATCGGCCAGAGCTTTAGCGCTTTCGCTCATGCTAAACGATCGTGGCCCGTCTTCGGATCCGGGCCCTTGACCTATGGGAATGAGCTTCATGCCGCATATGGGGCAATTCCCCGCCTCGGTGGCCTGAATCTGAGGGTGCATGGAACAGCTCCAAATCTGTTGGGCGGAAGGCGCTGTTGCCACCTGATTGTGGCCCGCGTGGGGGTTGGTGGAATTTGGCGCAGTCCAGCGCCCAAGGAAGAAAATGGCTAGTAGGAGAGCGATGCCTCCAGATATCAGATACGTTTTAGTTTTCATGATAAAAATTTTAGGTTAACTACAAGAAGCGCAGAAGTCACAAAAGGATGATAGGATCTGAATGGTTATGTGTAAGTGTTTAAGCATTCTTGTGGATTTTGCGCTTTCTGTAGCTGGTATCAGTTCCTGGGCTAATTAGTTTAGTTCAGCCAGAGCCCTCCGGAGAGGGTGGCGAGTTTCCAGCGGGCGATCCAGGCGTCCGCCGCGGCTCGCCAATATTCGGTTTCCTGTTGGAGAAGGGCTCGGTCGCTATCGATAAGGTCGAGCGCGCTGGCGTTCCCCGACTGGTAGCTGGATTCGGTGATTTCCTGGACTTGTCGGACAAGCGGAATGAGCTTCGTTTCGAATCTCTGGATGCGTTTTTGCGAGTCTTCCAGTTTGGCAATCCATGACATCCCATTTCCAATAAGCGCTCTCTCTTGATTGAGGATTTGGGCAGACACGGCGTCTTTTTCAAGAGCGGCGGCTATACCGATGGCATTATTGGCTTTGCCCCAGATCGGGAGTGATACGCCGACCATGATTGCCCAAGGGTCGTCGCCGCTTCCGGAAGTTGCTGAATTCAAAGCATCGCCGGTGCGAAGGTAGTTTAATCCTACAGACAATTCGGGGCGGTTCGCGAGTTTGGCCAATCGTTCGCGTGCCTCCTGGCTGGATTCAATCGAACGCAACATGGCGACCTCGGGGGAATGCTCGCGTAGGTAGGAGATCCACTGTTTCGTTTCAATCTCAATGGGTTGCGGCGCTTCCCAGTCTAGGGTGAACGGCCTGCCGATGGGGTCCTTTCCCAGAAGGCTTTCCAGCTTATAGCCGGTAGAGCTCCGCCGCGTTTCTTGTTTGGATACACTGTCAAAATGACGTTCGATCTCGACTTGGATCCGCAAGAGATCGGTTAAGCTGGCACCCGATTTGACGCGATCCTCGGCAATGGACTCGAGACGCTGCAGAAGGTCTATGTTTTTATGGGTGATCTCGATCGACTTCTCGATGTACGCTAGGTCGAACACGGCTTCGACGACTTCATCCATTAGCTTGAACTGCTGAATCGCGTAAGCGTGCCAAAGCGCTTCAGCGTGGGTGCGAGCGATATCGGTTCTTCGGCCTAGGGTTCCCATAGCGGGAAAGGGCTGTTGCAGTTGAATTCCCTGCCTTTGCGGTCCGGTCCTTGTCTGGATGGACTCAACGAAATGCGTAATCTGAACGCGCGGATTGGGCAAAGCCCGAGCGCTGGTGATTGACGCGCGAGCGGCTTGGTACCGCTTTTCCTGTGCGAGTATCCCTGTATTATGTTGGAGGGCCTCTAGGATGTAGGGACCCGCGATGTCTTTTTGCAGCAAGGCTTCAGGCACGCTCGAGTCGGGAACTTCCGAATAGATCGGCGGAATAGTAGCAAGGGTCGCCAAGCCGAGGCAAAACCGATAAACTTTTTTCTGAAAATAGACTGTTAGATTCATATTGGGTACGTGCAATGTGGGAGTCTGTGAAGACTCTATTGGGATTGGATGGCTTGCGCGGCCTGAAAAGGCTCGGTTCGCCCGTGGTGGACCGCCTGATCCAATCGGAATGAGCTACTCGAGCGACATTGCTCAAGCAGCGATTGCACGTATCAGAGTATGAAGACGCAGTACTTCTGGGAATATGAAATCCCAGTTTCTCTGCAGCAGGGGTCGTGGCTGTTAGCCGAGTCAGAGATACCGATTAATTGCGGTACGGCGTAAAGGCTTGTAGCATCTACATATGCCACAACCTGCTGGGAGGACCCCGTTGAGATTGTCGTAGAGAAACCTGTATTGTCGCTGTATTGGGAACCTTCAATCTCTTCGTGAAAACAATCATGGTCCCCAGACGGAGTCGATTGCTCCGATTGAGTTGAGACATCTGCAAGCTGACAACAGGCGTGAGAGTCCACACCCGCCTTCACTGGTGCCTCAAAATCCGTTTCCGCAAAACTCAGGCAGCAGCACATCGGGTTGGCGATGGCAGCGACTAGAAGAAGCGTTATGGGTCTTAAAAGGCTCACTATGATTTATAACGTACGCTTGGGCAGGTCGATTTAAAGAAAATTCGTTTAAGTGGACTTAGATGGGATAAAATGGCGCTAAACCGAGAGTGACGGATTTGCCAAAGAAGAGACTGCCAGTTCTAATATGAGCGTCGGGGGTAGTCGATCCAGCAGTCCGAATGACGCGTCACGTACATCTCGCCCGCTGTGAAGGATTTCTCCCGTAGGAGCGGTTTTATAGCGCGATTCCAATGAGTCGATAAATTGCGGTGCAAAACCGCTCCTACGGATTGAGACTCCACTAGGCCTACCCTTAAGTGCCGTGTGGGATACTCGTTCAATCCACAAAGATTTCGCCTTCGAGGTAGAGGCGGCTTTTCCCGGTAATCATCACCCGGTCGCCCGCGATTTCGCATCGCAGCAAGCCGGTTCGGTTCGAGAGTTGTTTTGCGGTAAGGTGGTTGGATCCGAGTATCTCCGACCAGTAGGGAGCGAGTGTGCAATGGGCAGAACCGGTGACGGGATCTTCGTCAATATTGTGTCTGGGAGCAAAGAATCTACTGACGAAGTCCGCATCTTCGCCCGGCGCTGTGACGATGATGCCTCTGCTGTCGATTTCCTTGAGGATCCTGAAATCTGGAGCCATCTGCTCGATCTGCGCTTGATTGTCGAATACGGCCATCAAGTCCGTGGACTGGTAGCATTCGATGGGTGTGATTCCGAGCGATTTCAAAAGGGGATCAGGGGTTGGGCACTTGACTCCAGGCTGGGCAGGAAAGTCCAAAGTCAGACGCTCTCCATCGCGAGATACCGGAAGCGATCCACTACGGGTTTTGAATAGAATCTTAGAGCGATTTGGTTTGTACTTGCTGAATACTACGTGGGCAGATGCGAGCGTCGCGTGCCCGCATAGATCGACCTCGCTTACCGGGGTGAACCAACGCAGGTCGTAGCAGTCGTCACGAGGAATGAAGAATGCGGTCTCGGAAAGGTTGTTTTCCGATGCGATTGCCTGGAGAGTCTCGTCTGGCAGCCATTTGTCCAGTGGGCAAACCGCAGCGGGATTTCCCTCGAATGGCTTTTCAGCGAAGGCGTCAACCTGGTAAATGGGAATGTTCATGTTTTTTGTAGAAGAGTGGGTCGGTTCACTATCAGGGGTGCCGCCTTAACAATACTGGTGCGACGAACTTTTCGAAATAGTAATTCACTAGTAGAAAGCTTGAAGATCGTAGGAGCGGTTTTACACCGCGATCAGAAGAAAATAGGCCGCTATTGTTTGTAGTTAAATCGCGGTGTAAAACCGCTCCTACGATGACTCTCCCTCGGGCGATTTCCCCTTGTCGGGCGACGTGTCATAATTCCGATTAAAACCCCCAGACTCGATGCCGAGGGAAATCTTTAGGTCCTGTCCTGTGGCGAGCTTGCCCAGAGGAGAGGCCGCAATCACGACCCACTTGGCGACTTCTTCGGGTTCAATGAACCGGTCAAACATGGTTGTTTTTACCTGAGGACTGGTTTGCACGTATTCCTCCCACGTTTTGCCTTCGGCTCGGGCTCTTTCTTTATGCACACTGGTTACACAGTGTCCGGGTGATACGGATACGGACCAGCCACCCTGTGAGGCCATGTCAATCGATAGACTTTTGGTCAGGCCTTTCTGGGCCGCTTTTATTGGGGTGTAGGCGAGGGCGTTGGGTTCCCCGACATGACCGGCTACCGAAGAAATATTCACGATGCTGCCAGACCGACTGCGTTCACTGAGCCGCCACACCTCTTGAATCAGGGTTATAGGACCGCGCAATCCAACATGGATATGACGATCCAATTCAGAGTAGTCTTCCCATTGCGTAAGTTCCTCAAAGTAGAAGGTGGCCGCACTGTTCACGATGATGTCGATGCCGCCATGGGACTCGACAGTTGATTGAACAAAGTCACGAATGGAACCTTGGTGGGTGAGGTCTAGCTTGAGAAAATGGATACGGTTCGGATAGTCCTTTTTCAACGACTCGACGAGATCCGATCCCTTTTCTTCCGATCGGTCGCCGACGATGACAAGAGCGCCTTCTTTCAAGAACTGCTTCGCGCAGGCGCTGCCAATATCGCCCGCACCCCCGACTACAGCCACTACCTTGTTCTCTATTTCCAGGTTCATTTTCAGATATCCAATAGTTTGCGATCTCCCGAATCCAAATGCAGCAACAATTTTCAAAGGGTAGAGATTTACTCCCTTCGGCTAAATAACTCGAAGCTTGTCGTAAGCGGCTTTCTCTTTCGCTTCCTCATCGACGGTCGCCGCCAACTCGTCAAAGCCGAACATCGTTTTGACGCGATGGGTGAGAAGGGCGCGGTCGTAGGGGATGCTTCCGGAAGTCCAGTAGGCCGCCTTGTGGGGGGTGAATGGGGAAACTGGCACCGGTAGCATCCCCTACGACCGCG